>Ga0068714_10006868_pt1 | contig 11360 bp, 9 predicted proteins | sample MTBNYHSulfiMetaG_FD_62988 | JGI IMG/M metagenome (GOLD analysis project Ga0068714, IMG submission 62988) | Enrichment culture microbial communities from rom New York Harbor, USA that are MTBE-degrading - MTBE-NYH (New York Harbor Sulfidogenic)... | ecosystem: Environmental > Aquatic > Marine >... | reverse complement strand
CACTCAGCCTTATTTCCATGCTCTGAGCATATCATATCAGAACCCTTTTACCAGCCTTCGGCTGGGACGCTTTCACCCACGGGCTTACGCCCGTGGTCCTCAGCGTCGTTTTGATAGATCTTTATTCCTTCGAACGATTGATTTTTAAATTATAATCTCTATAATCGAGTATGACTTGTCCAGCTTTATCCACCACCAATATCAGACAATCACGAATATTTCGATCCTGTGAAAACCTTAGATGCAAATTTTTAGGGTTACGATCGGGTTCCCTTCCAGTGTTTTAAAATTCCAGTGACAGGTTAACCATGGTGTTAAATGGCGAACCAACGTAATAGCTCGGATTTCCTTCCCGGTTGTCATCCATTGCATTGATGACAGAAACATATTTCTCATTAAAAATATTATTAAACTCCAATGATACCTTCAGGGCGTCGACATAAGGCAGATTTTTTTTAACATAACCAAACTTCAGGTCAGTAACGACGTGGTCGTCGATGTACTCCTCGTGCTCCGCGTCTCCATACCGCTTACCCAGATAACGGACCATGGGAATGACTTCAAAGCCTTTATAACTAAAAATCAAGCCGCTTTTTATTGACCATCTGGGGGTATCGACAACCTGTTTGTCTTTTGCATTCAATGTATGTCCCTGATAGGTAAGGTCGTCGTCGTAGGTTAGAACCGTGTGAGCGGGGTTAACAAAAAAGGTTAAATTCTTGTAAAGATAAAAGTTGGTTTCAAGTTCGAAGCCATATCCGGTGGCCTTCCCGATATTTTGATAATAGCTCAGGTTAACTATAGGATCATAGAAAGTGGTTAACAGATTGTCGTGTTCCGAGTAAAAAGCGATCGGCATGATTTCGATCCAGTCTTTCCGGAACCGCGCGCCCAACTCGAAATTATCTGAGGTTTCCATGTCATAACCGCTGAAAAGATCGTTTAGTGTAACCCCCGCAGCCTGAAATTTGGCTCGATTCTGGTTGTACAGGGTGATCAGCGACATATAGGCATAGGGACGGATCTGGTTTCGACCGTAGCTGGCATAAAATCCTATGACGTCGGTTACATGATACCCGATACCAACCGTAGGAAGAAATTCATCGTATTTTTGCGATTTTCTGTATAAATCGGCGGCAGGGGTTAATTTAAAATCAGGCGGTTTGGAGGTATAGCCCTGGCTGGCGGGATCATTGTAATAAAAATATTTCAGACCTCCCTGCCAATCAAAATTTCCGATGCTTCCGGCAAGTTTGAAAAACGGGCTGTGAACAATGCCGTTGCCGTCGTTTTCCGTGTACATCCCGTGTCCCTTAAATGCAAAGCCAACCGGGTCATAATTTTCGGTCTGAATAACCATGTCACTCGATTCAAACCAGTAGCCGAGAGACGCCGTAACCCAGGAAAATTTCGAATCAACCTGCGAAATCACCCCATAACGCTCAATATCACGAATTCTTTTTTGAATGATCCCTCCTTGGGAACTGGACCCGCCAAAAATCTTGGTGTCTTCCCGGGAATAGTACGGTTTGAACTTCACCTGAAATATATCGGACAGAGTTATTGGAATCACGGAAAAAACATCCTTGTTGCTATAATCGCCGGTGTTATATTTGTAATAGTTGATATCCTGAAGTTTGATTCCAGTAAGGTTGGTACTATAATCATTACTGTAGTTAGCTCCTATGTACTTCGCTTCCGAATAATTAAGCGGCCGGTACAAAAATTGTTCTACGTCATTGTAATTAAACCAGATTTTAATTTCATCGTTGGCCCATACAGGTTGTTTAAGCATTACATTAACATTATTCCGGGGCCCGAGATCACCGGGGCCTTTCCATTTATCTGCATCGGTATAGGAATAGGAGACGGAGAGGCCAGTCCCAATTCGGTTTAGAGCGCCGGAATCAAGTCTTAAAAAAGTCCGACTGTAGTCGTGGGCGCCGACACCCTGACTTAAATCAAAGCCGAATTTATTTTCGGGCCATCGGGGCCTGAGCTCTATTGCGCCGCCGCGAGCGCCGACTCCGGTTCCAAGATCGCCGGGCACCGCCCCTTTATAAACCGCGATGCTTTGAAAATTCTCAGTATCAAAAATATACTCCCTTGGGCCCATAGGATTTCCACCCCAGTTGGGAATGCCCTCAACTGTCATTGCGCCGGAGTATCCCCGCACTCCCCGGACTCTTATATTTTTTTGCTCGGCAGCAAGCCCGTAAGGATCCACAGTCTCCACACTAATTCCTGGGAGTACATTAATCGCTTCATAAACACTCACCGTAGCCTTGGTACCTTGGGCCTCCAAACCTTTTTTAGTAATCTCGCTTCCGGTATAAACGGTTTCGTTGGTTTGTTTTGTCGGAGTAATGAGTTTTTCTCCGGTCACCAGGATTTCGTCTAAATCGATGGTTTTTTTCTCACCAGATTTTTTTTCCTCCATTTGCTGCGTCTGGTCAGAATTTTTTTCATCATCCTCTTTTGTTTCCTCAGCCAAGGACATAAGCGGAAATAACATTATTAATACTACCCATACCAAGAAATCATATTTATGCCTTACTTTCATAATATCTCCTCTTTTAATCTAAAATTCCTAAAAACTCTGAACAACAAAATCTCTCTAAAGTATTTTTTCTTGATGCGGCCACAAAATTTCACAACACATTTAGTAACATGTATTTATTTTTTGTAACACCAAATGCCGAAAAAAAATCTTTTTAGTAGCGCTATATATAGTCTTGAACTGTTTTCATATGATTTCCCACGCGAAACATAAATTATTCAGTAACATTTATTTTATTTTCGTATTACTAAAAGTCAAGAAAAAATACTCCCTCCAAACCTATGCTTTCAAAATCCCCTCAAGATTTTACAACCATATTTGAGCAAAAAGTATTTTGTTTTTCCGTAAAATTAGAGTCATATTTTTTATTTCTTTCTGCTTTTCAACAATGCCCATACGCCGAAGATACCGAAAATGAAACTCATTCCCACAAAAAATTTTGTATATTTCGCTACCAGAGGCTTGTTGAAAGAATCCATAAAAAGACTCTCGTTGACGTTAACCTCGACCTGGGCTCCGTGCATTCCATGGTCGGATTCACCGTAAACTTTTATGACCCATTTCCCCTGCCTATCAGGCAGGAATGAGACAAACCCATTCCTGTCCGTCCGTCCCTTCTGGTGGGGGATTTTGTCTCCAGGAGCAAATATTTCATAGGCAGAGTAACTTGCGGGATCATCCGCTGCATAGAATACTCGTACACTGATGCCTTTGTTTTCCACCTGATAGTGAATGGAATGGCCTTCCGCTCCCGAAATCACCAGAAGCAGCGCGCATACAAGAAGGGATATCTTTCGCATTAAAACTCCGTATTCGCTTAATGGTTATAATCAAGAATATTTATCACTCAACAGTGAGAGTCAATGTTGTCCGAAATAAGGACTTATCGCATTCCGATAAATCCTTATACGGTATTTCATGGCTGGCGGTAAAAAGCCAATGCCCTTTGGAAAATAATTTTATGCGTGCCATCCCCTGTTCATCGGTTTCACTTTCCTGCACCCATTTACCCTCTTGTTGCTGAGCGGTATTTTCATCAGTTGCGCTTAACTTAACGTTACTAAGTGGCATATCCTGATACATCACTTTTAATGCCAATTCATCGCCCGCTTTAAATTTTTTAAAATTCTCAGGCAGAATGATCTCTATCGGCAAATTGCTTTGATGAGAAATGGAGCTGTCTTTTGATCCGACTTTAATTAATGCTTTTGCGTTCATCGTAACATTAATGCAGGACACCACGTTGCTTAATGTTTTTTTGCTCCCCATTTTACGTCCGTCAGGGGTATTTGAGACAAATCTTGGCCTAAGATTTGCGATAATCTCATACTCTCCGACACTCTTGGGTGCAAAATTGTATTTTGCCGGCGCAACTTTTTCAACCAACAGTTTCAGGCCTTCAGGGTTCCGCACAAAAATGTTCTCAATGGAATCTTCCTGCACCATTTCGTCACTGGGAAATTTGTGCCCCCACCCTATTTCTATCGTTACCGTTTCTCCTAATTCTGGAAAATTATTGCTCACATTCAGCCAAAGCATATGTGCCTGCGCTATAGACGCCATGCCGATTAAAGAAATTAGCGTCAATAAAATCATCCCTGCCCTTTTCATTGTTTTCTCCTATATTATTGTTACTATTATTTTGCTGTCGACAGCATTTATTTGCCGGCAGAACTATATCGATTAGCCAAAAAATCGCCAACATAAAAAAGATTCTCGAAAGGGAGCTTTTTTTCCATCTTCAACTGTCCGGCAATTGTACTCAATGTGCCCTGAATAACCCTCTCTTTTTCTTTGTATCCGGCATAGAGAACTATAGCGACAGGAGTTTCCGGTGGATAATGTGTTCTAAGCTTTTTCACAACGTCCTCAAAATCAAGGAACATGGTGAAAAGCACCATGGATGCCTTATTGGCAGCAAGATTCTCAATGCTGTCATCACCTGTATATTCCTTATCGCCAAATGAAGCTGTAAGAACTACCGAGTGCGTTTTTTCCCCGGACGTCACTCCTTTTTTCAATGTTGCGTTCCCAGCATTAAAACAGCTGATGCCCGGAACGATTTCAGGATTCAGGTCCTCGAATGCTTCCATATACCACATATTCGGTCCGTAAATTGTGGGATCGCCGTTTTCCAGCACTGAAACCGTCTTCCCGTCTTTCATCGCTTTGCGAATGATAGCGTTGATCGCATTAAATTCTTTCATTTTTTCTTCATAATCAAACCGCTTATTTTTTTTTGCTTCCTCCGGGCTTTTTCCGTATATGCCGAAGATACCAAATCCGGCTTTATGGATCTCTTTATCTCGCAAAATAACAGCAAACTTTTCTCTGATACTGTTATCGCAAAAAACAATATCTGAGTCCTTTATCACGTTGATCGCCCTCAGAGTTATGTTGTCCGGATCTCCTATCCCAACACTGACAAGATAAAACTTCGGTTTTGATGCCTCCTGGGCATCAGGATTTTGATCTAAACAAGTCAAAACAATAACCGCGTACAAAATCACAACAAAAATAGATCTCATTTTCATAAAAAATATTTTTTTCATATAATCATCTTTTCCTAAAACGTCATTTTTAAAGTCAGCCGATAAAATATTTAGTAATATTTATTTTATTTTCGTAACACCATAAGTCAAGAAAAAAATACTATTTTACGATAGTATTTTTTTCTGACCAAAAATTTTTAAAATACCAAAGGTTACTCTAAAAGAGCCATAACCTGGTCGCTTTCTACCGATTGGCCGGCAGCGACTTTAATTTCCTTTACTTTCCCTGCGGCGGGAGAACCGATCGGTATTTCCATCTTCATAGCTTCCAGAATGAACATCTCATCATCTTCATTTAAACTTTGACCAACCTCACACCGCACATGAAGAATTTTTCCTACCATAGGAGCTTTGACTTCTGTACTCACGTTTTTTCCCTCCTTTTCTAAAAAAATTAGTTCTCTAATAAATGATTAGCCACAAATTCAGCAATATCTAAAACTTTAACCTTTTCATCGGCATTTTTAGCTTTCAACCCATCTTCAAACATGGTAAGGCAAAATGGGCACGCCGTTGCAATCAAATCAGGATTTTTCGTAAGCGCTTCTTCCGTGCGCACTTCATTAATTTTTTTACCCCTTAATTCTTCCATCCACATCCTTCCACCCCCGGCTCCGCAGCAGAAGCTGGTCCTTTTGATGCGCTCCATTTCCACAAGGTTAGCCTGCGGAATCGAGTTGAGTATCTGTCGGGGTGGTTCATAAATCTCATTATATCTCCCCAAAAAACATGAGTCATGGAGGGTTATCGTTTTTGCAAGCTCACCTTTTAACGTTACTCGTCCGTTTTTAATCAGATCTAAAATTAACTCTGTGTGGTGAACGACCTCAAACTCGGCCCCAAACTGCGGGTATTCTTTTTTCAATACGTTATACCCGTGAGGACAGGTAGCTAACATTTTTTTAACATTATAGTTCTTGAATATCTCGATGTTTTCCTGTGCCATCGTCTGAAAAAGGTATTCATTTCCAATCCTCCGCGCTGAATCACCGCAGCATTTCTCATCAGTACCCAAGATAGCAAACTTGATTCCCGCTGCCTGCAAAATCTTGATCATCGCCCGGGAAACCTTTTTATAGCGGTCATCAAAAGATCCCGCACAACCCACATAATAAAGGATATCAAACTCGCCCGGCGCTTCCGAGAGAACTTTTACCCCTAAGTCTTTGGCCCAATCGGCTCGGGTAGCCATTCCTATTCCCCACGGATTACTGTTGTTTTCCATGTTGCGGAAAACCGTCTGAACCTCTGCCGGGAAGTTGCTTTCCATCAACACCAGATAACGCCGCATGTCATCAAGCTTATCAACGTGCTCAATCGCTACCGGGCAAACCTCCATGCAGGCCATACAATTAGTGCAGTCCCAGATTTCATCATGGGTAACTACGGAACCCACGATCAGGGGCTCCTCCTCCCCTTCTTTTTTCGTGAGCAGCTTCTGCCCATTTTCAAAGAGGTTATGCTTGAGATTAATGATAACATCTTTGGGCTTAAGCGGTTTGCCGCTATTGTTTGCCGGACAGTTCGCGCTGCATTGCCCGCATTCCGTGCACGCGTACAGATCAAGGAGCTGTTTCCAGGAAAAATCCGTGATCTTAGAGACCCCGAAACTTTCTGCTGACTCAAAATCTTTAATCGGCTGGAGCGTTCCTTTTGGCAGGCTGGAATGAAAATACAGGTTGGGATGAGCAGCCAGAATATGAAGGTGCTTGGAGTAAAGGATATAGATGCCGAACCCAAAAATTACCATCATATGAACATACCAGAAGAAGTAAAAAAGGGTATGGGCATGTGACTGCAGACCCATATTCGCTATCCCCCGAGCAAAAGCCGAACCCATAAAAACCCAGTCCGCGAAAGGTTTCTCCTCAGTTAAAAGGCGGGATCCTTCCACTAAAAAATTGAGAAGCATCAATGAAAAAACAACGAGCAGGATGACCCCGGCTTCAAGAGAAGGTTCCAACCGCTCTGGCCTGATTATATATCGTCGTATTGCTGCCCAAATAACCGAAATCATAACCACCAATCCGGCCAGGTCAAGGAGGAAAAAGAAACCATTATTAAATAATGATCCCAAAAGGGAGGGATTCAATTTGTCATACAAACCCTCCGCAATATGGAACCCATAACTCACCACAAAAAAGGAAAACCCATAAAACAGGAGCATATGCCCGATCCCGGATAAATCCTTGCGGGTGACGTTTTTAAGCGCGCAGGTCTGCGTGAGAACCTGCCCCAGGGTAAAACGCCATCGTTCGCCCGGATTATCCGATCGGTCTTCAGGTTTTCCCAGTTTAAGCAAACTAATGAGGTATTGCGCTCTCTTGGTAAAAAAATAAGCCGTAATACCTATCAGCAGTAAAAGAAAAATCTTGCCCGCTATTGGTAACATACAGTATCCCTCTTTTGAGATCTTTAATTATCCAATCGCCTTTTTTATTTCTGCCGTAAGGGCCGGCACCACCTTAAAAAGGTCTCCCACAATACCGTAATCAGCGGTACTGAAGATCGGAGCCTCGGGGTCTTTATTAATCGCCACAATGCACTTTGACGTTCTCATACCCGCCAGATGCTGAATCGCACCGGAAATCCCGCAGGCGATATAAAGTTTTGGGGAAACTACTTTTCCGGTCTGGCCGACCTGATCGCTATGAGGCCGCCAACCCTCATCAACAACAGTTCGGGAGGCACCCACAGCCGCTCCTAACAATCCCGCCAGTTCTTCAAGAACCGCAAACCCTTCCGGACCCTTCACGCCTCTTCCGCCGGAAACAATAATATCCGCCTCGGTAACATCAATTTTACCGGCGGTTTTTGCGACAATTTCTTTTACCACGCTGCGGAAATCATCATCGGAAAGAGCAAGGTCAATCTTTTCGACTTCTGCGTTTTTTGAAGCATCCGGTGCATCCGGAGGAAATACTTTAGGACGCAAAGAAAGCACTGCCGGTTGACTGTTAAATTTTACCGTAATGTATGCCTTGCCGGCATAAATCGGTCTTTTTACCTGAATACCGCCATCCTGGGAAGCCCATTCCGTACAGTCGGATGCAAGCGGAGCTCCGAGAGCGGCAGAGGCATACCCTCCCAAATCTTTCCCTTGGAACGTGGCCGCTAACAAGACAACTGCCGGATCATTTTTACTCACGACTTCGGAAAAGGCTTTTCCGTAAGCATCCACCGTGAAGTCTTTTAGTTTCGCGTTATCCACGACAATTACTTTATCCGCTCCGTAGTGCCCTAAATCCTTTGCTCCACCCTCAACGCCCGCTCCAATCGCTACCGCGATCGCTTTTCCTCCGAGCCCTTGAGCTATTTTCTTTCCCTGACAGATCGCCTCGTAGGCGACGGATCGAAACTTCCCTCCCATGTGTTCAGCGAAAATTAATACATTATTTCCCATTGTTACCTCCACCGTGTAAACAAATTTTCTTCGTAATTTTCACTCAATTATAAAGCCTTAGCTTCGTTTTTAAGCAAATTAACCAGTGCCGGCACCGCTTCTTCTCCTTCGCCCACAATCTTTCCGGGCGGACGTGCCGGAGGATAGTCCATTTTTACGATACTGAGTTTTGGATCTCCTAATTGCGCCGGCTTTTCTTCCAGCGGTTTTTTCTTGGCCTTCATGATATCCATGAGCTTGGGATACCGGGGTTCGTTCAATCCTTTCTCAGCGGTAAAAGCGGCGGGTAATTTTACCTCCACGATTTCTTTCCCCAGATCGCTCTCGCGCTCCACAATTGCCTTCCCATCCGCAACATCTAACTTTATGATCCGGGTGACTACCGGGATATTAAGGAGCTTGGCCACCTGTACTCCCACGGCCCCATTATCATAATCCACTGCCTGCTTTCCGAACAGCAACAGATCAAACGGCATCTCTTTTAATGCCGCAGCTAATGCCTGGGCTTCTGCCAAAGTATCCTGACATTCTGACGAATCATTTAAATGGACACCTTTATCCGCTCCCATGGCATACGCTTTTCTCATGATGGTCTGGGCATCCGCCGGACCAAGGGAAAGAATAGTGATCTCTCCTTTTCCGAGTTTTTCTTTAACGCGAATCGCTTCCTCAACCGCAAACTCATCAAACGGACTGATAATAAATTCCACCCCAGCGGGGTCAATCTTCGTTCCCTCTCCACCGATCTTTACCTTGGTCTCGGTATCCGGAACCCGTTTAACACAAACAACAATATTCATCTATATTCCCTCCTTTCGGAAACATGAGTTATCATTTACTCAGGATAGCGCGGGCAATGATCATTTTCTGAATATTCGAGGTGCCCTCTACGGTCTGTAAAGACTTCGCATCCCTAAAAAATCGCTCTACCGGGTATTCACTCGAGTATCCATAGCTTCCAAACACTTTCATTGCTAACCCTGACGCATTGACTGCGGATTCGGCGGCATAATACTTGGCCGTAGAAACCGAGAGGGTATTATTCAGGTTTCCCTGGTCCTTTTCATAGGCCGCCTTGAGTACTAAAAGTCTCGCGGCCTCGTATTCTACAAACATGGTGGCAAGTTGATCCTGAATCATCTGGTATTCGGCAATCGGTTTCCCAAACTGGGTCCTCTCCAAAGCATATTTGATCGCATGTTCGTGACAGCCGCGGGCGATTCCCACCCCGCGAGCCGCGCAGCCTAAACGGGTATTATTGAGCTGCCACATACAAATTTTAAAACCCTCACCCTTTTGGCCTAAAAGAGCTGATTTGGGAATTTTGGCATCTTCAAAAGCTATTTCACCCGTGGGGCAACAAAAAAGCCCCATCTTCGTTTCGATTGCGGCAGTTTTAATTCCCGGAATATTCTTTAATTCTACTAAAAAACAAGAAATTCCTTTATATTTTTTAGATTTATCCGTATAGGCATAGACTAACGCAAGATCCCCAACATGGGCATTCGAAATCCACATTTTCTGACCATTCAAAATAAACCCGTCATCAGTTTCGGTTGCCGTGGTCCCCATACCCGCAACATCCGATCCAGCATTGGGTTCAGTAATAGCAAACAAACCGATTAAGTCGCCATTGACCAATGCCGGGATATATTTTTCTTTTTGCTCTTCCGTACCATAATGAAGGATAGTAAATGCTGGTCCCCACATCTGCATGTTAAAAGGCAAAGTCCAGGAAGTGCTGACCCGGCCAATCTCTTCGGTTAAAAGAGCTGCGCAAAGATGTCCAGTCTCATTACCCCCATATTTTTCCGGAATAACACAGCCAAAAAATCCCAATTCCGCCATTTTTTTTAAAATTTCTCTGCGAAAATTATGTGATTTTTCATCCTGTTCCTGAGTGGGAAGTATTTCTTTTTCGGCAAAATCCCGCCCAACCTCCATCATTGATTTTTGTTCTTCAGTAAAGTCGAACTTCATTGTAAAACTCCTTTCTTCTGCTGGTGAATTTGGCCAGCTGAGGCTTAAAATTTCTGCACCGTAGTGTGTGGGGTCTCAGCTCTAAAAATTCTCTGCTCCGCTGCTCCTCTTTAATTTTTTTGAAAGAGTGCAATAGCCATTCCAATCCAAAAAAATAGAAAAAGAGAGAGCTAAGTCCTTGATATTTACTGAGTTTGTAAGAGAAAGGAACTCGTTGGTTAGCGGAGTCTCAGAACGATAAAATATATACTTTTTACAAACTGTAAAGGTTTTTCGTAACTTTAACCACCCCTCATGTTTGGATTTTTTATCCAACAGACTTGAATCTTTACTAATAATCGCTCGTTATGTCAACAAAAAATTTTAAGGTAAATTATTCTTTTGAAATGACCTATTGACAAAAATCTTTGTCTATTTAAAAATATAAAAAAGATAAGCTACTTAAAAATTATTTGCTTGACTTCTGTAGTCTGAAAGAAAATAAAAGGTTCAGATTTTTTTATTGATATTTTTTCCCAAATGTTTAAATATCTGCGCCTGTAGCTCAGCTGGATAGAGCAACGGACTTCTAATCCGTAGGTCGCCCGTTCGAATCGGGCCAGGCGTGTTGTGAAATTTATGGTGGGTGTAGCTCAGTTGGTTAGAGCACTGGGTTGTGGCCTCAGTGGTCGAGGGTTCGAATCCCTTCACTCACCTTTGTTTGCGCCCGTAGCTCAGTTGGATAGAGCGTCGGACTTCGAATCCGCAGGTCGCCCGTTCGAGTCGGGCCGGGCGTGTAAAGGGCCGTTAGCTCAATCGGCAGAGCAACTGACTCTTAATCAGTAGGCTTGGGGTTCGATCCCCCGACGGCCCATGAACAGATAAT
>Ga0068714_10006867_pt1 | contig 11360 bp, 8 predicted proteins | sample MTBNYHSulfiMetaG_FD_62988 | JGI IMG/M metagenome (GOLD analysis project Ga0068714, IMG submission 62988) | Enrichment culture microbial communities from rom New York Harbor, USA that are MTBE-degrading - MTBE-NYH (New York Harbor Sulfidogenic)... | ecosystem: Environmental > Aquatic > Marine >... | reverse complement strand
ATCGAGACGGCCGCCACCGTTTCCATCGCCGTGGTTCTGGTCACGCTCTTCCTCGGGTGCCTGCACGGGCCCAGCACCCGGCGAGATTCCGGCGGGACACCCCCGGAATCACACCTTCTCGAGTCTTCGTCCGCCCCTTCTGCGCTTCTGCCTGAATCCTGCGAAGGATCCGTTACGGAAACGGGTCCCGCGCCGTCGGGTTCCTGCGAACGAGACGAAACAAGAGGCAGGGCGGGCGCGGGCCCGGGACCCGAGAGAGACCTGGCGGGCGTGCCAGGACCACGGACCGCGCCCAACGAGGCAGGCGGGGCTTCCCTGTTTGCCGGACAGGGAGGGACGCCTTGAACCCGTCGATGCTCTACTCCCTGGCCGGCGTGGTCCTGTTCACCCTGGGTCTCTACGGGGTGGTGGTGGTGCCACATCCGCTGCGCAAGGTTCTCGCCTTCAACGTCGCCGGGACCGGAGTGTTCCTGTTCCTGACGTCCATGGCCCACCGGGTCCGCGCGCCCTTTCCGGACCCGGTGCCTCACGCTATGGTCCTGACGGGCATCGTGGTTGCGGTGAGCGCCACGGCCCTGGCCTTGCTGCTGATCTGCCGTCTCCACGAGCTGTCCACACGCTCCCCGGTGAATCCAGATGATCGGCGCTGACGGGATCCCCTATTCTCCGTGGCCGGCGTTCGTCGTGGCCGCGCCGCTCGTGGCGGCCTGTGCCATGATCGTCTGGCGTCGTGGGTCCGCCGCGTTCGGGGTGCTCTGCAGCCTGCTGGTTTCCGGCCTGGTGCTGGCCCTGGCTCACCAGGTGTTCCTGCTGGGGCCGCAACACATGGAGATCGGGGGTTGGAAGGCGCCCCTGGGCATCCAGCTTCGCGCGGACGGACCCGCGGTGGGCATGTTGTGTATCACCGCGCTCGTGGGCGTCTTCGCGAGCCTCTATGCGGCCGCCTATTTTGCACCGGGGGCCGCCGGGGGCGCGCCGCACGGGGACGCGTCCTTCTTCTGGCCCCTGTGGATGATTCTCTGGGCCGCCCTGAATGCCCTGTTTCTGTCGGCCGACATCTTCAACCTCTACGTGGCCCTGGAGATCGTGGGGCTTTCGTCCGTGACCCTGGTGGCGCTTTCCCACGACAAAGACGCCGTTCCGGCGGCGCTGCGCTATCTCCTGGTGTCCCTGCTGGGTTCCCTGTCCTATCTGATGGGGGTTGCCCTGCTCTACGGGGCCGCGGGCACCCTGGGTGTCTCCTCCCTGGCCGGTGCGTTGACGCCCGCTCCGTTCGCCTACGCAGCCCTGTCGCTGATGACCGCCGGGTTGGTGATGAAGTCCGCCCTGTTTCCGCTGCACTTCTGGCTGCCGCCGGCCCACGCCAATGCCCCGGCGCCGGTGAGTGCGCTCCTGTCGGCGCTGGTGGTCGAGGCGTCCTTCTACGTCCTCCTCCGGCTGTGGTTCGAGGTGTTTGGCGGCATCCTCCCGGCCGGGGCCGCGCTCCTTCCCGGTCTTCTCGGGGCCGCGGCGATCTTCTGGGGATCGGTCCAGGCCCTCACGGCCCGGCGGCTCAAGCTGCTCATCGCCTACTCCACGGTGGCGCAGATGGGCTACCTGTTTCTGGTGTTCCCCCTGGGGACGGAGCCCGGCGCCGCCGGGGTGGCCTGGAACGCGGCCCTGTACTTCATCGTGGCGCACGCCTGCGCCAAGGCCGCGGTGTTCCTGGCGGCCGGCAACGTCCTGCGCGCGTTCGGCCACGACCGCATCCGCGAGCTGCGCGGGGCGGTTCAGCACCTGCCCGTGTCCATGTTCGCCTTCGGCATTGCCGGGGTGAGCCTGGTGGGGCTGCCTCCCAGCGGCGGCTTCATCGCCAAGTGGCTCTTCCTGAGTGCGGCCCTGCGCGGGGAACGCTGGGGTTTCGTGGCGGTGATCCTGCTGGGCGGCTTCCTGGCCACGGCCTACATCTTCCGTTTCTTCTCGCACGCGTTCCGGTATGTCCCGGAGGGCCCGCGCTGTGGCAGCGTTCCCCGCAGCATGGAGTGGAGCGCCCTGGCGTTGGCCCTGTTTTCCATCGTCCTCGGCCTCACGGCCACCCCGGTTCTGGATTGGATGCAGACGGGCCTCGCGGTCATGGAGCCCCCGGAAGGCGGGTGCCTGCCATGACCCTCCTCAACTCCCTGCCGCTCCTGATCCTGCTCACGTCCCTGGTTCCCGGGGGGATCATCTTCACGATTCCGGAGGACCGTGTCCGTGCGCGAACGATCCTCAACCTGGCGGCCGCAACGCTCAAGCTGGTTCTGGTGGCGGTGATGGTGTGGGGGGTGCAGCACGGGACCCTCTACGAAACCCGGCTTCCCTTGCTCCCCGGACTGCCGTTGCTGCTCACGGCCGATGCCCTGTCCGTGCTGCTGGCAGCCCTGTCCAGCGTGCTGTGGTTCGCCACCACCTTGTACGCCATCGCGTACCTGGAGCACTCGCCCCAGTCCCGCAGCCGGTTTTTCGGCTTCTTCAGCCTGTGCGTGAGTTCCACCCTGGGCATCGCCCTGGCAGGGAACCTCTTCACCTTCCTGCTCTTCTACGAGATGCTCACCTTGACCACCTACCCCCTGGTGACGCACCGAGGCACTCCGGAGAGCCTGCGTGCGGGAAGGATCTACCTGGCGTACACCATCGGAGGCGGCACGCTCTTCCTGCTGGGCGTGGCCTGGCTCACCGCGCTGGTGGGCCCGGTGGAGTTTGCCGAGGGAGGGTGCCTGAGGCAATGGGCGGTCCCGTACGCGGGTGAGTTCCGGGTCATCTTCTTCCTTCTCATCGCCGGGCTGGGGGTGAAGGCCGCGCTGGTGCCTCTGCACGGGTGGCTGCCGCAGGCCATGGTGGCCCCCGCCCCGGTGAGCGCGCTGCTGCACGCGGTGGCGGTGGTCAAGGCCGGCGCCTTCGGGATCGTGCGGATCGTCTACGACGTGTACGGGATCCAGTTCTGTGCCGACCTCGGTGTGCTTCAGCCCCTGGCCGTGCTGGCCGCCTTCACCATCGTCTACGGGTCGGTGCGTGCGCTCTTTCAGGACGACTTGAAGAAGCGCCTGGCCTACTCCACGGTGAGCCAGGTCTCGTACATCGCCCTGGGGACCGCCGTTTTCGGACCGCTGGCCACCCTGGGCGGCATGGTTCATCTCGTCCATCAGGGGTTGATGAAGATCACCCTGTTCTTCTGCGCCGGGAACCTGGCCGAAACCATGGGCATTCACTCCATAAGCCGCATGGCAGGCGTGGGCCGGCGTCTGCCGGTGACCATGGCGGCGTTCACGCTGGCAGCGTTCGGCATGATCGGCGTCCCCCCCATGGCCGGCTTTGTGAGCAAGTGGTACATCGCCACGGGCGCGGTCACGGCGGGGGAGACCTGGGTCCTCTGGGTGCTGGTTGCCAGCACGGCCCTGAACGCCGCCTACTTCCTGCCCATCGTCTACGCCGTGTGGTTCAAGCCGCCGGAAGAGGACGGGCCGGCCGAGAACCCCCACGCGCCGCCGGGACGGCTGGAGGTTCACTGGATGCTCTTGTTCCCGCCGGTCCTCACCGCCCTGCTGGCCCTCTCCTCCGGGTTGCTGGCGGACGCCCCCTTGAGCCCGCTCTGGTGGACCCGCCTGATTGTGGAACGGGAGTACCTGCCGTGACGACACCCCTCGCGCCCCCTTCGGACCTGCTCCTGTCCGCCGCGGTGCTTCTGCCGCTCCTGTGCGCGCTGGCAGGCTCGCTCCCGGGCCTGCGGCGCGTGCTGCAGCCGCTCCTTCCCTGGACGGCGCTCCCCGCCCTGGCCGCCGTACTCCTGCTGCCCGACGGCGCTTCGGCCGGGTTTCCCTGGGTCCTCCTGCACGCGAAGCTGGGCCTGGACGCCACCGGCCGCCTGTTTCTCCTGTTCACGAGCCTGCTGTGGCTGCTGTCGGGCGTGTTCGGCACCGGCTACCTGACGGCCGACCCGCGCCGCGCGCGGTTCTTCTTTTTCTACGGGCTGGCCATGAGCGGCAACCTGGGGGTGATCGTGGCCCAGGACGTGGTGAGCTTCTACGTCTTCTTCGCGTTGATGAGCTTCTCGGCCTATGGGCTGGTAGTGCACACGGGAGAGCCGGACGCGGTGCGGGCGGGAAGGGTCTACCTGGTCCTCGTGGTGGTGGGCGAGGTGCTCGTCTTTGCGGGGCTGGCCGTGCTGGCCGCCTCGTGCGGGTCCGTGGATCTCGTTCCACTCAAGCAGGGGGCGGGCGGGGCGCCGAACGGGGCAAGCGTACTCCTGTGGCTGGGGTTCGGCATCAAGGCAGGGGCGTTGCCCCTTCACGTGTGGCTGCCCCTGGCCCACCCGGCCGCGCCCACCCCGGCCAGCGCGGTCCTGAGCGGGGCCATGATCAAGGCGGGATTGCTGGGGTGGTTGCGGTTCCTCCCGATGGAGGCCGTCTCTTCGCCGGGCTGGGCCGCGGCCTGCGTGGTTGCCGGCCTGGCGGCGGCCTTCTACGGCGTGGCCGTGGGTGTGGCCCAGTCCCACCCCAAGACCATCCTGGCCTACTCCAGCGTGAGCCAGATGGGGCTCATCACGGTGGGGGTCGGGCTGTCGTTCATGGACCCCTCCCTTGCCGCGGCCGCCCTGCCCGCGGTGGCGCTGTACGCCGTTCACCACGGATTTGCCAAGGGGGCGTTGTTCCTGGGGGTGGGCGTTCTTTCCGCGACCCCGGCCGGAACGCGCGGGTCCAGGCTCGCGTGGGCTGGCATGGCGCTGGCGGGGCTGTCCCTGGCCGGCGCCCCGTTCACGAGCGGCGCGGTCTGCAAGGCCGCGTTGAAGACGGCCGTTTCGCTGTCCCCCCCGGATTGGCAAACCGCACTGTACATCCTGTTGCCCCTGGCGTCGGTGGGCACCACCGTGTTGATGGGCCGGCTGGCCTTTGTCCTGGCCCGGCGAGTGCCATCGGTACACAAGGCGCCCGGCACGGCGATGTGGGCCGGCTGGATGGGGACGCTCGCCCTGGTGGCTTTCGCCCTGTTTGTGCTTCCCACGGCAGAACGGGCGGTGGATCTCGCGGCCCAGGCGGTGCGGGGGGCCTTGTGGCCCGTGGCGGCCGGGGGGGTGCTGACGGCACTGGGGTGGGCGGCCGCCCGGGGCCGCCAAGGGGTCTCACCCCCCCGGGTGCCCTCCGGCGATCTCCTGGTGGTCTATGCGGCCGTGATTCGTGCACCGGCCCGACTCGCGGCCCACATCCGGGCTGGGGCGCCCCGCGTGGTACGGCCGACACGGGTGCTGGAAGGGGTTCGCCAACAGGCAACGGCTTGGGTGCAATCGGTGGAATCTTCCCTGGAAAACGGACAGGTTTCCGGGCTTCTGCTGCTCGTCTTCATCGTAAGCCTCTTCCTGCACCTGCTGTTGGGCGCATGACCCACGGGACGCCACGCGCACCCACAAGACCGTATCGATCCTTGCCTCCCCGCTGGAAATCTCGTGGTCTTGGTAGGATGCGCAGAAGCTCAAGACGAGCTTCGACATCGAGGATCCGTGATGCCGATTCGCACGTTCCGCAGTCTTGCCGAGGCGGATCGTGCCCTGCGACTGCCTCCAGGGGACCCGCGAATATGGGAAGGCGCATGCCGTCGTTGGGAACGGCACCGGCTCCTGTCGCCTTGCCAGGATCTGTCCGGCCCGCGCGGCGTGTTCAAGTAGGCATCGCTGGAGGAGAGGCAGCGCCTGGACGTGCGATAAGAAGGTGCGCCTCTTCCGGCTTTCGCGGGGAGTCTTCGGGGTCTTGCCGTAGGGCGCGTTTCACGTTGCCGCCGCCCTGCCAAGCGCATAGGCGCGCCGAAGCGCCGTCTCGTCCTGCCGAATCTCTCCCTTCGCCGTGGCCGAGCACTGCACGGGCGGAAGCATCTGCAGGCCGCTGAAGGCGGCCAGGGTCTGAAACGAGTGAACAATGGGGTCCGCCGTCGACACATTCGTGTCCCCGCAGACCGTGATCAGCCCGATCCTCTTTCCCTTCATCCGGGGCGCGAACGCCTCCTGCCACTGCCACTTCTCGTCAAACAACGCGCACCAGCGATCCAGGTACGACTTCATCTGAGCGGTCATGGCCCAGAAGTAGACCGGACAACTGTGCAGGATCGCGTCCGCACCCACGATCTTGTCGTGAATCCCCTGCATGTCGTCCGGGATCACACAGACGCCGGTCTTGTTGCACTTCTTGCAATCCAGGCACCCGGCAATCCTTTTGCGCACCAGGACGACCTTCTCGGTCTTGGCCCCGGAATCCCTGGCGCCCTTCAACGCCTCATCCAGCAGGAGATCGCTGTTTCCCTTGATCCGTGGACTTCCCAGAACTCCGAGAATCTTCATGGCGCGGGCTCCTTTCCCATGGGATACGTGACAATCTCTCGGGTCCATGGACTCCCTCGTGCGGCGCGGTGACCTCGGCCGGGAAGGGCGGATCCGGAATCGGCTGTCCGATATGTTCGTATCCAACTTTTCGCCGGCTCCAAACCGTCGGGGCGTCGCCGCCGAGCGGCGTGATCTGCGCGTAAAGCACGTAACGCGCGGTGTCGGGCATGTCGATTTCCAGTGAGAGGGACTCCACCGCGAGGGGACGGAGCGTGATCGACCGGGGTTCGGAGGCGGAAGCAATCTGACCCGTGGGTAGAACCGTCAGGAGGCGCAACGCAACGGGCTGCGAAAGGGGCGTATCGTTCCAGGCGAGCACGCGGACGGCCGTTGGGCTTCCCCGTGGATAGTCGTCCTCCCAGGAGTCGATATAGACCGCGATGGGGGCAAAGGCGTTTCGCGCGTACTCAATCCATCGCGGCTCGAGGACGAGGTTCACGACGTCCAGAAAGTTGTCTGCGTTGGTGAACGAAGACGTCAAATAGACGAACTGCTGCACGCCGGCAAACGCCCGATGCGCGCGCCAGAATTCTGTCAGGCCGCCGACCACGTAGGCATAGGCCTCCCGGTACGTTTCGGGAGAATGCGGGCCGAGCCCGATCAGGTCGATATACGTAGGGAAAGACAGCAGGGTGGGCCTCCCCTCCCGGTATAGCCAGAGCCACCCGTACTCGTTCAGAACGTAGGCGTGCTCGGGCTCGATGGCGGTCGGCGGGTCCTGCGGGGCCTGCCCATCGTTGGTCTCGAGCTGCTTGAGGTCGCTGCTCTGCCCGGCGATCACCTTGAGAAGATAGGGATGGTCCTCGATGGGGTCGTGGGGGCCCTGCGGTGGATTGTACCCTCCGCTCTCCCACGCGCGGGTCGGATCGAGACCTCGAACGCGCGAGATGACCTCCGTCACCTGGGGGCGGTCCGTCTCGTTTGCCGCGTCCCACCAGGCAATGGACGGGTGGTTCCAGCTCTCCTGGATCCAGCCCGCAAACTCCTTCTCCATCTCATCCACAGACCAGTTCTTGGACTCCTGGGTCAAGCTCCAGACGCTCCACATCATGAATTCATCCGCAAGGAGGAGGCCCACTTCGTCGGCGATGTCGTACCACAGGTTCGGTGCACGTCCGAGCGTGACCCGCATCGAGTTCCAGTGCAACGCGCGCGGATACACGGAAAGGAGCTTCCGGACCCAATCCGGATCCCAGGGAAGTCGACCGCGCTGCGGGTCCTGGAAGAAGCGGTGCGGCGCCACGTTCGCGCCGCGGAGGAAGACCCGCTGGCCGTTCAGGAAGAAGCCCTTCTCCACCCCGCTGCGCCACGCCACCTCGCGCATACCGAAGCGCGTGTCGAGATGGTCCGTGGCACGGCCGGCCGCGCGAACGACCGTCCGTCCCACATACAGAAACGGATCGTCCGGGGACCAGAGCCTCGCGGTGGATAGGACCACCCTCTGCACAACGGTGGTCTCGGTGTGTGCGTCCAGCCGAAGGGGATCGACGATCGTCGGTGAGGCCGGGCGCCCGGAGGCCCACTCGCGGATGCTTTGTTCGACCTCGAGATCGGCTGTCGCCGCTCCATGATTGCGCACCGTGGTTCGGATGACCGCCTCCGATCTGCCGATCACGGGCTCGACCTTGACGCGTACGATCCGCTGCGCGCCGGTGAGCACCAGGTCCACGTCGTCCCAGATGCCCGGGACCCAGCGGTAGACCTCGAGGTCCTCGCCGGTGGGAATGGTCGGGGGTACTTGCCTCTTGTCGGCACCGACGCGCACGAGGAGTGTGTTGTCCCTGTCGAACCGAATCGCAGCCGTCGCGTCGAACTCCGCAAGCGTGAAAGCACCGAGGTGCGCCCCGATCGGTTCTCCATTCAGCCACGCCTTCACGCCGAAGCGCGCTTTGTGGATGCGAAGCAAGGCGCACGGAGCCTCGGGTTCTGGTACGGAAAAGGTGTACCGGTACCAGAAGGCATCGCGCTCGTTGCTCGGCGTGCCAACGTGGGGGTAGGGCGGTTCGGCAAGGTCCACGAAACCGGGAACCGGTACCCGCCGATCCAGCATCGCCGGCGGGCCGTCGAGCCCTCCCTGGCCGAGATCCCACGTGCCGTTCAGCGAAATCGTGCGTCGCACGGAGGGGAGTGTCCCCGGAGCACCTTCACGGTCAGGGTCGCCGCAGCCCACCGCGAGAGCGCTCACGACGAGCAGCAGGATCCTCCATGGTTTCCGGAATGAATGCACCGTGTCTCCTCCCGACCCCGATTCGTTCGGGCAGCCACGACGTTCACGGACCGCCACCGGTCACCCGCCTTGCCTTGCAGCGCCTTCACGTCCCGAAGCCCTCGGCCAGGGGACGACGGGTTCGTTCCCGGCGTACCGCAAGGTTCAAGCATGCGTGGTCCTGTGGCGGACAACGTGACGATGGCACGGGCCTGCGGGGCAGGGTGCATCGGAAAGCCCCTGGCCGAGAATCCTGCGAACCTGATCGGTCCGGTGCGGCCAGGTGTTTTCCCGGGCAACCCGGACCCGTTCCCGCACCCGCGTTTCCCGTACCCGTCCTTGCTCCCGGGCCGCCTCGTCCAGGGCCTCCAGCCACTCCGCCCGGCCCCCGGCCACCAGGGTGCAGACGTGGGCAAACGGCTCCAGCGCAGGGGTTCGGGCGGCCACCACCGGCTTGCCGCGGGCCAGGTACTCGTAGAGCTTCACCGGGTTCACCGTGCGGGTGAGGTCGCTCGGCTTGAACGGGATCAGGCAGGCGTCGAACCGGTCCAGAAAGGCGGGAAGCGTGGCGTGAGCCCTGGGCCCGAGGCAGTGAACGTTGGGCACGCCGGACAGGGCCCGAGGCCGGGGTCCCGGCCCGATGAGCACGAAAGACCACACCGGCCGCGCCCGGGCGAGATCCCGGACGAGGTCGAAATCGACCCAGTGGGACAGGGCGCCCACGTAGCCTGCCACCGGCCCGGGCAGCGCGGCCAGCTCCGGCGGGCAGGGGGTTTCGGCCGGGTTGAGAAAGCTCGGGTGCACGGCGTTGGGCACCCGGTGCACGTTCCGGTTACGGGCGGCGCACCGTTCCGCCAGGGCGCTCTCCGTTGCCAGGACCACATCGGCCCGTCCCAGGAGCCGCGCCTCCTGTCGGGCCAGCAGCAACCCTCTGCGGTCCTCGGGGTAGAAGGCGGGGAAGTTGTCCAGGCAGTCGTAGCACAACACCCGGGCCTCCCGGACCCGGTCCGCCAGGGGCAGGTGGAGCGGAGAGGACACCCAGAGCACGCCCGGCCGGAACCGCAGGCGCTCGAACACCGGGGAGAGCATGCGGGCCACGATCCGGTGGTTGAGATCGTTTGCGGCCGCGGACCAGAGGCTCAAGGGGAGGAGCGGCGGCGGGGTGAACACGAACAGGGACTCGCTCAGGCTGCGGATTCCGCCCCGCCAACCTCTGCGGGTCCCGGTGCCCCGCAGCGAGAGCCCGAGGCGGGTGACGACGGAGAAGGCGCTGGGATCCACGTACAGCACCCGGTTGGTTTCCGACAGGCCCCGGGCCAGGTGCTGGGGCCGCTGCGCGATGGAGTCCCACGCGTTCACGCCCAGGTACAGGATGTCGGTGTTGGTCAGCACGCACACGGCCCTCTTTCCCGTTCGCCGGGAACCCCCCTTGCCTGGCCTTCCTCCCTGTGCGACACGCGACGGTCCGGCGCGGCCGGTGAAAAACGCCGAAGATCCATGTCCGGGACAGCCGGTTCCTGCACCGGCTGCTCGGCATCGACTTCATGAGGGCCTGCTCAGCCACCGCCAGGTGGGGGCATCGTGGAAAGGGGAACAATCTCCGCATAGGCAAACCCATCCCGTTCAAGGACCTCACCCACACGGACCGGAATCGGTTTCCCAAACATGGGGCCTCCCGTGACGACGGTGTGAAACTCGCCGTTCTCTCCACACGGGTCGCAAGCCTTGGGGAGCGCCGCAATCCACTCCCTTGACCATTTCTGCCCGGCAAAATGCAAAGGCAGTTTCCCCAGATCGACACTGCTGACGTAGGCTTCGAGTCCCGCCGACAACATCTGCTCTGCCAGGTCGCGCGTGGACATTCCCCACAACGGAAAGAGTGGATCCATTCCGGTTCCTTTCAATCGATTCTGCCGATACTGCCGGACATCCTCCAGGAACAGGTCCCCGAAGGCCATACACTCAATCGTCTTGCGGACAGACTCGGTGACGAACCGCTCCATGATGGCGTCGCCTTGCTCGCTCGTACACGGGTCGGGGAAGGGGATCGTTTCCATGGGAAGACCGACGGCTTCGGATTGACGATGAAGCAGATCCAACCGGGTGGCGTGCATCGACACACGACGGTGTTTCTGGTTCATGACCGTAAACAGGCCGAGCAGTTCAATCGTCGGGTCTTGGCGAAGCAGGTGAAGCGCCCAGGCGCTGTCCTTGCCGCTACTCCAACTGAGGAGTGTCCTCTTCTTCATGTCTCTCCCTCGATCGCTCCCGGGTACCGGCGCGAGGCAGCGATGTACCCAATCTACAATGAACCGTTCCCCGGAGCCAAGGGTTCCTTCGATGGCCATTGACCCGGGTCGCCTGGATCCGTTAGCGTCTCTCCAGGTCGGCACCTCTCAGGGGGCGGTACGGGATGCATGTGGCGCTGGTCACGGACACCTTTCAGACCGGGGGCGGTGAGGAGCAGATCCTTCAGACCGTGAAGGCCCTGCCCGGGATCCGGTTCTCCGTTTCTGCGCGCGGTGGCGACCCCCGGCGTTTCCACGGGTTGCCCAACGCGGCCGTGTACTCCGACGGGTTCGGGCGGGGGCACCTCCTGGGCCTACATCCGGACCTCGTCCACTTCCATCACCTGAGGCCCCTGGCGCATTTCCTTTCCCGCCCGCTGCCCGCGCGCCGCGCCGGGGTGCCCGTCCTCTTCACGGCCCACGGCCTGCACGTGCGCAAGTACGATCACCGGCCCGGGGTGCAAGCCCGCGCGGGCAGGCTCCT
>Ga0068714_10006863_pt1 | contig 11367 bp, 3 predicted proteins | sample MTBNYHSulfiMetaG_FD_62988 | JGI IMG/M metagenome (GOLD analysis project Ga0068714, IMG submission 62988) | Enrichment culture microbial communities from rom New York Harbor, USA that are MTBE-degrading - MTBE-NYH (New York Harbor Sulfidogenic)... | ecosystem: Environmental > Aquatic > Marine >... | reverse complement strand
GTCGAAATCTCCAGGGGCTTCTCCACGAGAACGTGCTTGCCGTGCTGAAGACAGGGCAGCACAGCATCCCGGTGAAGACCGCTCGGCGTACAGATACAAATGGCGTCAATCCCTTCCGCCTCGGCCAGCTCCTCCAACGAGGAGAACACCCTTTCCACCCGCTGCGCCTGGGCGAACGCCTTCGCGCGCTGCGGGTCAACGTCGAAAACGCCGGCCAGCTCAGCCGCCGCACACCCGTGGATTCCGGTGGCGTGAAAATCCGCGACCGTCCCGCAGCCCAGGATTCCAAACCGCACCTTACGATCCGCCATGCTTACTCTCCTCAGGACTCCGCTCAGGTGTAACGTGCATCACCCGTGATCTCCTCGCTGTCACAGCAACTCGTGGGTTCTACCCGCCCGAGGTCTAATCGTACCCCAGATATAAGATGTCTTTGGAGCGCGGCGGCTGAATCGGTATTTCAGTCCAATCCGGCCGCCCCTTTACACTGAGTGGAGGCCTTGACTGTATTTCTTCCAACGTCCGCCTATTGACTCTCTTGTCGGAATACTGAGGGGAAAGCGTCTTGGCTGAACCACGGTGTTCAGCGCACTGAAAGCAGATAACGACTACAGGCAGAAGCACTAGCACCACAAAGAACGCAATATACTGAACTACCCTCAGCCATCCAAAAACGATCTTCGCGCAAACGCTGATCCAGCCCGACTTTTCCAGTCTTTCCAGAATGCTACTTTCATATCCCACAACCCATCGCGGCAGAACAACACAGAGCAAAAGAAAATGCAGGGAAATCAGCTCAAGTGCGAGGTAAGGCCGCCACTCATTCCAGAGAACAACGAGGTAGAAAAACAGACAGAACATCACGGTGGCAAGGATGCCCTTCGTGAACACCCGAGTCTTGGTATCAGCGAGATTGGCGGCAGTCTCCCGCATTGTTCTGCCTCCCATTCTCTGAACCGTCGTGACTGAGTGCGGTAGAGCGCAAGGGTTACACCGGCTACCTCATCCCCCGGCAAGCGGTGGGGACACCCGGCGTCCTACTCCTGCTGCACTCTCGCAGGGTGCAACATGTTCCGTCTGTGATCTCCTGCTGTCGCAACAGTTCGACGGGGCATACCTGTCGAAATCGGTGTCATACCCCTTGCCCTTCACGATCTGCCCCATCGCCCCCGGCCTTTCAGCCCCAAACGACGCCGGCTTCTGCAAGCGGGCCAAAGTTTGAGGCTGCCACCCTGTTCTCATTCCGAGTTCTCCGGGCGCGCGGCCAACGGCGGAACATCTCTCATGCCTGTAATGAGGCGGACAGATGCCACCAAACCTCCTCAAGCATCCTGAACGCCGAACAGGTCGCTATCGTGCATCCATCGCCAGCAGGCAAGGTCCTTGAAGTCCGCAGCCGCCCGGTAAAGCTTCTCCCACTCGTCCAACCTCACAGAAGGCTCTTTCAGTGGTATCTCTCCTCCGAATAGGCGATGAAAATATTCTTCCGGCTTGTCGGTCTGGCCGCAAGTATTCCTTGGGTATTGTACCATTCTCAGGAGTGTCGCGCTACCGGGCGTCCCGGCGAATTCCGCCGCACCGTCGCGCACTGGATGCTGTCCACCGTCAAGGGATGCTGCGTGGCAGGACATCAGATACAGCAGCGAGGCGGCGTTTCAAACGTCGCGTCCTGAGGGTACCCCTAGAGGGGAGTGCGAGGGAGCTTCAGCCCCCCTCAGCATTGCACGAATTGCACGCCTGGGAAGATTGATGCAGGGTTGGTGAGCGATCTGATTTGCTTCGATACTCTCCATAATTCTCAGACACCTATCATTCTCAGATGCCCCACTTGGGGTGCACCCCCCGCTACAATGTTGTTTGGACATCCACCTTGATCAGTGCCACCGCTCCAGGAACCGCAGGAGATCATCGGTATCTACGTTGTTATCCGAATCCAGATCAGCCGCCGCATCGGGAATATTGGGCGATTGGGTTTGCCAGTTCAGCAGAAACAGAAAGAGATCGAGTTCGTTGACCTCGCCGTCGCCATTCAAATCCGGATTGGCAATTGGCGCTTCCCCCGTCGAGTTCCCGGACACCAGCCGATCGGCATTCCCGCCGTCGGTGCGCACTTGAAACAGGTCGGTCAGGCTGCTGCTGGTGATGGTCGGCTCAAAGCGAACCGTCACCGGCTGCGTCTGCCCCGGAGCGAGATTGAAGCTGACTTGGCTGACTTCAAGCTCGCCGTCCATCAGCTGGAAATGCGCCTGTCGCTCCAAGCGGGCCGTGCCCGCGATGGCCTCGGTACCGACACTGGACACCTGAAACTGCCGATCCAGAAATGAACCGACCGAGACGAATCCATAGCTGATATTGTGAGAGACTGAGACGGCCTTCCCCGTGGGGCTGACGGTATAGGTGATCGGCCCGATGAGTTTCGCCCGCTCCGGGGTGAGCGGCGAATCCAGCTGAGCCGGGGTCACCTGAACGCCGCCGTAATAGACGCGGGGCGTGTAAGTTTTACCGCTTCCCAGCTCCAGCGCGGCATCCGGCTGAGCCACAGGCGCCCTTTCGTTGGGCACGATGGCCGCAAAGTTGTAGCTATCCGACAGGCTGCCCACCGTCGCTTGCACCCTGACGGTGGTGCCTCCTCCGACGGGAACAAACTCGAACAGGAGCGTGCCGCTCGTCACCGGCAGGCCGCCGGAGGTTTGCAGGCTGCCGTAGATGAGCATCGGCGGCTCGGGAATGCCGGCGAACACCGCCTGGGATATCATCAGAACGGCGACAACAGCAAGCAACAGAAATTCTGCAAAGCGAAGTTTCGTTTTCATGCTCTTCCCCTTTCGATCACTCTCCTGGACAAATCGATTGCTTGGTTGTTTCCTTTCAACGTTTGCCATTGCTCCGGCAGCGGACGACTTGGCTGCCGTTCTTCCGGGTTCTCGCGAGAGACTAATCGCCGATCCCTTGCAGTCCGAGGGTTTCCAGGCCCGCCCCCTGGCTGGTATGCGTGACGAAGTCGTAGCGCCTCGTCAGATGCTCTTTGCGCGCGACCTGGCCGTTGACCACCCGGGTCATCATAGACATCCCCGTTTTCTCACCGAGCTTGTAATGGAAGTAGGCATAGCTGTCCGAAACGCTTTTTCCCTCGCCCGAGGTCATGGTCATTCTTCCCGGTAGTCCCCGATCCTGGCGGTATTGGTGTTGGGCTCCGCCTTCCTTCAGCGCCTCATTGTGGGAAGGCTGATAGATGGCTACCGAGGTGGGGGGAAGATGCGTGTTGATGCGTTGCAGCTTCGTGCCATGGTGATACTCCGCCAGGACGTGCAGCATCAACTCACCCCGGGTCGGCTCAAGCGGGTATCTGGGATTCGTATCGAACTGTTCGAGGTCTTCGAGATCCACGTTGCCGGTGCTGAAAGAGTCGATGAAGGCGGCGTTATTGCGCCCCACGTTCAGCGTGACCGGATTGTCTTCGTCGAGCACGATCTCCGATACCTTTTTCTGGAACGCCGGCGAGCTCATCTCTTCCGCGAGCCAGCGTTTCCAGGTGTCCACGTCAGCTTGCTCGCCGTGCAGCGTCATGCCCCCGATCTGTTCAGTGACCACTTCCAGCCCCGAGGGATCGGCGTACTTGTGCGGGGCGTTCAGCCCGTAAGCATAGGGATTTCCGTACTGCGGGTTCGACAGGAACGCCACCGCCTGGGCCTTTGGTAACGTATCCGGGTTCCCATAGAACGAATCCACGCTGAGAAACCGCCCCAGGGGATTGGCGTAGTAACGCGCCTCAAAGTACTGAAGCCCGCTCTCTTGATCCTGTTCCTTACCGCCAAAGCGATGCTCGGGACCCGACCGCACGGTCGCCGCCCGGTATTCATGACGAGGCGAGCCGAATGGAAAGAACAATGTCTCCGAACCCAGCTCCCCCGAAGCGTCCGTGATCGTTTGGATCGATCCAAGATGGTCGGCGTGATAATACCGGATGCGCAGCGCGGGGTCCGGGGCCTGAAACTTGACGCCGGCGGAGGCCGTACGCACATAAGCCGCCTGGCCGGGAGCGAGACACGCGGGGAAGCTCGACAGGGAAGCCTCCTCGCCCGGCAGCCGACAGCGCCACAGCCCGGATTGTGCATCGTATATCCACACTTCGACCGGATCCGATGGCAGCGCCTCATCAAATCCCAGCGCTTCCAGGCCCGCGCTGGAAACAAAGTTCGCCCCGGCCGAAAGAGGCGAGTCGGCCGGTGCCCGATATGCGCCCTGGATCAGGAGCACGGTGCCCACCGCCGACTCCAACCAGAAAGGACAGCCTGCCGGCAACGGATCACTGGTCATCACAGCCTGATAGATGCCGGAGGGATCGTCACACCGATAAGCGACAACGTCCGAGGGGCCGGTGCCCGTTCCCAGCTGGGTCGCGATCTGAAGAGCGGAAGAAGCGCTTTCGACCGCCAGGGAAAGGAGGTTCCAGCCCTCGAACACCCGCACCCATTGGAGGCGCTCCGCCGCGGGGGAGAGCGCACCGATCACCCGGGCGACTCGCGAACTGCCGTTCCAGAGATACTTGACCGGCTGATCAAAGTCTCGAACCTCAAAATGCTGGTTGACATAAACTGTCGTGGTCGAGGGAAAAAGAGCAAAGGAAGCGCCCGGAACGCTTGGCGGTGAGGCCATCTCCCAGACCTTCTTGGCAATGCGTCGCCCCGAGTAATCATACGTATACTCCGCCCGCATCGTGTCGGTTTCCACTCGCACCAGCCGGTCCTTGAAATCCCACGTGCACCGCAGACCCGCCAGCTCCGTCACGTTGCCGTTTGCGTCGTACGAGTATGCCTGTCCACTGCCGGTCGCCGTCAGGGCGTGCGGTCCGGGAGGATCCGCCGGCGTCCGTCCGACTCGCCCCCAGGCCCCGGAGCCGCCTCCATAGTCAAGCTGACCGAGATTGACGACTGAAAACTCCCCGGCAACCCGCTCGAGGTGTCCCTCTCCCTCGGGCGACGACTTCCAAAGCATATTGCCGACGCGGTCATACCGGTAGTCGATCCGCCCGTCATTGCGATCGCTGTCTCCCGGCGGCGCAAACGAGTACGTGATCCCGGTCAGACGATACAGATCATCGTATTCGAGAATCTGTGTATTCCGCCTCGGGGCGCCGGCCGGCAGCTGCGACGCCGGCCGAAGGTCCTCCAGGCGGTTAATGTTCGAGACCCCGTCGAACAGGTAGGAATAATGAAGGAAGGGGCTGGCAGGCTCGCTCCCCTTCGCTGCCCGGGTCGCGCTCAAGCGGATCCGGCGATCATAATCGTATTGCGTGACGACCCCGTTGCCGTACTCGATGCGCATCGGGAAACCCGAGGGCACATAGTCGATGGCGCTGACGAGCGGGTGCGCGCCCCCGACGTCGCTCGTCTCACCCCCAAGAATCCTCTCCAAGAGGGTCCGGCTGTTGTACTCATAGGACACAGCGTCCCCGTCCGGAAAGATCCGCCGGGTCACGCGGTCATAGGCGTCGTATTCCATCCCCGTCCAGTAGGAGACCGGAAAGCCGTTTCTCGGATCCGGGATGCGCTTGATCACCCAGGCGGGCCTTCCGCGCTCATCGTAGGAGATATGCTCCTCACCACTGAGATCGATGATGGAAGCGAGAAGCCCCACCGTGTTGCGAGCCTGCCTGCTTCGAATGTCGCCTGATGGCTCCAGCGTCGCCGGCAGGTCATAGAGATACAAAACATCCGGCCGGTTGATTTCGCTCAGCGGAAGGGACGGGTTGTACACCCGGTTGTAAGAGCCTGGCAGCCCCTCATCGTGAAAATCTTCGGTCCTTAGCCGGTTGACGCCATCGTAGGTGTAAGTAACACGCTGCCCTTTGGCGTCCACCGTCTCGCTCAGGTTCGAAGCATCGTCGTAGGTGTACCACATCCGGCCGCGATCCGGGTCGTCCATATACACCTTGCGTTTGATCCCGTCGTAGGCGAGGCGCTTGACATTTCCCTGGCTGTCGGTGATCCGGGTGATGTTGTCCAAGAGGTCGTAGGCATAGGTCGTGCGCCAGGTCGCCGGGGAAGCGCGAGGCGTTCCGTCATCGTTCAGCCGTACCCGCTCCTCCACCTGAACCAAGCGGTCGAGGCCGTCGGTCAAGAGGACCGTGGGGGTGTCGAAATAGGGCGAGCCAGCGTTCGTATCCTCTTCGTCAAAGATCTTTCGGACGAGCGGCAGGTGCTCCGTCCGGCTGAAGGCCCCGTCCGCCTGGACCGTCTTGGTGCCGCGGCCCAGCGCGTCGTAGTACATCTCGTTCGCGGGCGCCTCACCCAACGTGAAACCCTGCGCTTCTCCGTCCACGATCCAGGTCCCCGACCAGCCCGGCGCATGAATGTCTTCGAAGTCCAACCCCTTCGAACTATAGAAAGGCAAGAGAACGCGGAACGATTGCAGCCGCTCGTTATAGAGAGTGGCCTGCTTAACGATGGTTTGCCCGCTCTGTTCGTCTTCCTCCTTGCTCATCACCGTGCGACCCAGCCCATCCATAAACGTCCTGGCCACGTAATAGGCCCCCGGGTCTCCACAGCGCTCATGGAAGCGGGTTTCGATCCAGTTGACGACCCCGCTGCCTCCCGGGATGGCGACGGGGACGGTCAGTCGGTACTCGAAAGCCTGCGTGGGCATCTCCGGTGTATCCGGCGGCTGGCCGCCCGGCTTCACGATACTGACAAGTCGGGAAAACTCGTCGAAGGCCATCCGAGTGAGATGACCGTTGAAGTCCCAGGCTTCGGTAATCACGCCGAAGCCGAGATCGTTGTGGACCTGCATTTGCAGCGAACGGCCTTCGCCCGCGTACACCGTCTCCCCGACGACATAGGTGTGCAGATCGCTGTCGAAGGCGATTTCCCGGTAGTGTCCCAATGAGGGATCGGGAGAACCCGCCACGATCCGGGCCAAGGGATCGGCCGTGATGGTCATGTTGCCGTATGCGTCGTAGCGGTTCCGCTGTTGATCGATCCAATGGTCCGCTGCGGGATCAACCGCCATGCCGCTACCATCCGTGATCGCGAGCGCCAGCGTGCCGTCCTCACGGTGGGAGACCGCCAGAAACCGGCCCGCGGGAACAGCGAGCGGCTGCGGAGGCTGGGCAGGATTCTGCGGTCCCACCCAACTGTGGATCCTCACGAGGTTGCCGGCGGTGGCCTGCCCCGAAGGAAGACCGTTAAAAGGCGTTCCGTCGTAGAAATACTGCGCGTCGCTCACCACTTTGGGAGGCAAGGCGTTGTCCGTCAGGACGGATCTCACCATTCGATTCCAGACGGGTGCTTCGGGGGTCGCCGAGTAGATCCTCCAGATGATCCTTTCATCGTCTCCGGCGTTGCGATCCGAGCCGACCACCCGGCCGTAGTCGGCCTTCATCACCAGATTGCCGTAGTCGTCGCAGGCATATTCCTTTTCGATCACGACCGGCTCGGTGCCCCCGCCCGGCTCTTCCCGCAGAATCTGCCTCTGCAGGGAAAGGTAAGGATAGCTCACGCCGGTCGCCGCCAGCGGGTCTTCCGGCTCGGGTGTAACCGTAAAGAGCCGGCGCACGACCCAAGTATTCTGCTGCTCACTGAAAACCTTGCCGTCCTCCATTCTGCTGACGGTGCGAAGGGTCTTCCCTTTGAGGAATTCATCGGTCCGCCCCACATCAAAGGCGTGTTCCGTGACGAGGGTCGGCTGGGACGCATCGCCGAGGGCGACCTGCTCCGCCTGTCCGAAACCGCGAAACTCTTTCTCGACGCCGTCGTAGTATCCGTCGTGGTAATGGAACTCATTCACGTAGTCATTGCCCAGACCGTCATAGACCGTGATGCGGCTGACCAGATTCGCCGGGTTCGGCATCGGATTCGTCCAGGGGTTTCCTGCCAGGAGGTCGTCCACGGCAAATGCGGTCGAAGGGCGATATTCGATGACGATCTCTTTCCCGATGCCGTTTTCAATCCGGGTCACCAGGTTCGGGCACGGCGAGCCGTTCACCAGAAGCCCCACGTCCACAACCCGCAATCGCTCACTCTCTCCAAGACCCGAGTCGGCGTAGACGAGGTCGGCCGTGCCGTTGCCGTTGAGATCGGCCCAACGAACCGACGGGTTCAGCGTGGTGAAATTGCCCGGAAGGTCGGTGACAATGTACCGCTGCGAAAAAGTCCGATTGCCCAGATTAACCCAGAACCAGAGTTCCCGATAGGCGGCGCGTTCCACGACAAGGTCGTCCAATCCGTCGCCGGTAATGTCCCTGAGGCTGGCCCGTTCGATCTGTTCGCCCGGGCCTTCGGTCAGGTAGCTGAACCCGCTATCGTGGCCGAAGCCGCTGTCGGGCGGGATCGGAATGACAACGCTTTCGGCGAATTCGCCGTACCCCCGGCTCGGGCAAAAGATGACCTGCGCCGGCCGGATACGGGCCACGTCGGTCAGCCGGTCGCCATTCAAATCGGCCAACTGGACTCCCGGATCAGAGAATTGAATGACCGTGTCCTGATGCAAAGCGCCCGGAGTCAGCACCGCCCGGCTGTACTGCGCCCCCTGGGAGACCCGTTTGCCCAGCGTATACCAAACCTGGTAACCGTTAGGGATGCTCTTGACGATATCCATTCGCTTGTCGAAATTGATGTCGAGGGTGCGCACGTCCGCGTCGCCGAACGGGGCGGGCGGCACAGTATCTTGGACCGACATCATCTCCTGCGGCCCCCAAGCGACGGTCCCCTGGTTGCGGTAATACCGCGGGTTCGGATCCTGGCTGGGATTAAAGATCAGGTCGGCCAGCCCGTCGCCATCCACATCCACCAGCGAGACCTCGTCGCTCGAAAGGTCCCGCTGCCAGGCGAGTCCGCCGCTCGCGCCGGCGTCCACCTCGCGCACCGTGCTCCACTGAATGACTTCTCCGTAGGCGTCGCTGCGCACTCCTTCATTGAGATAAGCGGTGTGGCTCCCCCCGAGCTCGGTCTTGAGGATATCGGGCAGGCCGTCGGCGTTGAGATCGATCAAATCGACATAAGCATTGTCCATCACCCGCACGGGTTCATTCCGGCTCCCGATCACGGTCTCCGCCGCCGACACGACCCGAGGCAGATCCCGAAGCCCGTAGCCAAAACGGGCGGGAGGGAGAGTGCTCACGCCGTCTGCTCCCACCACCGTTACCCGGGTCAGCAGCGACCAGTGGGAGTGCGCCTCATACGCCAGCTCGTAGCGCCGGATGAGGGCGTCCGCCGTCCCGTCGGCGTTCACGTCGCCGGCCTGATGCCCCGGCGGCAGAACGCCTTGAATCGCAACATCAATGCGAGCCAGCCGTTTGCCGGCTTGGAGCAGAAATCCGATCCGGTAATCCTCCATCACGTCGAGACGATCCTCGTAGGTGAAGAAGACCAGGTAGAACGTGGACCACGGAGGAGAGCCTGGACCGTAGCGCATCTCCTCCAGGTATTTCTGGTAAGTCGATCCCGGGAACTCCTGATAGCGGTATTCGAGGACATTCCCGTTGGGATCGATTCGCCGTTCCGCCAGCCATTGGCCGATCCGATCGCCTTCGCTGACCCTCGCCGCCGGGCTTCGGCCGCACTCCAGCACCGTCCCATCGGGATAGCGCGCCTCCCAATAGTCGTCGCCCGCATCCTCGATGTGCCGGTACCGGATGAACTGCTCCTGTTTCTCGGGGAAGTAGATTCCGCCAGAGGTCAGGACGAGTTCCTCTCCCGTGAAATCCAGGAAGCGGTCGCCTTCATCCTCTTCATCCGTCAGCCCGTCAAAATCATCGTCTTCGCCGTTCGGATCGTACCCGGGAATCCCCTTTTCACACTGGCGCCGGATCGAGGGAATCGGCAGCGACCAGCCGATGCCCAAGGGGCTGTTCCCGTTGCCCCCCTGGTAATCGAGGCTCAACTCGACACTGCGGCCGCCCGGCGTGGGAGGAAGACTGAGGGGAACACTGTAACTGCCGGTGCCTGTGTTCAACTGGGGCTGAAATTCAGCGCCCAGCCCCTCGATGGAACCCGGCCCCGACGGAAGGGAAATGGACGTGGGCGACACCCCGCTCTTGTCCGCCGCCCGCGCCGGAAGGCAGGGAAACAGAATCGCCGCGAGAGCCGGAAGCACCGGCAAAACGATGCGGGGCAAGACAACTCGGCCGATAGGTGAATGCATTGCCGACTTTGAGAAGGCCTTTCGGGATTTCGCTCTTCCGTTAGCGTTTGTTATCCTGACGTATAAGCATAGGTCTGGAAGAAGATCTTGATATCCGTCACCCCGTCTCCGGGGCTGCCACCGCCATAGATGAAGCGGTTGATGCCTTCCTGAGGATCGGCCAGCAGGTTCCGCCCCGGGATGATCAGCAGCCATCGCGTGTTCCACACCGAACGGCCGATCAGGCGACTGTCGCTGATGACCTCGCTTTCGTCAAACGTTCCCCCATCATGGAACGCGCGAAAATCGCCGAACCGGCGCGGGCGACCGTACTCCGACGAGCCTCCAAAGTTGTCCAATCCGGGAAGCCAGTCCCGATTGTCGTCCAAATCCGTCGCGTTCAGCGGAAAGGGCACCGACAGCACTTGATCCACGAGAAACCATTCCCGGGGCTTACCGGCGCTGACCGTCGGCACTCGCATCACATCCGCCCCCGCCGGAACCAGATAGACGCGCGGCGTCTGCGTCAAACCCGAGGCGCTGGCGGTGTTGTTGTAGTTGCTGAACCAGACGCCGACCGAGCGCACCTTGGTGGCAAAATTCGTGGACGAGTAGAAACTGTCGCCCCCGGACAGAGGCCATCCAAAGAAGTTCATCCCGCTGGTAATCGTCGTCTCGAAGGGGATCACAATCGCGGGTTCCGGTTCGGTTGAATAGGCGATCACTCTCAGCGGATCACACAGCTTCAGAAAATCCTCGTGCTCGCGCAGGTCGGCCACGACATGACGATCGAGCGTCTCCTGCCAGGTTATATTGGAAGCCAGCCCGGACCGCGTGCGAAAGAGCTCCTGCCGGAGTGAGAACCGGTTGGTCTCCGTCTGCGGATTATTGAAGCCCAGTTGCCCCTTGAGGACGCTGAAGTTCTGGCTCAGCCGGGCGAGAACGTCGGACAGACCGCGCCCGACCACGGGAAGCCCCCCCGAGATCTGTCCTATCGTCCGTTCCCGAACGATGTTCGAGAAGAACACCTCGCCCGCCTGGGAGTCGGCGCTGAGCAGGTTGGTCTCATAGTCGTAGGCCTTCGCCGCAAGATAGACGTACCGGGCCGCTAGGTCGAACTGAGCGCGATACTTCTGTAAGGCGTCGTTTCGGAAAATGCGGAACGCCATGTCCTTGTAGCGGTGGTCGCTGACCTGGGCGGCGGTCATTCGCCGGAACCGCGTTCGGTCCTCGAGCAGCCGCGTGGCC
>Ga0068714_10006861_pt1 | contig 11369 bp, 11 predicted proteins | sample MTBNYHSulfiMetaG_FD_62988 | JGI IMG/M metagenome (GOLD analysis project Ga0068714, IMG submission 62988) | Enrichment culture microbial communities from rom New York Harbor, USA that are MTBE-degrading - MTBE-NYH (New York Harbor Sulfidogenic)... | ecosystem: Environmental > Aquatic > Marine >... | reverse complement strand
AGAAAAACGGACGAGAACATAATCTCTTCTGTTTTCAGCTTTACAATGAAACGGCATCAGCAAAACTAAAATGCATAGTCATAGAAACGTGTAGGGTACGAGCACACTCCAAAATGAAAGCAGTGCTTCACCCAAGGAGCGCGATTCAGGGAAAGGAGAATCGTGAGTGCCTTTCCTTGCCGAAATCGGAGCTTATGGGAAAGCGCTTCCGCTGTCAATAAGTTGTTGCAGCCGAATGAAAGCCGCCGGTTTACAAAATACTTTGCTTTTCTTGCTCAATTAGGTAGTTTATAAACTGCGAATTTTGAATGATTTCGTGTAGCTCTTGGATATAACCACCAATCGTTTTTTTTCGGCTCAAGTGTCTTAATGGAAATATTAAGAGACTACCCAGACCTGCACATGCAAACCAGTCACCAGATAGCCATTGAAACAGCAAGCTTGCCGGGGAATGTCCTTGAAACGGCAGCACGCCAGCAGGATAAAATAGCGCGTTATTTATTCGAGATATCGTGCCTAAGTGGCGTTTCCGACTGGATGACACGAAAATGTCTGCCTTCCCTTTTTTTCAAATATTTTCAGAAGGTCATCGAGCTCTATGATGAATCTGACCACTATTTGATCGGTCAATTGCGCCATCAAGGCTTTCCTGTTCGTTGCGAACCGGGCTGCTCCTATTGTTGTTGCCACATGCCGACCGGCATCAGTACCCCTGAGCTCATTTATATTTACTATGGAATGCATAAAAGCGGGCTCTTTCCGAGGTTTTTTCGCCGCTGTCTGGGAGCTGAAGAACAATGGGGAGAAATTCTCAAAAGGTGCTCTTATTCGACCCCTGGTGGAATTGAATCTGCAGACATTCGTGAAGCGGTCCTCCGAGATTACCATCGCCTACAGCATGATTGCCCTTTTCTGCAGCAGCATCTTTGCCAAATCTATCCTTACCGACCGATCGCTTGTCGCATGCATTTCAGCCTCTCTTCACCTCACTGGTGTAATCCTTCCCATTTCCAAAACGATCACGCCATAAGATTCAATCTGGAACCGGGAGAGAAGGTCTTTGAAGCACTACAGCACCTTGAAACCCGTTTGTGCCTGAAGCTCTCGGATGTCATGGTGGAAGGCCTGCTTGAGCTGAGCGTGAACATCATGAAATTTGATGAGATTAGATCGATAAACTAGAATATTAGTGAACGCAATTACGAGGAGAAAATGAGATCGCCTTTGAGCCCACACCTGAAAGAACAGCCCTTGGTGGAATTTCTGCAGGTTGAACTACCCCAGCCCAGCCTTAACGACAACAGTGGCGACCTTGACAGGTTGGCTCGGGCCTTAATGCAGAAGGGATTCTCTCCTCTTCAGTATAATCCTCCAAGCCTGAAAAACCTGGTGGGCAAGATCCGTCGGCATAATTTCAAAGTGACCGCAGTGCTCGGGTTCAATGAATGCCACTGGGAACTGATAGATATTCTATCGGGTTCTTCCGAGCACGCTGCATTGGGGTTTTCCGTTGATCTTGGAACTTCGCAATTGGTCTTTTACCTGATCGATCTGCGGGACAGAACAATACTCACTCAGGTTTCCATAGCCAATCCTCAGATCATTTACGGCGAAGATATCCTCACCCGCATCCTGTTTGCCCGCCAGGAAGAGAACCTGCAAACTTTGCAGACGCTCCTGATAAACACCTTCAATCAAATCATGCAACAAATGGTTGAGGATAGGGGTTATTCTCTAGACAACGTCTACGCATTGGCCATTGCCGGCAATACCACAATGAGCCACTTTCTGCTGGGCTTAGACCCGACAAACATATGCAAAGAACCTTACATCCCCGCAGCAAATTCCTTTCCCATCCACCATGCACGCGATCTTTCATTCTCCATTCAACCGGACGCACTGGTTTACGTTTTCCCAAACGTGGGCTCCTACTTCGGAGGAGACCTCATCGCGGGAATCCTGGCAGCGGGCCTGCATCGATCTAAGGATGTGAGCATATTTGTGGACATAGGTACCAATGCCGAGGTTGTGCTGGGCAATCGAGATTGGCTCATTGCTTGCGCCGGTGCAGCCGGACCGGCTTTGGAAGGAGGGGTGGTGGAACGCGGCATGATGGCAGCCCCAGGTGCTATCGATCGAATTCGCATCGATCCGGATACCTTGGATACCTCCTACCACGTTTTGGGAGAGGAAAAGCCAGTGGGTCTTTGCGGGTCCGGTCTAATTGATTTGATTGCAGAAATGTTCACTGCGGGGATTTTAACCATCCAGGGTAAAATAAACCTTAATTTGGATTCCCCTCGAATCGTTCTCACTGACGACGGCACGGCATATGTGGTGGCTTTTGCTCCTGAGACGGGTGACGGCAGAGATCTTCTGATTTCCGATATCGATATCGGTATCTTTCTTAAGTCAAAGGCGGCCATGTACACGATCTTGACCGTCATCACCAATAAAGTGGGACTGGAATTCAAAGATCTTAAGCAGTTTTTCGTTGCCGGGACTTTCGGTAATTACATCGATCCGGCAATGGCTATTCGCATCGGTATGATTCCCGACTTGCCTCTTGAAACGTATCGCGGCTTAGGTAATACTGCCGGGTACGGAGCCGCGATGGTGGTTTTGGACAGGTCTCTGTTGCACGACATCAAGCGAATCTGCAGACAGGTGACCTATATTGAGTTGAATGTGAACATGGAGCTTATGAACGAGTTTCGGGGAGCCTTGTTTCTTCCGCATACCGATCCAAGGCTTTTCCCCTCTGTGCGGATTCCGGAAACTAGCTTGGGACTGGCATCGGAATGATTCGTCGACAGCTTGAGAGCAGTAATAAGTACCAGGAAGACAAACGGAAAGCCAAGCCTCTCATTGAGGGAACGACCGTTTTACGGATCCTGTGCGGGATGCTTATCGTTTTAAATCTTTGGCTTATCTACGGCATTTTTTCAGCTTCCAGAGGTATACAAAACTATCGGCGACACCGGGAACAGGTAATATCACTTGAACGAAAAATCGAAAACCTTCAGCATGAGAATCGAATCCTCTTCAGACAAATTCAGAGCTTCAAGCAAGACCCGAAGGTCCGCGAGCGCGCAGTTCGCCAACAGCTTGGCTGGGTTCGTGAAAATGAATTACTCATCGAGTTTGTGCCCCCCGAAAGAAATGTTCCCTGAAATCCCGACAGCTTCCTGTCAAAACCAATAGACATGATCAACGGTTAGCCGGTCTGCAGAAAGAGAGTTGAAATACACTGCTATTTTGTGTTCTTGGAATGAAGGCCGAAGAAGCCCTTGAGCTGCTCAGGAAAAGAGGAAAAACCTTGACCTTGTTTAAGGGAATATGATAGTGAAATTATTTGCTGTTTAGTAGTCGGTTTCTTTCGAAAAGGGGGCTCCCTCCGATTCAAGAGGGTCCTTTTCGAATAGGCAATCGACACATGGCTCCTTGCCCCGCCGTGCATCGGCCAGGGGCTGTTAACCCGAAGGGAGAGAGAAAATGCGCAAGTACGAAACATTTTTCATCGTCGACCCAGATCTGCCGGATGACATTACCGCAAATGTCGACGAAAAAATCAAATCCATCATCACGGCCCAAGGCGGCACAGTAATCAGCTATGCGCCCTGGGGCAAGAAAAAGCTGGCTTATCCTGTAAAGAAGCGTTCCCGAGGCCTTTACGTATTGACGGAGTATTCCGGAGGTCCTGCGCTGGTTGCTGAACTTGAGCGCAACATGAGATTGGATGAGAGAGTCCTCAAGTTCATCACGGTTAAACTGGAAGATCGCTTCCATGAATCTGAGCCCCCTCGCGAAGCCAAAACATCTCCAGCATTCGATGAAGACGAAGATATTCTTCTTTCCACACCGACAGCCGGCGAGGATGAAGAAGAAGAATCATCCGCGGGAGAGAATGAGGAAGAATAAACCAACAACTTAAGAATAGAAGCAATCGGAGTATATCATGGCCTTCAAACGCAGACGACGCACTTTCCATCGACGCAAGGTATGCCGCTTTTGTGTGGACAACGAGTTACGGATCGACTATAAGGACCCAAAAACCTTACGCTATTTTGTCACTGAACGGGGCAAGATTGTCCCCAGACGTATTTCGGGCAATTGCGCGAAACATCAGCGCGTGCTGACTCTGGCCATCAAGCGCGCACGCCAAGTGGCGCTGTTGCCTTTTACGACGATCCATACCATTTAGCTCTTTGTGGATCGGATTGTGTTTGATTGTTTATGTCTTCGAATAGTGCAAAGCTCTCACCGTTGCTCAACAGTGTGATCGCCAGGGAGTTGGCCGTAGGAATTACGGCAACTCTCGTGTTTTTCTTTTCCATGCTGCTTATTCCAATGCTGGGCATCTTTGTGGGCGTTTTTACACCTTTGCCCACTTTGCTTAGCTACTACCGCTGGGGTTCCCCGCTGGGTCTATGGGTGCCGGGTGGGGCAGTTCTAGTTGGATGGTTGCTTTTCTCTTACTTCAGCATGGCCCAAAGCGCACCATATCTTCTTGAGATGGTATTGCTGGGCCTCCTACTTGGAATAGGAATGCGACGGAATTGGTCGCTGGAGAAGACCGTCGGTACGGCCAGTATTACCGCTTTTATCGTCGGCGCGCTGATTTTTTGGATGGCCCATAATTCTTCCGCGACGGGAATATTCCAGGAGATTGAGGAAGGCTTGCGCGAGGCGGTTCGCCTTACGCTGGAGCAATATGCCGGCATCACGGCGGAAACACGCGTTCTTGAAGAGTCTCTGGATAGTGTTCTACCTTTGCTGGTGAGAATCCTTCCAGGCGCTTCCCTGGCGTCCGCATTGGTCATATCATGCTTGAACCTGTTGGTGACCAAGCGCTATTGTACAATCCGTCAACTACCTCTTCCTACATGGGGAAGCTGGCTCCAGTGGAAAGCAACTGAATTCCTGGTTTGGGTTGTCATTACGAGCGGTTTTGCACTACTTATGCCGTTCCAGCTAATCAAGATGACGGCATTGAACGTTTTGGTCGTGCTCGGAACGGTTTACCTGTTTCAAGGTTTGGCGGTCATCACATTCTTTTTTGAACGCTGGAAGCTGCCGAAAATCATCCGAGCCGTTTTCTACGGCTTCTTGCTATTGCAGCAGTTTGCTTCACTGGGGGCGGTGCTGCTGGGTTTTTTTGACGTATGGTTCGACTTTAGGCGCTTGTCGAATAAACCAGCCTCCAGTGCATGATTTCGAACACTAAGCATCTGATACTTCATATTTTTCTTTAGGGAGACAGTCATGAAGATACTTTTGACGGAGAATATAAGCTCGCTTGGCGAAATCGGACAGATTGTCAATGTCGCCCCCGGCTATGCCCGCAACTACCTCCTTCCACAAGGACTGGCTATTGAAGCAACCGGAAAGAACGTTCGCGAACTGGAGCATCGAAAGCGTATATTGGCTCAAAAGAAAGAAAAGATCCGCCAGGAGATGCTGTCTGTGGCTGAAAAGCTGAACCGGGTGACAGTAGTACTGAGCCGCAAAGTTGCCGAGGAGGATAAGCTCTACGGCTCCGTGAGCCCCGCCGACGTCGCCAAGGCGCTCGAAGACCAGGGTTTTGAAATACCTCGCAAAGATATCCAGCTTGATCAACCCATCAAGCAGTTGGGCGAGCACACCGTTTCCATCAAAATCGGTGTCGACATCGATGCCAACGTGAAGCTTATCGTACAAAAAGAAGAATGATCTCCATGGAGACAGCTGTTGACGAGCTCAAGAAGATTCCGCCCCATCAGATTGAGGCCGAACAGTCCTTGCTTGGAGGAATTTTAATCGACAACGAGGGCTTGCCTTCCGCTCTGGAAGTCCTCAAAGGAGACGAGTTCTATCGCGATTCTCACCGCACCATATTTCGTACCGTTCAAGAGCTTTTCGAACGGAACGAGCCCGTCGACCTCATCACCGTCGTCGACCGCCTGACCGAGAAGAATCAGCTGGAAGCCGTCGGAGGAGCCACGTATCTGGCTTCTCTGGCGGATATGGTCCCATCTGCAACGAATGTTCAAGCTTATGCGAAGATCGTTAATGAAAAAGCTCTTCTCCGCCGCCTGATTCAAGCCGCTCATGAAATCATGTCCTGGTGTTACGGAGGCGGCAAGAATGTGGAAGAAATCCTCGATCACACCGAGGCGGCGATTTTCAACATCACCGAAAATCGTCTCCGTTCCAGCTACTTTGTCCTCAAGGAAGTTGTTAAGAAGAGCATAGAGGTCATTGAAAATTTCCAGGAAAACCGGGAGATGGTGACCGGTGTGCCGAGCTTTTTTGCAGATCTGGACAAACTGACGGCCGGCTTTCAGCCGTCAGATCTGATCATCATCGCCGGTCGGCCCAGCATGGGCAAAACTGCATTGGCTCTTAATATCGCCCGCAATTCGGCGTTGGAAGGCGGCGTTCCGGTCGGTTTTTTCTCGCTGGAAATGAGCAAGGAGCAGCTGGCCATGAGGCTTTTGTGCTCCGAGGCGCGGGTTGACTCCCACAAAATTCGCACAGGATTTCTCAGTCGCCAGGAATGCGCCAAAATGCTGACCGCTGCCGGGTACTTCATGGACGCTGCCCTGTACATTGACGATACCCCTGCAATCTCATCCTTGGAGTTGCGTGCCAAGGCACGGCGAATGAAAGCCGATCGGGGTCTGGGACTGATTGTCGTAGATTATTTGCAGCTGATGCGTAGTCGGGACGGAGCCGAGCGCCGCGAGCAGGAGATCTCGGAGATTTCCAGGTCGCTTAAAGCTCTGGCCAAAGAGTTGAACATTCCGGTGATTGCCCTTTCACAACTCAACCGAAAGGTTGAAGAACGCCATGACAAGCGGCCTCAATTGAGCGATTTGCGCGAATCCGGCGCCATCGAGCAGGATGCTGACGTAATCGCTTTCATTTACCGGGACGAGGTGTATAATGAGGCAACCACCGAGAAAGGAATCGCCGAAGTAAGCATCAGCAAACAGAGAAACGGGCCTACAGGCAAAGTCAAACTGGCTTACATCAATTCTTATACACGGTTTGAAAACCTGGCCTCAGCTTCCTAGCTTTTGATCAACGAAAGACTTCCTAATGACAAGCAAATACTGGGATGAATCCGTCGAATCCCTTTCCCGCTCAGAGCTCGATGCACTTCAATTACACCGCTTGCGACAAATGGTTGAGCGGGTTTCCAAGTGCTCCTTTTATAAGGAAAAGTATTCCCAGAAAAGCATAAGCGCTACGCTCATAACCAGCCTGAAAGACATTCGAAAGTTGCCTTTCACCACCAAGCAGGATTTACGCGATCACTATCCGTGCGGTCTTCTTTGCGTCCCAAGAGAGCACCTGGTGCGATTGCACGTATCGTCGGGCACGACCGGTCAGGCGACCGCCATATTCTATTCGCGGGCGGATGTAGAAACCTGGGCCGATCTGATCGCTCGGTGCATGTACATGACCGGAGCACGCCCCGGCGACACATTCCAGAATTTGACCGGTTATGGTTTGTTTACCGGCGGCCTTGGCTTCCACTACGGATCGGAACGTTTGGGCCTCCTCACTATCCCGGCAGGAGCCGGCAACAGCAAGCGTCAGATACAGCTGATGAAAGATTTTGGCACCTCTGTGATGCACATTATCCCCAGCTATGCATTGCGATTGCAGGACATTATGTCGGAAATGGGCTGTGATCCCAAGAAAGACTTGCAGCTGCGTATCGCTTATCTCGGCGCGGAGCCGTATTCGGAAGAGGTACGCCGCAGGGTGGAAGAGTTTTATGGAGTTCGGGCCTACAACAGCTACGGACTTTCGGAAATGAACGGCCCCGGTGTGGCGTTCGAATGCACTCAGCAGCACGGCATGCACATCTGGGAGGATGCCTACTTTGCCGAAATAGTCGATCCGAATACTCTTGAACCGGTTCCGGAAGGTGCAATCGGAGAGCTGGTCTTGACCAGCTTGAATCGCGAGGCAATGCCCCTTGTCCGTTATCGCACCAAGGACTTGACCCGCTTTGTCCCGGGGGATTGTCCTTGCGGACGGGCTCATCGAAGGTTGGATCGCATTCAGGGCCGCTCAGACGATATGTTCATCATCAAAGGGGTTAATATCTTCCCAATTCAAGTTGAACAGGTTTTAATGAATATACCCGAAGTGGGCAACAATTACGTGATCATTCTGGAGCGTGAGAACAACATCGATTCAATAACTATTCGCGTAGAAGTGAATGACAAGATATTTGTCGAGGACATGCGCCAGCTCCAGCGTATCCAGAAAAAGATCGCACATGAATTGAGAGGCGAACTGCTGATTACTCCGCTAATCGAACTGGTGGAGCCGCACAGTCTCCCCAAGAGTGAGGGGAAGGCGGTGAGGCTGATTGATCAGCGTAGAATCTAGACAAAGGAGGTTCCGCATATCAGAAAGGTTTACGGTAACACTACCGGCTTAAAGAGCAGCATACAACAACGTGTCCAAAAACTCTACCGGCGTAAAACACCCCCGCATCAAATCATATCTCCTGATTTATCGCGCGATCTTGCCCGCCTGTCATTTGAAAGCGGGCGGCAAATAGGATTGCTATTGGCACGTGATGGCACCATCGAAATGGTTCTGGTGGGAGGCCCAAGATCTCTCTATATACCCGATTTACCTAAAAGCCGCGGAGGCCGCTGGCGGTTGCGAGGATTACGACTGGTGCATACCCATTTGCAGGAGGAATCTCTTTCGCAAGACGACTTGATGGATCTGGTATTTTTGCGCCTCGATTGCATCGCTTCAGTCCAGGTGGACCGTCATGGCGGAGCAACGCAATTGGAAGTCGCTCACATCCTGCCTGACGCAGGAAACGACGGATATCGTCGGGGTTGGGAAATCCTTCCGCCTATGCCCTGCTATGATCCAGATCTTGATTTTTTGCAGCTGGTAGAGTCACTGGAAGAAGAACTGGAGCGAAACCGACTGGCTATACCGGCAGCTAGGCAACAGGATCGAGCAATTCTGGTAAATGTGCTCTCAAAAAGGGACGCAACAGACAGGGAGTCGGCGAAAGCTTCCATGGACGAATTGATCGAGCTGGCTCATGCAAGCGGTATAACACCGGTTGAAACCATCATCCAAAGACAACGGCAGATTAATCCCAGATATCTAATCGGAAAAGGCAAACTGAGCGAAATCGTCCTGAGGGCTCTGCAGTTCGGAGTGGATCTGCTGATCTTCGACCAGGATCTCAATCCGTCCCAGGTCAGATCTATTACCGACACTACTGAACTGCGCGTTATTGACCGCACCCAGCTTATTCTCGATATTTTTGCACAACGGGCCAAGAGCCGCGAGGGCAAAATACAGGTCGAGATGGCACAATTAAAATATCTGCTGCCGAGGCTGGGAATGAAGGACGATGCCTTGTCACGGTTGACAGGTGGGATTGGTGCACGGGGCCCCGGTGAAACCAAGCTGGAAATCAACCGCCGGCGCATCAAAGATAGAATCGCTCATCTGGAAAATGAATTGCGGACAGTTCGCAAGGATCGCGGTCAGCGCCGCTCCAAGAGGCTGCGCAAGGATGTGCCCATAATCTCGATTGTCGGCTATACCAATGCGGGAAAATCCACATTGCTCAATAGCCTGACCAATAGCTCCGTCTATGTGGAAGATAAATTCTTCGCCACCCTCGACCCAACCTCCCGAAGGCTGCGCTTTCCACGGGACATAGAGGTCATCATTACCGATACGGTGGGATTCATCAGGGATCTTCCCAAAGATCTGCTTGACGCGTTTGGGGCAACGTTAGAAGAGCTCCACGATGCGGACCTGCTGCTCCACGTGATCGATATCAGCAACCCGCAGTTTGAGGATCAGATAGCAGCCGTTGAGAGAATCCTGACCAGACTGGATTTACATCAAAAACCGACGATCCTGGTATTCAATAAGATCGATCTGGTCAGCCCCGAATACGTCGAACTTCAGGTAAGGCGCCACGGAGGAGTTGCCGTTTCAGCTCCTTCGACACAAACCCTGGCATCACTCATCACGGCTATGGAAAATCGCGTGGAAGAGCTGCTTGCACAACTCTCCGCTTGCCAACCGGTCTATGCCGATTCGGCAGAAGAGCTTCAGGAATCGGGTATCACTTCACCCTGCTAGTCGGATTTCTGTAAGTTGGTTTTTCGTGCAGCCAGAATTCGGCGCGCCGTTTGGATATCTTTCTCAATTTGGACAGCCAATTCCGCAGGACCGGAAAAGCGTTTTTCATCCCGCAATCGATCAATGAAGCGAATAGTGATTGGTTTGTCGTAAATTTCTTCATTGAAGTCAAAAATGTGCACTTCCAAAGAGAGATCGGTGTTGCCAAAAGTGGGATTGTATCCAAGGTTCGCTGCCCCGCCGTGACGCTTCCCGCTCACTTCCACCTCAACCGCATATACTCCTGTTTTGGGAGGAGCCTGCCGCGATAAGCAAATGTTGGCGGTAGGAAAACCCAGTACCCGTCCGCCTCTGTCTCTCCCCTTCACCACAAATCCTGAAATCTCATACGGTCGACCCAGGAGCGCGTTCGCTTCTCGAAGTTGGCCCTTCTGAATGAATTGACGAATTGCCGTGCTGCTCACCACGGTTTCATCTTTTTTGATGCCGGTGACTGCTTCTACCCTAAAACCATATTCTCGACCCAGGTTTCTCAAGAAATCTATGTCGCCCTCGCGACCGTGTCCAAATTTATAATCATAGCCGACCACCAGAGCTTTGACTCCAATTCGATCGACCAGAATGTTTTTGACAAAATCACGGGCAGTCATTCGAGCAAACACGTGACTGAACGGAACCACGATAGTTACGTCAATTTCACAGTTCTCAATCAGCTGCAATTTTCTTTCATGATCGGTGATAAAGAAGGGGCCGTTGCCGGAGGAGAGCACTTCCAGGGGATGGGGATCGAAGGTCATAACGACTGATTCCCCCTTGAGGTCTTTTGCTGTTTGCTTTACTTTCTGAAAAAGAGCTTGATGTCCGAGATGCACTCCGTCGAAATTGCCGATAGTGAGCACGGGCTTTTCTAAGCGTCTGTTTACCTTATCAATTCCAATAAAAACTTGCATATGCGGGTTATTACCTCCAGCACTTGATTGCGGCATTCATTTCCACAGCAGCGTTTCCCAGAGTTATAGCAGCGGGGTTTGCTGGTATCATTCGTAGACCGCATGAAAACTAGATTTCAATAAACAATAACCTGAGCCGGAGCCAAAAAATAGACCTTGACAGCACAGAAGTTTTAACTTACGTTAGCTAAGTTTCATTTGCAACGTTTTTGTTAGCCGAAGTGGCGGAACTGGTAGACGCGCTAGGTTCAGGGTCTAGTGGGCGTAGGCCTGTCGGGGTTC
>Ga0068714_10006860_pt1 | contig 11375 bp, 10 predicted proteins | sample MTBNYHSulfiMetaG_FD_62988 | JGI IMG/M metagenome (GOLD analysis project Ga0068714, IMG submission 62988) | Enrichment culture microbial communities from rom New York Harbor, USA that are MTBE-degrading - MTBE-NYH (New York Harbor Sulfidogenic)... | ecosystem: Environmental > Aquatic > Marine >... | reverse complement strand
TGGGAGGAGGTGAGCAGGCGCCCGCGAAACACAGGATCATCAGAATTCCCAAACTTGTTCGAGTCCACGTCATAAATGGTATTCCCTATGTTCCATAGACCGGCAGTGCGTACTTCGTCGGATGCGGACAGCGCGAATCAAAGGCCGGTGGTCTCCCGACACGATGGTTTCCTATACTATCAGGCTGTTGAAAAACGCGATCTGCTGCGTTGCGCTTCATCCCTCGTCACTGCGACGTACTCTGTGTACGACTCATTCCTCGGGATTTGCGCGCCCTGCATGTCATCGTTTTTCACCAGCCTGTAGCAACCAGACTTTTTCAACGGGCTGCTATGCAGCTTTCGGACATTCTCGATGGCAGAACGAACCCAAAAGCAATGAAGCCGGATGGTGGTACGTACAGGTTGGCAATTGCATCGTATAGCAGACACCAATTTACAGGAAATAGAAGGTTGTTTCAAGCTTCGACTGTTGCGAGCCTCCGGAATACCTCGATTTAGTCCTTCGAGTAACGAGATGGATATCCGAATATCTGTATTGTAACGGGAATTCAGTCCTCGGGTTACATCAGGTAAAAGTAGTCGCGTTTCCTGACTCTTTTTAGACAGTTATCCAGGCACGATATTTGCTTAAACTGAAGTAAAGGGGTATACATGGCCTGCTTAATCGCCCTTCTGCCCCACCAGTTGACCCCTTTGCTGGTGGGGTTTCTCATTTGGCTGCTTTATTCGGGGCCGCAGGCCGCAGTACACCATACCGCATCGCCCGGTCCTGAGCCCGTTGATGGGCCCCTGCCGCCTTGCCATAGATCAATCACCCTTATGAATATTCCGGCTAGAGTTCTAAATCGAAATCCGCTACCAGGAAAGTATGATCCGAAGGCTTTTCCGATCCTCTCGCCTCGCGGTCGATCCAGGCGCCTACGGAGCGATCCGTCAGAGCCCTGCTGGTCCAGATATGGTCCAGGCGCCAACCGAGATTACGCTCAAACGATTTGGGAAGCCGGTAATCCCAGAACGTGTACTGCCCGGGATTCGGGTTGTGTTTACGAAAGACGTCAGTAAAGCCCCAATCCTTCACTTGCTCCAACGCTCGATGCTCATCCGGGTGGAAGCCTACGTGCCCCCGCAGCCGATCCGGATCGAACACATCGACAGGTTCCGGTGCAACGTTGAAGTCCCCGGCCCAGACCAGAAGGCTGTCTGCAGTGAAGTTTCTCTGAAAGAACTGTTTCAATCGTTCAAAAAACCGGATCTTAGCTTCAAAAAACTCGGTGTCCGGCGCTCTGCCCTGGGGTACGTAGGTGTTTACGATGGAGATTCCGTCAACCCGTGCGGTTAGTATCCGGGCCTCCGTTTGCCCGTCACCGTTATCCAAGCCGATTCGAACCTCCTCAGGCGGTCTCAAGGTGGCCAGGGCCACTCCATTATAACTTTTCTGTCCATGGTAAAGGATCTCGTATCCGGCCGCTCGGAAAGCGTCGACGGGAAAGTCGGGATCCCGGACTTTGGTTTCCTGTATGCACAGGGCATCCGGGCGGTGTTTCCAAAGCCAGTCCAAAACGACTTGGAGCCGCGTCCGGATCGAATTGGCGTTAAAGGTAGCGATTTTCCATATCACAACGTCTCCTCCTGAAGTCAGGAAACCGGCCGGTGAAATGAATCCCAATGTTCGTTTCCGGTTGTATTCGTTCAAATCGCCTGCTATGATTCTGTCCAAAATCTGCGCAGTATGCAAGTTATGTTTAGGTCAAGGCCATCCCAACTTGTGGGGGGTGGCCTTTTTTATTTGGAGGAGGGCATCAAGGCATGGAAGTTCGTATCACTGTAATCGCTGTGTACTTCATTTCAGTTCTTGCCATAGGGTTCATCACGAGAACACGCTGGAAAGCCACCCCGGATGAATACTTTCTTGCCGGACGAGGACTCGGAAGCTTTGTTCTTTTGGGAACCATGGCCGCAACGAATTTCTCCGCTTTCACCGTGTTTGGGGCCTCCGGCGCCGGGTATCGTGATGGGTATGCCTTCTTTCCCATTGTGGGCTTTGGGACCGGTTTCATGGCGCTCACGTTTTGGCTCGTCGGGAAAAAGATCTGGCAGGTGGGAAAAGCCAGAGGCATCGTATCGCCGGCTGAATTGGTGGCGTCTTTATATGACAGCCGGCCGTTATCCGTCTTGTTCGCGCTTGTAATGATTGTGTTCACAATCCCTTACCTGGCGCTGCAGCCCATGGCGGGCGGGTACGTGTTGAACGAACTCTTCGGAATGTCCCATGCATTCGGTGCCTCCATCATCACCCTGGCCATTGTTTTATACACGTTCCGTGGCGGAATGAAGGCCGTGGCCTGGACGGATGTGTTTCAGGGATTGTTCATGGTGACCATGATGGTGGCGGCTCTCTTGCTTGTGGCACAGCATTTCGGTGGATTTACCGCAGCTCACGAAGCCATCCGGGAAGCGCGGCCGGAACTCCTGTCCCGACCCGGAGGGGAGGGGCGTTTTGGAGCCGCTCTCTGGTTCAGCTTCCTTATGCTCTGGTTCTTTTGCGATCCCATGTTTCCCCAGCTGCTTCAGCGTTTTTTTAGCGCGCGGAGCCCAAGCGCCATCCGGCGTACTATGATGTTCTACCCTCTTATCTGTACCCTGGTGTTTTTTTTGCCCGTAACTCTGGGGGTCCTGGGACATCTTTCCTTTCCCGGTCTTGCAGGAAAGGAAGCGGATCGGATCCTTCCCTTGATGATGCGTCAGATCGGCGGTGATTTCATGGGAACGCTCATCATTTCGGCCGGTCTCGCTGCTCTCATGTCTACTATGGACTCTCAGTTGCTGACACTCAGCGCCATATTCACGAGGGACGTATATCCTCTTCTAGGAGGAAGGGAAAGCCATAGCTCGATGCCCGGACGCCTGTTCGTCCTGGCGCTGGCGTCCATAGGTCTATGGCTGGCCATACGTCCTTCGTCCACCATTATTCAGATTGCCACTCAGACCTTCACCGGACTGGCGGTTCTGTTTCCAACCGTGCTGTTCGGGTTGTATTCGAAGAGACCCAAGGCTGCGGCGGGCGTTGTATCGATTATAGTGGGCGAGATTCTCGTGGCGCTTTACTATTTCAAGCTGATTCCTTCGGGCGACTTCCTTCCGGCTGTACCGATCATAGCCGTAACGTTCCTGACGTATGCGGCTGTGGCGTTTTTACCTTCCGTCGGGAGAATGATGCTCGCAATACCTGACAGGCGAACTATTGCGTTCAGCATCGCATTCGCAGCACTCTTCATGCTCTCCATAGACTGGTGGCAATGGGATTCGTCCACGAGCACGCTGGGTGGATTTCCCTCGTGGATGGGATACTTTGTGTTGCTCTCGGGTGTTCAGACATTGTTGATGAGGTGGTGGGTGGGAAAAGCGGAAACAGCGTAAGCGGCGCGATCCGTTCACAAAGTACTCGGCGGGGGAACCTTTTTAGAAAAGGGTTCCCCAAATACCTCCCGGGTACATATCCTTACCGCACCGTCAAGGTCACCGGAACACGGATGCTATTCATTTTTTCATGGTCTGTCTTGATCAGGATGGTCTCGTTATGAAGACCCTGTTTTAAATTTTCCGATTTCAAAGACACCATGATAAGATATTCTTCACCCGGTTTACGGTCCATGACCGTCAGTTCGAACGACTCGTGATCGTATTCCAGGCCGGTGATTTTAAAGTCCGCTCCCTCCAGCTTCTTCAACCAGATCGTACGCTTCATGCTGCCCGGTTGAGAAGGGCTCCTCACAGTGCCAAAATGAAGGCGCTGAGGCGCCACCTGGATCGGGCCCTGTACTACTGCAATGATTCGAAGGGCGATTTCGGGTTTCTTCTCGTTGTCGGTGTGGATGACGATTTGTCCCTGATGATTTCCGATCTGTTCATATTGACTTGTGATTTCAAGGGTGTACGATCTCTTGTCCGCCCCACGAACGAGTTTGGTTTCAATGCCTTCCTGAATGTTGGGGGAGACATCCATTTTGGTGAAAAGCAGTTCACCCGGAACGCCCGAGTTGAATTCGACGGTCTGTGAAGCCGGCTTTCCTTCGGTGGATCGCAACTGGATATACGTGGAGGGCTTCACCTCGATGTAGTTCTTGACGAACCCCGAGAGCTGCAACTGCACGTCCGGATTTCCAGAGGCGTTGGATACGATGTTGGCGGTTTTATGAAACCGGCCTCTCAGACCCTTTGTGTTCACGGACAGGGTGACATTTCCCTTTTCACCGGGAGCGATTTTGCGGTCAAACTTGACCGCTGTGCATCCTCAAGAAGTACGGACTTTTTCAATAATGAGGTCCTGGTCTCCCGTGTTCTCCACAATAAAGACGTGAGTGATCTGACTGTCTTCCCAGTGCTCGCCGAACTCGAATTTGTGACTGTCCACCGAAATCTTAGGTTCGGCGAACGCAGGTAGAGAAAGGCAAAATACCAGCAGAAGGATCCCAGGAAGATGGATGCGATCCTTCAACGTCAAGTGAAACATGAATGTGTCCTCCTTAATCGAATGATCAATGGCTGAGCCCTGTTCGGCATCCTCGCAGAAATCGTCTACGTGCACTCATGTGACCGAAACCATTGTAGAGCTTCATTTGTGTGAGGCGACTTATTCGACGCGTATTCTAATCACAAAAACCTTTCTAAGTAAACCGGTTGCTAAGCCGGGGAGCGCGATTTTTCTTGACTCCCGTTGGGCAATAAAAAATAATGTTTTCAGCGTTTATATGAATGGAGGAAACCATGTTGCCTTTTAATTTCGAGTGGCAGTGGGACGTGGGTCATTTCATCTTTTTCGGATTGTTCTATCTGGCTTTGACCGTGATCGGAACGAGTCTGTTTATCGCGTCGATAAGGACGCTGAAAGACCTTAAGAACCCCAGAGATCACCACTAAACCGATTTCAGTATTTTCCAGAACAAAAAAAACCCGGAACGCGTGTCGCGTTCCGGGTTTTTCATTCATTTCCAGGTGTAACGGAGGCTACTCATCCCTCGGGTTGAGGTTGAAGATTCTCGGGATACAGTTCCACTTCCTGAGGGAACACCGGGAGATATCGGTAGGCCAGACTGTAGATGATGCCGCCGTATCCCACGATGGCTGCAGATATGGCCCATTCCTGCCAGGTGGGGAGATAGCCGTAGAAATGTTCGAAGGGCAGGACCGGAATGGCCAGCGTCTGGACAACAAATACGAAGCGATTCAGCGTAACTCCGATACAGGCCAGGATGCAGGCCGATATCAGAACGGCATTGCTCTCCCGGGCTTTGGAGGAAAGCAGGAGCAACGCAGGCAAAATCCCGCATACCCCGATTTCCAGGATTACAAGCCAGAAGCCGTAGGGACCGCCGGCATAGAAATCCATCAGGTTGAATCCCATGCTCGGCGCCGTAAATACGGCCCAGTACCAGGTATCTAGAATCTTGAGAATCATGTATACGGCAAGGAGCGTACCGGCGATCTTGGCTAAGAGGTTGAACACGCTTCGCTTGACCAACTGCTTTCCACTGACCTTCTGAGTGATCCAGACGATCAGCATAGTAAAGCAGGGTCCTGTTGCAATGGCGGAAAGAATGAACAGGAAGAACGTCCAGGGCCATATCATGAATCCGGTACGAAATGCGAAAGGACGCGCATACAGGACGCCGTACATTCCGCCCAGGCTTCCTTGATGGAAAAACGAGAGGAATGTGCCCACGCCGGCGAACACGAACATGATCTCATGCAGCCGGTGACTGAAATGGTGCAGTTCCGGAACTTTTTTCAGTTGGCGGTTATCCAGTATGAGGGGTACAAACTCGATGATGAGGACCGTCAAATACGTAGTGATGCAGAACATCACTTCAGTCAGCATGGAGTGTATGTTGGCGTGCCAAAAGCCGAACCATCCCCTTATGGGCTGACCGATATCCACCATGAGCATCATCATGGCGCCGCTATAACAGATGAACCCGATGATCACGGCCGCATTGATGATGGCTTTGAGTTCCTTCTTGCCGACAATGTACGTAAGAAAGCCGGTAAAAAAAGCGCCGGCGCCCAAGGCAATGACGGCCAGGTCCACGACGATCCACACTCCGAAGGCGAAGTAATCGTTCATGTTGGTCTGATTAAGGCCGTACCGCAGGCAGAAATAAGCGCCTACAAGGCCCCAGAGGACAATCAGACTCCAAACGGAGAACCAAAACCCGAATATCTTGATCGAGCAGCGTTTGGTTCCTTCTGGAAAAAGTGCCGAATCCATAAAACGTTCCTCTCTTATATTACGCGGTCACCCTGAAAACGATTCGATACGGTTAAGAGTGAGCTTTCGCCTTTTCCTTTTCCCCGTCGGTCCAATTGTCCGACATGTCTCGTATCCACCGGCGCGTAGTCGTATAGAAAACCTTGGGCTCGGTCCCCAGTCTTTCCAAGAGACGGAAAGCGTGAGGACTTTGCTTGAGTTCGTACACTCTGTGCTTGGTGTTGTTCAAGTCCCCGAAGACGATCGCCTGGGTTGGACAAACTTCTACACAGGCGGGTTGATAATCCATTTCAGGAATTTCGCGGGAGCCATTCAGTGCCGCTTTACTCTTGGCGGCCATCAAACGATGGTGGCAAAAGGTGCATTTCTCCACGCACCCGCGCATTCTCGGTGAAACATCCGGGCTGAGGCAAGCTTCGGTTCCTTCGGGCCATACTGCGTCGAACCAGTTGAAGTAGCGGACATGGTACGGACAAGCGGCCACACAATACCGGCACCCGATGCAGCGGGTATAGATCTGGCTGACGATGCCGGTTAAAGGATCGTAATCGGTAGCCGTGGCCGGACAGACGGAGACACACGGCGTATGTGAGTCGCACTGCATGCACGGGCGCGGAAGGTAACATATTTCCGTTTCAGGGTAAGGCTTGCTGTTGTCGAACTTGTACAATCGCAACCAGGTAATGCTTTTCAGTTTATTGGTTTCGTCTTCGAGAATGGTCGTATTGTTTTCAGCCACGCAGGCCGTCACGCAGGCTCCGCATCCGATGCACTTATCCAGATCGATCACCATGCCATACTTGACACCTTCGCCGATTCCGTGACGTTGTTCCATTACTTACCTCGTCTGCCTCATACTTTGGTTAACTTAACCCGAGTGCCCCACCACAAAGGCATACCGCTCAGGGGATCGGAGGCTACGGTCGTCATGTCCCTGGTATTGGCGCCTTTATCTCGTATATACGCGTCGAAACCCGTGTGGCCGAAACCTTCCGCCATGGACACGGTTCCCGGTCGGACCCCGTTAAACAGATGTACAAGAACCTCGGCGCTCCCCTTGAGCGACTCGATCACGGCCGGGTCTCCCTCGTACAGATGCAAGCGATGAGCATCTTCGGGATTGATTTGAATGACCAGGGTCTTCCCCTTGAGCAAGGTATCCGGCCAGATCTTGGTCATGTACGGAGAAGAGGGCACTTCCCCTTCGAATACATAAGCCAGTTCTTCGGGCACCATGAGCAACGGGTATCGGTTCGGATCTCCCTCCACCTCCACGGGTTCGAAGTGCGCCATGCAAACCGCTTCACCTTCAACCGACACGTTCAAACGCTTGGGATCGAGGCCGGCCTGTCGAAGACCACCGGCAATCCTGTTGCAGTAGAACTCGAATTTCCCACTCGGCGCGTTAAAGCTCGTGGTCGCCTTGCCGATCTTCTGGCTTGGATCGTACCAGCATCCGTTTTCCGTGAGGATCGACCACAGATCTGCTGCGCTGGAAAAACCTTTGGGCTCCTGTCCTGCAAGACTGCCGGGCACGGAGACGAGTCCCCGCTGGTTCTCCGCAATTCCTGCCACGCGGAATTTGAGCAGGTCTTCGTGCGACTTCCAGGGAAAGGATGAAGCGACCGATCCGCCCAACGCCTTTGCGGTTTCCAGGATCACGTCCGCCGTTGACCTGGTGTCGAACATGGGGGACAGGACGGGGCCACCCAACACGTAGGTCGGGAAAGGTACGCCGGTCGGGGTGGTACCGTCTTCCCACCGTTCGAGAAAAGAGTGGTTGGGCAACACGAGGTTGGCGTCCTTCGTTGTTTCGTCCCAGAAGGAAGAAAAGCTGACCACAAACGGCACCTTGGATCGGGCCCGGTTAAATTCCTTGCTGCTCGGAGCGTTATGCGCGGGATTGGATTTGTACACAATGAGCATTTCCACAGGTGACTTCGGGGCGCCGGCCACAACTTCCGCGAATCGCTGAAGCAGGCTCGATGAGAACGGATATCGAGACCCCGCACCGTCAATGCGGGCATTTTGGAGACCTTTCTCCGCCACGGAGTCCAGGGCCGTTTCCGGCCACGGTGTCAGTGGAGGATTCATGACCGGTCCAACCCCTCCTGTTCGGTTCACGGCGCCCACTAGAGCATTCAGAGAGTGTACGGCCATGAAGTCGTACAATCCTCCGGGCATAGTTCCTTTGCCGCGTCCGGGTAAGGCTAGAGGACTCTTGGCCTTGGCGAATCGCCGGGCCAGGTCCTGGATCTTTTCCGCCGAAACGCCGGTAATTTGAGCTACCGTATCCGGAGCGTACTCCTTGAGGACCAGGTTGCGGAAGCCGGAAAAGGACATGCCTTCGGAGTCTACACCGCTTCCAAGTCCGAAAGCGCGGCCCGTCAGAGCGCCCAGATTGCCCAGGTTTTCTTTCACAATCACGTGAGCCAGGCCCAGGGCGACGGCTCCCTCGGTGCCGGGAGCCATGGCGACCCATTCGTCCGCTTTGCTGGAAGTTGCCGAAGCATTGGCAGCCACCTGAACCAGCGTCGTCTTACCTCGACTTCCTTCCTGTCGCCAATCTTTATATGCCAGCAAGGTCCGTTGGGAACCCCATCCCTCGAGAATGCCGCATCCAAAGCTGATGATGAAGTCCGAGTTTTCCAGATCGTAGCCCATGGTGCCGGAGGCGCCGTACATCAGATTCAATATCTGCGCTTCGGTATCCGACGCACTCGGCATACTCATATAATTGGGGGATCCGTAGCATGCCATAAAGCGCCCGAGCAGGTCTTTCATGGTGCCGGGTGCGGAACCTTCGACCAACGCCGCCTTTTCCGGCGTTCCCTGGTCTCTGAGCGCCTTCAGCTTGCTGATGAACAGTCCCGTGGCCTCTTCCCAGGAGATGGCGCGAAAGGCGCCGTTTCTGAACACCATAGGAGATTGGACCCGAACAGCCTGGTTGTAGTGGTACTGAACCCCGGAAAGGTCTATGGGCGACATTCCACCTTGGTTGATGGGGTTATCCGACACACCGGACAAGGTAACGGCTCGCTTGTCGTCGATCAGCCGGACCGAAACGCCGATCCCATCGCCCCCGAATGGGCTTATGGTGTTTTTGAACGAATTCGCCCCGTTCGGTGGATTCGGAACCCATGGCCAATTCTGCGTCCATATGGCCACATCGTCCGTGAGCTTCCAGGGGATCGGGGACAGCATCGTCCCAACGACACCTCCGACCAGAAATTTTACAAACCCTCTTCGATCCAGCTTCATAGAATCTACCCCTCAATCACTTGTGGCAGACGAAGCAGGCGTTGTTGGCGCCGTGCTTCTCGTGGCAGTCCCCACAGTCCGACATCTTCATCCGGTCCCACACATCTTTGGAATATCCGGTGATGCGATTCTGAACGTACGGCGGGGGCGCCATTTGATTGGTGACATCCGGATGGCACGAGGTACACTCGAGTTCAGCCATTTTGATGTGGGCGGCATGGGAGAAATAGACACAGACGGGCTGCTTTGAGTAGATCAGCCACCGGACTTGCTCGCCATTCTCCGCCATTTCTATTGCTTTTTCGTGAAATTCCCTTTCGGCTTCCGATTCGCCCATCAGCTCCTCGTGGCATTCCATGCACTTGGAGAGCGGGGGAATTCCCTGATACGAACCGTCTTCACGAAAAGCATGACAATCGGTGCACTCATTGCCGGCGGCTCCCTGTGGTCCATGGGTTGCGTGGCTGAACTCGAAGGGCTGGGTTCTGGTGCAATAAAGGGCTTTGGGAAACAGAACCCAGCCGACGAAGAGCATCAACACCAAGCCGCCGACGAAGTACAGCCATCCTGCTCTGGAGTATGTATCGGCCTGTTGCTTTGCCATAAGCGCCCCTCGTATCTGATAAGATGAACAACGAAACATGGCCCGTGAGAAATTTCAGTCGGGACCGCCCACGTGAGAACGAATCAAGTGAATGAATTAACGTTAGGGGCGGTTCTTGTCAAGTAAAAAACCGGGCTGCGGAGCGTTTTTGTGTATTTCTTCACAAATGCGCATCGTCTTTTTCGACCGAATTGGAGGCCCTTAGCGCGCTCTCTGCACGATGGCCGACCAGGAGGCGCAGGAGTCCCTTCGCCAAAGCCGTGGGCGGGTGAGCTCTCCGGAAAACGAAGCCGCGAAAACGAATTCTCCTTTTTCCATTCCAGGCAGTTCGACGCTAATTTTGTCTCCGTTCTTAAGATTTACCTCAACCGCGAGTCTTTTGCCGAAAGACAGAAGAGCAATTGCTACAATTAGAAAGAACCTCCCTACTCACATCTTCTTGCTGTTCATCTTCAAGTTGTATCCATACGCAGCCGAGTACGCACTTAAAATGGTTGTATCTACTTCTTTGCTTCTCATGAAGCGGTTTGTGCCTTTTTCTGTAAAGCAATGTTAAGCGGGGGTGCGCCACCCAGTTTATCCTGACCCATATATAATGTTACATGTGGGAAGGGGATTTCGATGTTTTCTTCATCAAACCTTTTCTTCATTCGCCTGTTAAATTCACGACCAATTCTCCATTGCTGAACGGGTTTTGTTTTTGTTCGTGCTTTTATTATGACAGCGGAATCAGAAAATTGATCGAGTCCCAATATTTCGATAGGCTCAAGTATGTCATCCTTAAAATTCATATCATTTCTCAATTCATGGTCAATTTGTTTTATTAATTCAATAACCTCATCGACGTTTTCTCTGTATGCTATGCCAATGTCAAATACGTATCTTCCATAGTCTTTCGTCATATTCGTAACTACCTGAATCTGGCCATTGCGTACATAGTGGACGTTTCCGGCAAGATCCCGCAAAACTACCATCCGGAGATTCAATCTTTCGACAACTCCCCCTTCACCCGCAATACTGACTACATCTCCTACACGGATCTGATTTTCCAGCAAAATAAAGAACCCGCTTATCACATCCTGAACCAGGTTTTGTGCACCAAACCCTACCGCTAACCCTACAATGCCGGCAGCAGCCAGAATCGGCCCAATTTCTATTCCAAATTCTCCCAGTACCATGATAGCGGCGACGATGATAATTCCGATTAGTAAAACGTAACGAATGACAGAGCTAAGGGTATCGG
>Ga0068714_10006857_pt1 | contig 11377 bp, 5 predicted proteins | sample MTBNYHSulfiMetaG_FD_62988 | JGI IMG/M metagenome (GOLD analysis project Ga0068714, IMG submission 62988) | Enrichment culture microbial communities from rom New York Harbor, USA that are MTBE-degrading - MTBE-NYH (New York Harbor Sulfidogenic)... | ecosystem: Environmental > Aquatic > Marine >... | reverse complement strand
ACTCAATCGACCCTCGCGGATCGCCGCGCGATCATCCGCAAGGAACAGCTCCAGCTCATCGATCGGCATGCCCGTCCGCCGGTGGATCTCCACTTCGAGATTGCCCTCGACCCGCGAGAGAGGCAGCCCGTACAGGTCAGCCAACGCTTGATTGGCCAGAACGATCCGTCCGTTCAGATCCACCACGAAAATGATGTTCGGACTCGTGTCGATCACGTTGCGCAGGAGGCGCTCCCTCGACTCGAGCGTTTCCTGGGCGACTCGCCGCGGGGTGACATCAAGCCAGTAGCCGACGATCCCCTCACCTGCCGCTCCCCGCCCGCCCGGCAGACTGAACTCGTCGTGCAGCCATCGGTAGCTCCCGTCGGCGTGGCGGAACCGATACTCCAGACCGCGCGGCTCGGGCCCGGAGGTCTTGTGAAGCGCTTCGAGCACCCGCGGCCGATCCTCGGGATGAATGCACTCGGCCCAGAATCCGTTCCCGTTCGCGAGCTGGCCAGGCTCGTAGCCCAAGTACCAGCGCACATTGCCGCTGATATACGAGATCGGAAACGGAGATCTGGCTGCCCGGTTGTAGACGACGGCCGGCCCCTGACCGAACAGCCGCCGGAGAGACGCCTCATCCGGCAGCGCAATTGCTGAGCCGTGATCGGCGCGCCGGCCCTGCTCAAGAGGCTCGCGCGAGCCCAGTCCCATCATGGATGGTGTCGCCTCGCTCTCACGGGATGCGTTTTCCAGCCCATCACAACTCATTATAGGGGGTCCTGTTCACTTGACAAGCCCACCCTTCGAAGCTCTCCACACAGAATCCACAGCGAGGAACGCTTGGAGAACGGAATAGTCCGCAACAGGAACGCGCGCGATTCACACTGACGAGCCCAGTTTGACCGCGTTCACCCCGTCGATGCCCGCGAGCTCCTCCGTGAATCCGATCAGGTCGACCGAGCGCCAGTAGCTCATCAAGAGGCTCATCCTGGCCTCGTCGCTGTCCTTGGCGAGCTCCCAACTCACCAGTCGGGAGTGGATGTGCGCGCGTCTGCAGCGACGCCGCACCTCCGCGTGGATCGCCTCGCGGCGGTCGGGGACAACGGTCAGGATGATCGTTCGGTAGCTGGTGCTCGGGATCCGATCCTCGAGGACGTTGATGAACGTCAAGACGACAAGGCCGATGGCGCCGCCGCCGCCCGCGAGGATCGGGAGGCCCATCCCCGCGCAGATTCCCAGTCCAGCCACGAACCAGATCGACGCGGCGGTCGTCAGACCGCGTACCCAATCGCCCGTTCGGATGATCGTACCCGCGCCGAGGAAGCCGATTCCCGTGATCACGCCGGCCGCCATCCGCGCGGGATCCATCCGAAGCGCTGCGCTGAAGGACGCGTCCGCGAAGAGGTGCGTGGTGGCGATTTCCATCGCAACGACCGCAACCGCGGCGCCGGTCCCCACGAGCAGGTGGGTGCGAAGGCCGGCCGGCCGCCCGTGGAATTCGCGCTCGACACCGATCGCGCCCGAAACCAACGCAGCGATCAGCACTCGCAGAAGCGCGTCGAGCTCAAGACCCATCTCACCAACCCCCCTCAAGCACGGTTTGGAGCATCCGCCGGCCGCACCGTCCCGGTGCTGCATCTTCGATGGTAGGGCAGAATCGTGGCGCGCCGTAGTCACCGTGTCTGTTCCCAACCGGTCATACGTTCCTGCAGCCTTGCGCGCGAGCGAGCCGCGGGGGATCATCACAGGGTCCACCATCGATTGAACTGTCTGATGATTGCTGTTCTGAAACGCTTCCCGCTAGAATGGAGCTCTCGCTGGAGCTGTGAACCCCGAAGCGCTCCTTGGAAGGAGGACGATCAGATGAGCCAGGAGAGGCGATCGCTCTCGGCGCTGATGCTCACCGACATCTGCGGCTACACGCAACGGGTCGAGCGCAACGAGACGCTGGCCATGGCTCTTCTCGAGGAGCACTGCGCGCTCTTGCGGCCGACCTTCGCCCACCACAACGGCCGCGAGATCAAGCTCATGGGAGATGCCTTCCTCGTCGAGTTCCCGAGCGCTGTCCAGGCGGCCCACTGCGCGGTCGAGATCCAGAAGGCCCTGGTCGAGCGAAACGCGTCATCGTCCCCCGACCGGCGGCTGGAGATCCGTATCGGCCTCCACCTCGGCGATGTGGTCCACCGTGATGCGGACGTATTCGGCGATGGCGTCAACGTCTTGTCCCGCATCGAACCGCTGGCTGAGCCCGGCGGGATCTGCCTATCGCGCCAGATCTACGATCAGGTATGGAACAAGCTCGCGCTCCCGCTCGAGAGCCTTGGGGAGAAGAAGCTTCACAACGTCGATCTGCCGATCGAGCTGTTTCGCGTCGTCTTGCCCTGGCGAAGCGGCGAAGGGATGCCCGTACCCAGCCCGTTCCGCACGCAGGTGGACCTGCTGCACACCCTGGGCTTCGACAAGCTGCTCAAGCATCCGCGCCACGGCCTGATCGTCGAGCGGCTGTTGCGAAACCTCGTGCGGTTCCACGATCGCCACGAGTCGCTGGATCCTTCCGCCGTCCAGCTCATCCGCGCATGGCTCGAGAGCACCGCCCGGCTTCTCGAGGGGGTGGAGGCGAACCAGTTCGACATCCACCTCGAGGATGTTCGGATCCACGCCGGCCGGTTTCTGCAGCTCGTCGAGGAAGACGACAAGGTCTACAGCACGAACTACATGTACACTCCCCTGTGGTGGGGCACACGGATCGGCGAGGACTACGCGCGATTGAAGATCAACGCCTCGCGCCGTGGGGCGGACATCGTCCAGGTCTTCATCGAGACCGACGCTCGCTCTCTGCGGGCGAACCGGCCGCTCATGGAGAAGCTCGTCGGGCCGCACGGCGACAAGGGGACGCTGCGAACCTACGTGATTCCCGAGCGGGAACTCGTCCGCGATCAGTGTCTGGACCTCTTCCTCATCTGGGACAAGGTCGCCTTCAAGCTCGACCTCGAATCCCGCACGTGGATCAAGGGCTTCGAGCTCTTCTTCTCGCCCTCGGACGGGATGGATCAGCTCGAACGCTATTACGAGGAGCTGATGGTGCACGGGTCGCTCATCGAGTACGACCCGCACGAGCTCTACGGCGGGATCTCGGATTTCGATGAGCTGGTCGAGCGCCTCTTCGGCGACGCGCCCGACGGCTAAAACTCGAAGAGGGGCGGATCCGCCTCACTCCGCGCACCCGTCAACTCAAGCGTCGGGTGGCGACGCCGCGTTCGTCGCACCGTCAGTCTTCGACGTACGCCGTCTCTCCGAGGATCGATGCGTCGAGTCCGGTCTCCTCGTCGTGAGGGGATACCTTGACCGGCGTGAACCGATTGATGACCCACAGCGCAACATGGGAGAAGAGGAACGCGTAGGCGCTGCAGAGCAGAACGGCGGCGACTTCCTTCAGGAAGAAGGACGCATTCCCCGCCAGCAATCCGTTCGCGCCGTTCACGTTGACCACGGTAGTCGCCGCCAGGCCCAGCGCAAAGACACCGAGGATGCCCCCCACGCCGTGCACGCCCCAGACGTCGAGCGCGTCGTCCCAGTGCAGGTGGTTCTTCAGACGGATGGCCAGGTAGCAGACCACGCTGGCCGCCACGCCGATCACCGCCGCGCTGCTTGTGGTGACGTACCCGGCCGCCGGCGTGACCGCGGCGAGCCCCGCAACGGCGCCGGTCAAGAGACCCACGAACTTCGGCTTCTTCTCGATGACCCAGGCAAGCAACAGCCAGGTAATCGCCGCAAAGGACGCCGCCACATCGGTATTGAGGAACGCCATCGCCGTCACGTGATCCACGGCCAGCTCACTGCCCGCGTTGAATCCGTACCAGCCAAACCATAGGAGGCCCGTGCCCAGCGCCACGAGCGGGATGCTGTGTGGACCTTTCTCGGTGAAGCGGCGCCGGCCGACGAAGAAGACCGACGCCAGGGCGGCCATTCCCGCGATTGCGTGGACAACGATCCCTCCCGCGAAATCGAGGACCCCCCACTGCTCGAGCCAACCTCCACCCCAGATCATGTGGACGATCGGGAAGTAGACGAACAAGAGCCATGCCGTGAGAAACGCGAGGTACGGACCAAAGCGCACGCGATTGGCGAACGCGCCCGTGATGAGCGCCGGGGTAATGACGGCGAACATCATCTGATACGCGATGAAGACGAACAGCGGCAGCGCGTTGGTCGCCGAGAGGACGCTCGATGGGGTCACGCCGCTTAGAAACGCATTGTGAAGGTTGCCGATGATCCCGCCAACGTCCCCCGAGAAGCACAGCGAGTAGCCAACCATGAACCACAGAACCGTGGTCCATCCCATGGAGACGAAGCTCTGAACCATGATCGCCAGGACGTTCTTCCGCCCGACGAGTCCGCCATAGAAGAAGGCCAGCCCTGGGGTCATCAGCATGACCAGGCTGGTCGCGACCAACATGAATCCCGTAGAGCCCGTGTTTAGCATCCCTCGTTCCCCTCCCTGTGGGCAATCGCGCGATCGGCCCGGACCGTGACTCGGTCCGCGACAAGGCTTTTCTCGTCGATTCTACCCCGCACCAGATCGGGGTGCATCACGATGGCTCGGCCGAGGCCATCCTCGAGACCGCCTGTTGAATGCCCGGGCGGGAGACGGCCATCCGAGGCGTGTCCTCTGAGGGTCCCTGCACGCCCTCACGGGCCGTCTTGCCGCCGCGGCCGGAGCGCTCCATACTGGGACCGGTCTAGCTGGAGGGCCGACTGGGATGAGCTCGCGACCGCTTCGCATTATCGTGCTCTTGTTCGCCGTCTGGGCGGCGCTCGCTCTCTTGTTGACCGCCGTCGAGTCCGGCCGCAGCGACTCAGCGATTCGCTCGTTCGGCGACGCGGCCTGGTATTCGCTTGTCACCCTCACCACCGTCGGCTACGGCGACATGTACCCGGTGACGTCCGCTGGAAAAGCGATCGGGGCGCTCTTGCTCCTGGGGAGTCTGGGCGTCCTGGGAACCCTGGTATTCAAAGTCTCCGAGCGGATCCACGAAATCAGGGAGAGGAGAAAAATGGGACACAACGGAACAACCTTCCGGGATCATGTGCTTATCCTGGGATGGAACGAGTTTGCCCGCGCGATCGCCGAGCAGTTGACCAAGGCCGATCGCCAGGTCGCGATCGTAACCGAGGCGAAGGACGACATCGATCTCGTCTACGCGCAGTTCCCACGTGAGGCGGTGTTCGTCCTCTATGCCGATCTCAAGGATATCGGCATGCTCGAGAAGGCCGGCATCGAACGCTCGGCGATGGTCTTTCCGAACTTGCCAAGCGACACCGACTCCCTGATCGCGATCTTGAACATCAAGAAGCGTTGGCCCGACAAGCGATTCGTCGTCGCGCTCGACAATCCCGAGCTGCGGGACACCTTCCGCACCGCGGGGGTGACCTACGTGCTCTCGCGAAGCGAAATCGCCTCCAAGCTCATCGCCAGCTACCTCTTCGAGCCCGACGTCGCCGAGTACGCAACGGACCTTCTGTCCTCGGCACAGGACGCTGACGAATACGACATCCAGCAATACGCCATCACCGCGGATAACCCGTACGCCGGCAAGACCTACGGTGAGGCGTTCGGCGCGCTCAAGGCGCGCTACAACGTAGTTCCCATCGGGCTGTGCAAGGTGAACGGGGATCGGCGCGAACTCCTCAAGCTCCCCGAAGACGGGATCCGGATCGACGCCGGCGACCACCTCTTGATGATCGTCAACGGCCGCACCGAGCGGCTCATCTCGCAGGCGTTCGGCGTCAAGGAAGGCGTCTTCGAGACCTAGGTCCGCGACCTGCATCCGGGCCGCGACGCGACTCGCAGTAGGCGGTGCGTCACCCTTCGCGGAGTCAGTCAACGGGCTTGGCTGACCCAGTGTCCTCCAGCGTGTGGGCTTTGCGGCGCCGGGCCAACAGGGTATGATCGCTCTAAACACACTAGCTACGGGAGGCCTCGACGCCCCGCGAAGCAGGCCGATCCCCTCAAGACGCCAAGGGAAGAGAGGCTCGGGCAAGCATCCCCCACATGCCGAAGGGAAGGAGATGGCACGTTTGAAGAGACAGTTCGCCGTAGTGGCTCTCGCAACGGGCCTGGCGGTAGCGATGTTCGCGGTCGCCGTTTTCGCCTCGAACGCAGAGATCTACTTCTCGCTCGACAAAGGCGGTCAGACCCGCGTCACGAGCGTGAATGAAGGGCAAACGATCTGGATCTGCGTCTACGATCCCGATCAAGACATCGATTGTGACCTTCGAGACAAGGTCTGGTCCGACATCAAGGTTCTCGACCCAAAGACCGGCGCTATCATCGTGTGGTCGAGCTACGACAAGGCCGGCGACAAGACCGGGTACGCCGGCCGCGACGGCGACACGAGCAAAGGGAACTTCCTCGAGGAAACGGGGGCCGACACCGGCGTGTTCGTCAGCAACAAGCCCTTTCAGGTCGGCGACCGCGAGAGCCCGACCGTCCCAGAAGCGAGCACACACCTCGTCGGTCCGTTCGACCAAGACGACCACCCCCTCGACTTCCAGTGGGGCAACTACAGCTACGTCGCCGGCGTACGCGGCTGGTTCGGCGCGGATGACGCAAGTTCCGACACCCTCGTGTTCTCCACCGGGCTGATGAGCCCGACGCTTTCCGGCGGCGCGATCCTGCCCTCGCAGCTCAATCCCGGCCTGCCAAACTCGGTTGCCGACCGGTGGCTCGCCGGACGATTTCAGAACCAGGACACCCTGGTCGGAGTCTATCAGGATCCCGTCGACAAGAGCGATGTCGCCGTCACGATCGCCAAGATCACGAGTACGCAGGGGGCGATCTCCTGGGACCGGTCCGTGTATACGGACCAGCACGAGACCGCGACGATCACGATCACCGACCCCGATGAGAATCTCTCCTGTAGTGCCGTCGAATACGTACCGGTGTTCATCCTCATCGATCCCGGCTCGTGGAACACAGGCGCGGGAAGCGCGGTGAACGACTTCGCCGGCCTGAAGCTGACCGGCGGCGTGATCCCGAACGGCTCGGCCACCGGCACGCCGCTTGCCCGGCCAATCCGCTGGTACAACATCTACAGCGGAGGCGCCTCGCAGGAAACCGGGGTGTTCCAGTATCCCGACAACAGCCAGCCCCGCTCGACCGGCGCGTACTACATCCAGTACCCGACCGCCGTTTCGAGCCCGGACAACGTCACCCTATTCCCCACCGTCGATGCGAACGGGTACTGCCGCGTGATGTTCTACGCGCAGGAGACCGGACCGTCGACCGGCGTGTTCCAGCTCAACCTGAATGACATCGCCAAGGATCTCGGCTTCTCGACACTCCGCGTCCACGACGCACTTGTCGCCTACTACATGGATCCTAACGACCCCAGCGACTTCCACATCGCCACGGCCGCCATCGAGTCAAGCGCCGCCTCACCGGTGAGCTTCACCGACGCGCAGCGTACGCCCAAGTCGAGCTACTGGCTGGGTCGCGACCCGATCTACGTCCAGGTGAACGATCCCGATGCGAACCTCACGGCATGCTGTCCCAACCAGGTGAGGGTTCAGGTGATCGACCCGCACGGGGAGGACGACGCGGAATGGCTGGCCGCCGATGAGGCAAGCTCAAACTCGCCGATCTTCTTCACGAACGCCGGAACGCCGCTCGTCCCGGTGTGGGACGCGCTCGGCAACGGGCTATCGACCTCGATCGGCGGCTACCGGCTCGCGGCCGGCAACTCGGCGCTCGAGGCGTTCAACGGAGATGACATTTACGCTCGCTACAACGACGTCGCCTACGCACTGCCGGCCGGCCTGGGAACCCAGTCGCCGTCGCTCCTGGCAAGCGATCCGGTTGTCACCGGCACTACCGGCACCGTCATCCTCTCTGTCGAGAACATGCCCGCCGGCGGTCTGGCATCGATTGCGGTACAGACCGACGGGGTGACCTACGACAAGAACACGATCTCCAATATCCACGTCGCGCCCCTGTCGGGCTTCGTCACACTGGCCCAAGACTTCAATGATTCAACGGGGAAAGGCGCATTCGTCCTCGCGAACGCAACCGGCGGCGTGACGACCGGCCCGATCGCGAGCCTCGTGTTTACGGTGAGCAGCAGCATCGACCCGCAGCCCTTCACCTTCGACATCAGCAAGATCGAGCTCGGGAGCGCGTCGAACGCGCTTGTTGCGGGCTGGACACTGACCTACGGCGCACAGGCCTCCGCAAAGACTGGTACCGGCGTGATCAGCCAGACGCGAGTCCCCGGCGACGTGGCATTCGCGCAGATGCAGGTGAACGACACGCAGGTCACCGACGGATCGAAGACGACCCTGTTCTTCCTCAACCGCCAGGGCAACCGCGTCTCCGGCTATGTGAGCTCGGACTGCGTGTTCGTCGAGGTAGTAGACCCCGATCAGAACGAGGATTCGAACCGCCGGGAGCGGATCGACGGCTACTGGGACGGCGGCCAGAACCTCCCCTTTGGCCCACTGCCGCTCAATGCGTTCGACAACGGCGCGACACCCACGAATCCGCAATCCCACCCCGTGAACGGTCTCCTGGGGGACATGAACCTCTTCGACAACTCGCCACAAGCACCGAGTGGGTACACGGTCCCCTCGTCGTCCTACAGCGTGGGCGGCAAGCCGGCTTTCGGCGCGCCGATGCTCTACGTTCTCAACCCGAGAAATGGCCGCTGGGCCTCGGTCGACCTGTTGGAGACCGGCGTCGCCACCGGCGATTTCGTGTCGGTGACGTGCATCGATTTGGCAAGCGTCTACACGCAGGTGCCGACGCTCGACGCCCGTCCCGGCGATACGATCCTTGCGGTATACGAGGATCCGTCGAACCACAGCGACTCGGCGTGGATCTCGATCAAGGTCGGAGAGGGCGGCGCGTCGTCCGGCTCCTCCACGGCCACGTTCTGCGACGCGCAGGGCAATCCCGTTAGCTCCTACAGCGCCTTGGGCGAGGCCTACGTGAAGGTCGTCGACCCGTCGCACGCCGGCGCGGGCAAGCTCCTCGCTGCCGTAGCGATCAGCGGAAGGACGGTCGACCTCGAGCCGCTTTCCGGCGCGTCGTCGGACACCTTCATCACGAAAGCAATCTCGATCGCCGATCTCGGGGCGGTGGTGGGTGACACCCTCACCGCGACCTACACCGATCCCGCGAACCCGGCAAACACCGCCACGGCAACGGCGATGATCACCGCGGCCGAGCTGTCGGTCACTGAGTTCTACGCCGGCCCGAACCCATTCTCGACCACCGTCGACTTCGCCTACCACGGCAGCGGGATCGCGAGCGACTTCACGGCTGCGGTGTACGACCTGTCGGGGCATCGGGTTTGGTCGGACGAGGAGACGAACACGGCGAGAATCACGTGGGACGGGACGAACGAGCGCGGGCAAGCGCTGGCGAACGGGCCCTACATCTACGTGGTGATGGCGACCGATGGGACGCACACCTTCAACGGCAAGGGCATCGTGTTCATCAAGAAGTAGCCGGCCCGCAAGACAGGAGGGAGAAAGAGGAAAAGCAGAATGGGCGTGGGCGCGGCAGGTGACGTCCCTGCCCGCGACCTGTCGGTGGCATCCCTGTCTCGGGTTGCCGCCTCAGCACGAGGTAGGTGCTCTCGTAGAGGAGGTTCCTCTAGTGAACCGTATCATCGGTGGGCGAAATCGGACCGTTTGGATCCTCGTACTCGTGGTGCTTGGCGCCGTCTTGGCCGGCGCGACGGCAACAGCGGATACCATCCTCTATGTCGACAGCTCAGCTGCTCCAGGAGGGGACGGCTCCACCTGGGCAAACGCCTACGAGTCGCTCCAAGACGCGTTGATTGCGGCTCAAACCCCCTCGTTGACGAGCACGGTACAGATCCGGGTCGCCGCGGGGACCTACACGCCCGGCGACACGCAGGACGACTCGTTCCTTCTGCACGACCACGTTGAACTCTACGGTGGGTATCCAGTCGGCGGCGGCACGCGCAACGTCGCAGCAAATATCACAATCCTGAGCGGCAACATCGGGGACCAAGCCGACCCGACCGACAACTGCTTCCACGTCGTCAAGAGCAGCGGAAACGACGCATCGGCGGTGCTCGACGGATTCACGATCACCGGGGGGTACGACGACAGCAGCAACGGCACCGGCGGCGGCATGGTGAACGACGATTCCTCCCCCACCATCCGTAGCTGTGTGTTCAGCGGGAACAAGGTCTTGATCCACGGCGGCGGGATGTACAACAAGAACGGCTCTTCGCCCGCGGTCACGGACTGCACCTTCACAGGCAATTCCGCGCACCGCACCGAACCGTCATCGAGCGGCACCGGCGGGGCGTTGTACAACGACGCGTCATCGCCCACGATCACCCGCTGCACCTTCGGCGATAACGACGCCCTGGAGAATGGAGGCGGGATATACAATGCGAACGGTTCTTCGCCTACGATCACGAACTGCACCTTCAGCGACAACCAAGCTGGGATGAGTGGGGGTGCTCTGTACAATGATAGCGGCTCAACGCCTGCGATTACCGGCTGCACCTTCTCGGGGAACAGCGCGAACGGAGTCACGAACAGCGGCGGCGGCGGCATCTACTACAGCACGAACAGCTCCCTGCCCGCAATCACCGGCTGCGCTTTCAACGGAAACGAGGCCCTCGATGGCGGCGGCGGAATCTGTGTCGCCGGAACCGGCGCCCCCCTCACCCTCACCGCTTGCACATTCACTGGAAACACCGCAACCTACGACGGCGGGGGGATCTGCACCCGAAGCGTCGGCCTGATCTTGGAGGATTGCATCCTCGCCGGGAATTCCGCCGGCACGGGTGGCGGGATGTACGCCAACGCGTGTGGCTTCACACTCACGAACGTCGTCTTCAGGGGAAACCTTGTCAAAGGGAACGGTGGCGCACTGTACAGCGGAGGGGCCACGACCTCCCAACAGACGCTCATAAACGTGACGTTCAGCGGAAACCGAGCGACAAGCGCAAGCTCGGGAAGCTCTGTCACGGGAGGGGCGATCTACAACTCTTACAGCGAGCCGACCATTCGCAACTGCATCTTCTGGAACAACGAGGACAGCTCGGGCATCGGGACACTCACCGCGACGATCGCGAACGACAGCTACAACACACCTACGTTCAGCAGCAGCCTGGTCCAGGGCGTCACAAACGCGAACGGCACCAGTTGGGACAGCAACGCCGGCACAAACGGCGGGGGCAACTTCAGCCTCGACCCACAGTTCGCCACACCGGTGAATCCAGGCGACGCCCCGACGACGGCCGGCAACCTCCGGCTTCAAAGCGACTCGCCTGCGATCGATGCGGGGGACAACTCGGTCGTCACGGCGACGACCGATCTCGATGGCACTGCCCGAATCGTGGACGGG
>Ga0068714_10006856_pt1 | contig 11378 bp, 12 predicted proteins | sample MTBNYHSulfiMetaG_FD_62988 | JGI IMG/M metagenome (GOLD analysis project Ga0068714, IMG submission 62988) | Enrichment culture microbial communities from rom New York Harbor, USA that are MTBE-degrading - MTBE-NYH (New York Harbor Sulfidogenic)... | ecosystem: Environmental > Aquatic > Marine >... | reverse complement strand
TGATTGTCAACCGTGCGGACAGGTTTGGCCTGACCCAGCTCTACCAGCTCCGGGGGAGGGTGGGGCGTGGTGCCAGCCTGGCCTACGCCTATTTTCTCTATGACAGGGGGAAGCGCTTGACGCCGGTGGCGGAGAAGCGTTTGCGGACTATTTTTGAGGCCACCGAGCTGGGGGCGGGTTTTGGCATTGCCATGAAAGACCTGGAAATCAGGGGGGCGGGCACTCTGCTCGGGGTGAGGCAGAGCGGCCACATCAGCGCCGTGGGCTTTCACCTTTATTCCCGGTTGCTGGCGCAGGCGGTGGAGGAGCAGAAGGCCAGGCGGGCGGGCATCTCCGGGGAGGAGGTTAAGCTATCACGCCTGCCACCACCCACCATTGACCTCCCCCTCCCGGCCTACATCCCCGAGGACTATGTGGTTGACCTTCATACCAGGCTGGGACTCTACCAGAAGCTGGTCGCGCTGGAGAGGCTGGAGCAGGTGGAGGCGCTGGCGCAGGAGTTCAGCGACCGCTTTGGCGCGCTGCCGGTGGAGGTAAAGAACCTGCTCTATGCGGTCAGGATAAAGCTCCTGGTGGCCGGGGCTGGCCTTGAGTCCGTCACCACCGAGCACGGAGAAATTGTCCTAAGGCCCTTTGAAGGCATGCGCTTCGATAAGCAGAAACTTGAGCCTCTTTCCAGAGACGGCGTAAAAGTGGGCGCAGTTCAGGTAAGGTTGAACCCGAAGCGACTGGGCATGAAGTGGCCGGAGGTGCTGGAGGAGGTGGTGGGGAAGATAAAATAAACCGTTATATTACCGTAATCCTGCCATTCAATCGTAAATGATTGAGCAATGCTTCGCCAATCTCTCGGAACTCGGATTTACTATTCACGAAGAAATCATTAGGAATCATATCCCAAGACGGGTCTCCATCTCCTTCATAACTCCAAAGTGCTATGAATGCAACCTGGAGTCTTTGAGGAAGAAGCCTTTCAGCTATAAATCTAACGTCATCGGAAAATTTATCAGATTTAGTTGCATCTAAGGCAAGGATACCAGGATAATCCTGTGGCAATTGCTTTTTTGTCTCTTTTAGCAAATGCCTCACAGCCTTTTTTATTTCTTTGAGTCCGTCCCCTTTTTTCTCTATCTCAAGGACTTGGGACTGGAGTGATTTAAGTATTGATTGAAATGAGTGAGCTTCACAGTAAATATCTTGCTGAGCAAAAGAGAGTAGAATATCTGAGTATCCCTCATTATTTGGTAGCTTAGGCTCTATCTCTTTTACCAAGCTTTTTTCTTTGAACCAATGTGTTATATCTATTTGAGCCAGAACGTCTTGGTAAGAATTCCAATCTGAAGCGCCTCTCAGAAGATGCTTTAATCTGTCATATCCATTAATAGTAGCAAGCTTTGATAATCTACTTTCTAAACTGGGTAAATGCTGCTCGGATTCTTGGACAGTCCAACCGTCAATCGGGCTAACTAGACCTCTCACAATGTAACATGTCAAGCCGCTCTCACACTGTCTCTCAATAAAGCTGTCATCAAAGAATTGGTGCAGGTAAGGGAATTTGGAAATCATCTGTTGTAAGCGTGAGTAGCATTCGTTCCCCATTGATGCAATTATAGTAAGCTTGTGTTTTTTGGTCAAAGGCACTCTAAGTGGGGTGAGGTTACTGGACAGCAACCATACGGATGGTTTATCGTTATAATTAACGGGGTGTGCATGAAGAAGCTGCTTATACTGGTAGTAGCTATTGTCGGGCTGGTGGTGGCCGGATGTGGCCATACTGGCGAAGTTAAGGCTGACCTGGGTCAGGAATTCACCCTGTCTATCGGTCAGACTGCTGTGGTCAGGGGAGAAAACCTGCGCATCACCTTCCTTGAGGTGCTTGAGGACAGCCGCTGCCCGAAGAACGTGACCTGTATCTGGGCGGGCAGAGTCCGCTGCCTGGTCGAGATTACTGATAAGGACGGCTCACAGGAGGTGGAGTTGACCGAACCCGGACTTACGGACAAGTCCACCGGCCAGATTTATCAAGGCTACCAGCTTACCTTTCGTGTTCAGCCCTATCCCGAAGCAGGCAGGGAAATTTCTGCTGAGGAATACCGTCTGTTATTAACCGTGAGTAAAATTAAATAAGGGTGTCAGCGATGAAAAGGTTTATACTTCTCACCGTGGTAATTATTGGCCTGCTGCTGGCGGGCTGTTCCAGTGCCACGGCAGAGACAGGCATGCTTGAGGGCAACGTAACAATTGGCCCTCTCCAGCCGGTGGAGAAACCGGGTGAGAAACCTCCCGTGCCCTGTGAAGTCTATGAGGCCAGAAAGATAATGGTCTATGATAAAAGCGGAAAGAAACTGGTTCAGCAGGTAGACATCGACTGCAAAGGCCATTATCAGGTCGACCTGAAGCCGTCAATTTATACCGTTGATATTAACCGCATCGGTATTGACCGTAGCTCTGAGGTTCCCCGGCAGGTGGAGATAAAATCCGGGGAAACAGTCACCCTCGATATCGATATTGATACGGGTATACGGTGAGTTAATCAAATTCCATCAGGATTGGCCTTGCCTGGCCGCCAGTTCTGCCTGGTAGGCCTTCCAGCCGGGGCACCATTTGGTGTGCCAGCGCCAGATTCTGGCCAGCAGCGAGTTTGGTTTTCTCTCAGCACGGGCACGCATTGGGCAGTTCTCACAGTTGGCAGCCATTTCTAATGCCTCCTTGTTGAAAGAGACTTTACTGTTCACTGAGGTATTTTTCGGCGTAGATGGCGGCGGTAGCGCCATCGCCGGCGGCGGTGATGGCCTGCCGGCCTGAGTTTGAGCGTATATCACCGGCGGCATAGATGCCGGGAATCTCCGTCTCCATCTTCTCGTTGGTGACGATATGGCCGGCGACGTCAAGGGGCACAATGCCCTTGAGGTACTCCGTGTCCGGCATAAATCCGATGGCGATAAAGACCCCGTTGATCTCAAGGGTGGATTTTTCTCCTGTCTTTACATTGTTAAGCCTGAGCCTCTTAACGAAACCTTCGCCCTCAATGGCATCCACGGTGGTATCCCATAATAATTCTATTTTAGGTTCAGCGAAGGCCCTTTCCTGCATGATAGCCGTGGCGCGGAGCTGATTGCGGCGGTGTATCACGGTAACCCTGGAGGCGAACTTGGTGAGATAAATGGCCTCGGTAATGGCGGCGTCGCCACCACCGACCACGGCCACCGATTGCTCGGTAAAGAAGGGGGCATCGCAGGTAGCGCAGTAAGAGACCCCCTTACCGGTGAAATCTTCCTCCCCGGGAACGCCCAGCTTCTGGAACTGCGAACCCCCGGCGATGATTACGGCTCTGCCGGTGAAGTCGCCCTGGCTGGTCCGGACTACTTTCTGGCCTTCTTGAAGCTCGAGGCCGGTAACCTCGGCGGTGGTAATTTGCAGTCCGTATTTGCTGGCCTGCTGCTGCATCCGTTCACCCAGCTCAATACCACCGACACCTTCGGGGAAGCCGGGGAAGTTTTCCACCAGCTCGGCGTTGGCTATCTGCCCGCCCGTCAGCCCTTTCTCGATGAGGAGGCTGTTCAGTCTGGCCCTTGAGGTATAAATCCCGGCGGTAAGTCCGGCCGGGCCGCCGCCGATGATAATCACGTCATAGTTGCGGTCTTGCGCTCCCATTAGCCTCCAATCTCCATCTCGGCGTCGATAGCGTCCAGTAGCTGGCGGGTGTCAAATTCGCCGGAAATTCGAATGTGGTCGTTGAGCAATAGCAGTGGTAGTGACAGGTTCTTTTCCCTGATTAGCTCACGCCAGGTTGAAACGTCGGGGTCGGGGGCAGTCCTGGTCAGGTCAAGATACTGTAACTCCATACCCTGGCCAAACCTCTCTACAATTCGCTGGCGGGCCAGGGCGAGGGCCTCTTCTGAAGACCAGTCTACCCCGCACTCGGTATCGCACTCTTTCTGGCGACTATCACCTATAATGTTGATTTTCATGTCTCTTTACTCAAGGGCGGCATCCAGGCTCTTTTGCAGGTCTCCTTTGGCTCTGAGCCCCACCATGTGTGAAATCGGCTCACCATTCTTAAAGATGAGCAGGGTGGGAATGCTCATGACGCCATATTTAGAAGCCGTCTTCGGATTCTGGTCAACATCCATCTTGACGAAGTTTATTTTGCCTTCATACTCGTTGGCCAGTTCGTCCACTATTGGAGCTATCACTACACACGGTCGGCACCAGGGTGCCCAGAAGTCAATCAACACAGGCCTATCGGCCTGCACTACCATTTGCTCAAAATCGTTGTCACCTATGGATACCGGCTTGCTCATAGTTTTCCTCCTTTACCTTTTCGCTGATGTTTCGTTCCGCAGTCTGTAAAGCCAGATTGATGGCGTTAGTAATTGCCTTGGCCTGACTGCGTCCGTGAGCAATGATGATATTTCCATTTACTCCCAGCAGGCAAGCCCCGCCCGATTCCCGGTAGTCCAGTCTCTTTATCCAGCCTTCCATGCCGATATCGCGGTGCAGGGCTCGTGAAGGGAGCCGGTAGGCCTTGGAAAAGATTTGCCCCACCTGGCCGAGCGAATATAGCCAGTGGGCGCCCAGACCCTCGATGGTCTTGAGCACGATATTGCCGGTAAAACCATCGGTAACAATGATATCGGCGGTGTTTCTAATGATATCATGGCCTTCAATATTGCCGATAAAGTTCAGATTGGACTTGGTGAGCAGTTTGTAGCTTCCTAGGGCCAGACGGTTCCCCTTGGTTCCTTCCTCGCCGTTATTGAGCAGGCCGACACGGGGAGATTCGATGCCGAGAAGCTCTCGGAAGTAAATGCTGCCCAGCTGGGCAAATTGAACCAGATGGCCTGGCCGGCAGTCAGCATTAGCGCCGGAGTCAATGAGGAGAACAGGGGTAGTGGTGACGTTGATGGTAATGATGGTGCCTATGGCCGGACGGTCGACACCGGGTACTTTCCCCAGGCTGACCAGAGACGAATAAAATACAGCCCCGGTATTACCCGCTGAGACAAAGGCCGAGGCTAAGCCGTTTTTTACGAGGTTGGTACCCACCACTATTGAGGAGTCTGGCTTATTGTGCACGGCATCAACCGGCGATTCCTGTGACCCGATGGTCTGGCTGGCGTCAATGATGTTAATCCCCAGCTTGCCCTTATTTCGTCCGGTGAGCACGTTGAGAATGTCTTTTCTGCCCACCAGGGCGATTTCCACCTTGAACTCCTGTGCGGCTTTGATAGCTCCCTTGACTATCTCATGAGGAGCGTATTCCCCACCAGCAGCATCAACAGCAATAATCATTCGCTTCCTCGATTAAGATTCCTGACTAGCCGGGCTTCTTTCCCAGAGGTCGCAGCGTCCACCCCACCGCGCCAGTACCTGACCATTAAGCGAAAGCTGTGCAATCTCACACAGGTTGGGGCAGGCCTTGCATTCAAAGGAGGAGGTGTGATACTTTTCCTCGCTGATACCAAATCCCTTGAACATGGTGCCATTTTGGCTGGCTGCCATCTCTTCGTGTATCAGCAGGGCAGCCCCTATTGCGCCCATGACCTCATGGTGGGCCGGGACAATGACTTCAGTCTCAAGTTCCTTTTCAAGCGCCTTGACTATGCCCTGGTTAAAGGCAACTCCACCCTGAAATACTATCGGGGGTTTGACTTCCTTACCCAAGCCAACATTGTTTAGGTAGTTACGCACCAGTGCCTGGCAGAGTCCATAGATAATGTCCTCAATTCGATACCCCATCTGCTGCTTGTGCACCATGTCTGATTCAGCAAATACGGTGCACCGCCCGGCAATGCGCACCGGGGTCTGGCTCTCCAGGGCTCGCTGGCTGAACTCCTCGATGTTCATGTTAAGACGTAGCGCCTGGTGGTCAAGGAAACTGCCGGTGCCGGCAGCACAGACCGTATTCATGCCGAAGTCGGTTACTATGCCATCGCGGATAATAATAATCTTGCTGTCCTGCCCACCAATCTCGATGACGGTCTGTATCTCAGGAAAGTAATGAAGAGCAGCTACAGCGTGGCTGGTAATCTCGTTCTTGACTAAATCGGCGCCAGTGATGACACCGGCCAGATAGCGGGCACTGCCGGTAGTAGCCACGCCGCAGATGTCAGCATCTTCGGGCAATTGCCTTTTGATTTGTACCAGTCCTCGCTGCACCATCTCGATAGGCTTACCCTGAGTTAGCAGGTAGGTGTGGGTGACAAGCTTGTCATTATTATCCAGCACGGCCAGCTTGGTGGTTACCGAGCCGACGTCAATGCCTAGATAGGCTTCCATGAACACTCCTCTGGGTGTTTACTCTCTGTCCGCCGTTATTACCGGCCCGCCGTTTGCGTTCCAGTAAATCAACGAAGGCCTCCAGCCTGGTGAGCACACCTGTCTTGGTTATCTGCTCATCACAGAGAACAGGCAGCACCGGTATGCTCTCTCTGGTCTTGGGCATAATATTCTGTGCGATTATTTCTGGCATGCAGGTGAAGGGAACAAGATGTATCAGGCCATCATATTCGCCGGCGTGGAGCACCTTTTCTCCCACTGATTCCCAGCCATCACCACCGATGTCCCGTTTCAGATAGGGCAGGGCGGCCTTGTGAATCCTGTCCTTTTCATTTACGCCCAGGGGGTTAAGGAAGAAGGTAAATTTAGTCCACTCTGAGGCAAATAGAGTCCGCCTTACCTCCACCCCCAGTTTGCCCAGCTCGTCCTCGATATCAAAATTGGAGAAGGGCTCAAGTACGACATAGAATTCACCGATGACGCCAACCACCAGGGGCTGAGCATGCTCGTTTTTAGGTACCTGATTAAGCTGGTCAATGTATTCTACCTGAACCCTTTTCAGGGTCTTGTAGTCATCGGCGCGGTCGATAGCCTGGATGGCTTTGGCGAATATCTGGTTGGCTGTTCCCTTGACCAGCTCCAGCGGTCTCACCTTTTGTACCACCCGCTCAATTCTGTCCATGGCGTTGAGTTTACTGATACCGAAGCGGAAGCCGGCGATAATCCTTGTCCAGGGGGCGTTGTTAGCCAGCCGCTTGATTGTTCTCAGTAGACCGGGTAGCTTGTGCTCCGAAATTCCTACTTGCACTATTTCCACGTTTTTGTATCCCAGGTCGTGAAGAATCTGTTCCTGTGTTTTAGCGTAGTAGCCCAGGCGGCAGATGCCGTAGCCAGCGGGCATAAGCAGGGTGTCGGCTCCTAATTGGGCAGCTTCAATCAGGTTTCCCAGAGTCAGCTTGAACGGGATGCAAAGTCCCTCCGGGGAGTGCTTTACACCCAGAGATAGTGTACGCTGGTTATTGACCGGTGGGAAAACAAAGTCAATATTCAGCCGCTGAAACAGGGCTTTGAAGGGGATATATATGTTCCCCATGTGGGGCATGCCTACACGCATACTTCTGCCTGTCTCCTTTTCCTTCGGTATATCATATCGGTGAAGGCTTCCAGTCGGGTAATCACACCGGCTTCAGCGGTATGCTCTTCAAGGGTAAGGCACATAAACGGCGTGCTCCTCAGTCTGGCCGCCTGCCGGTGTAACACATCCATCAATAACGAATCAGGCCCGCAGCCAAAAGCCATGATGCCAATAACACCGTCAGTGCCATTCTGCAGGTAGTGTCCGCCAGCACCGACTACTTCTTCTTCATAGGTCCAGTATGCTCTGCCTCCCAGGCTGGCTACGGCCGATTCCAGCTTATCGGTGGGGAGCATCTCAGGGGCCAGTATCTCATTCCCGCCCTGTTTCAGTCGGCGCATCACGCGGTGGTTGATATATTCATCGTAGACAAGGTATGGATGACCGACGAGAGCAATAGTGGCCCGATTTGCGGCTGGCTCATGGGAAGGCAGTTTCTGTTCTGTCTCAGGTATGTCGGCTATCCTGGCAATGGCCTCGGGCGGGGTTAATCCCTGACTGGACATTAGCTCCCGGTAATCCAGGTGGGCCTGCCAGGCAGCCAGGCCAGCTTGCCTGACCTTGAGGGGATTCCAGTTGAGGTGTCGCCCCAGTCGGTAAATAGCCTGATACAGCACGCGCTTCCCTTTGTTAATATCAATCTCGATTTCTAAGATGGGGGGGGCTTCAGGGACAACGGCTCTGGTCATATCGGGCAAGCCGAGGAACTTGGAACAGTTATAGACCTTATACTGTATGCTGCGGATGGCGGGAACAAAAAGGTAATCGCACCTGTCTACAAGCGAGATGACGTGCCCCAGGAAAACCTTTACCGGCAGACAGGTATCAGCCACAACCCTGGCTGAACCTTCAGCCAGCATAGTCTGGGTGGTGGGTGGTGAAACCACCACTTCAGCCCCCAGTTGTTCAAAGAAGGTCTTCCAGACCGGGTAGTATTGATAGTAGAGCAAAGCTCTGGGAATGCCTATCCTCATCCTTTTTCTTGCTCAAACTCCTTTTTGACTTTGGCTAACGTCTCGGGACTGGATAACAGGTCGACAACGGTCATGGCCATTGCTTTGGCGGCATCAAGCATTCCCCTGATACCTTTCTCCGAGGCAGCCGCGCGGGCGAATTGTGATGTGTGAACTCCCGATTCTCTTCGGGCTACAGCTACAGAAGGGTGGATGCCGGGTACTATCTGGCTGACATTACCCATATCAGTGCTGCCAAAAGCACCACCGGAGATGGTGAGGGCTATCTTGCGTCCCAGCGATTCCATATTCTGTAAAAATAGTTCGGCTAAAACTCGATTATTGCGCACAGGGGCGTAGCATACCTCATCCCACCTGTATTCCAGTCGGGCTCCGGTGGCGGTAGCCGCACCGATGAAGCAGTTCAGGACCTTCTCTTTTAGTTCTTCCAGGTAGGCATTATCCTCGGCACGTACCAGGAAGTTTCCGGCGCTATGGTCAGGGACGATATTGGCTGCCTCACCGCCGTCGGTGATAATGCCGTGGATGCGGGCTGTGCTCTTGATATGCTGACGCAGGGAGTTGATGGCCGTGAAGGATTGGAGCATGGCTTCCAGAGCATTGATGCCGGCCTCGGGCCGAGCAGCAGCGTGCGCTGCCTTGCCAAAAAATTCGACGTCCAGTGCCTGGCTGGCTAAAGCGCAGGTAATAGCATAATCGCGTGTTCCCGGGTGCACCATCATGGCGGCATCCAGATTATTGAAGGCTCCCCGCCCGGCCATTATTGCCTTGCCGCCATATAATTCCTCCGCCGGTGTGCCCATAACCACAATGCTACCCCCACACTGGTCAATAGCTGGCTTGGAAGCTATCCCGGCCCCAACAGCAGCACCAGCAATTAGATTATGACCGCAGGCATGACCCAGGTCGGGCAGGGCATCATACTCAGCCAGAATAGCAATGGCTGGCTTACCTTGCCCGTAGCTGGCTCGAAAAGCAGTCGGCAACTGGCAAATCCCCGGTTCTATAAAGAAACCGTTTTCTTTCAGGTATTGGGTTAACCACTCGACCGCCTTAAATTCCTGAAAGCCAAGCTCGGGATTGGCGTGAATTCTTAGCGCGAGCTCACTTAATTCCTGGCGGTGAGAGTCTATTTCCTGAGCGGCTGAAGCCTTCAACTCCTCTGTTCTCATGCTGACACCTTGTATCGGCAGTTTCTCATCATGACCGAGTTGACATAAAATTTCTCAGATTACTTTAACTCTTTAACGTATTTAGAAAAAGCAACTGTTTTATAGTATAGCTCAACACCATTAGGATTTCTAGGCTCTGGCATCATTTCTTCCTTGCCGTTCGTTCTGTTTATGGAGGTCTTGAGGCTATCCAGGCAAGTGATGGACAGTAAATTTACTGGCCGGTTTTAGTAGTGATTTCATTGTGAGCCGACCCTCCTGCCGAGCCTTGGCGGGCAGGCGGGCGGACAGGAGGCGAAGCAATCACGTTACTGAGAATATCGATTGTATGAGATTGCTTCGTCGCTACGCTCCTCGCCATGACAGTTTCATCAGTCAAAAATAAATAGAACCATCATAGATGCGACTTGCATGCCGGTGTTGATTGTGGTATAATTATACGATGTAGTTAAGTGGGTCTCGTCCCCACTTTTTTAATTATAGCGCAAGTAAATGGGAGGGTCTGAACCGGGATGAAGAGCGATTTTTTGCTCGCTATCACGCAGCTCTCGGCTGAGAAGAACCTGCCGAAGGAAGTGGTTCTGTCGGCTGTGGAAGCCGCGTTGGTGTCCGCCTATCGGAAGGATAATTTCGCGGCTAATCAAAATATCGCAGTTAAGATTAACCCCAGTAATGGCAGGGTGCAGGTGTGGGCGGAAAAAACTGTAGTTGAAAAGCCCTCGGACAGTCGTCTTGAGGTGTCGTTAGACGAGGCACATCGAATAAATCCGGATGTGCAGATTGGTGAGACAGTAATGGTTGAAGCTACCCCGCATAATGCCGGCCGTATTGCGGCTCAGACGGCGAAACAGGTTATCCTGCAGCGTCTTCATGAAGCAGAGCATAGTGCTATTTTCGAGGAATATGCAGGCCGGGAAAGCGATATTATTTCCGGGGTAGTGCAGCGTGTTGAACAACGGCAGAGTTTTGTCGACCTGGGTAGAGCTGAAGCGATATTGCCGGTTGTTGAGCAGGCACCTAATGAGAGATATCGAGTGGGCCAGAGACTTAAGGTTATCATTTTAGAGGTGGTTCGGACTAATAAAGGACCGCGGGTGCTTGTTTCGCGTTCACACCCGGATTTACTTCGTCGGCTTTTTGAGATTGAAGTCCCTGAGATATTTAATGGTACGGTAGAAATAAAGTCTATTGCTCGCGAAGCTGGCTCGCGGAGCAAGGTGGCTGTAGCCGCCTCCCAGGAGGGCGTTGACGCAGTGGGGTGTTGTGTTGGGTTACGTGGTATACGGATACAGAATATTGTTAATGAACTTCATGGCGAAAAAATAGATGTCGTCATGTGGAACCATAATCCGACTGTCTTTATTGCCAATGCGCTCAGCCCGGCCCAGATATTAAACGTTGAGCTTGATGAGAAAGAGGGAGTAGCTACTGTGGTTGTCCCGGATAGGCAGCTTTCGCTGGCTATTGGTAAAGAGGGGCAGAACGTCAGGCTGGCGGCTAAACTCAGCGGGTGGCGTATCGATATTAAGAGCGCCTCGGAGGCGGAGGCGGAAAGAATTGAAGCGCAGAAGATTAAGGCGGAAAGAATTGAAGCCGCAGGAATTGAGGCAGTCGAACCCCTGATTGAAGTGGAGGAAGTGGAAGAAGCTCTGGTGAAGGAGGAAGTCCCCGCTGAGGTAGCGGAGGTTCTGGAGCCAGTATTAATTTCAGCGGAAGAGGCTGAGCCGTTACCAGCGCTGGATTCTGAACTTGTTCCTTCACTAGTCTCCTTTGAACCCCCGGCTTCGGCTGGAAAACCCGGGCTCCGTTTTGCGGAGG
>Ga0068714_10006853_pt1 | contig 11379 bp, 8 predicted proteins | sample MTBNYHSulfiMetaG_FD_62988 | JGI IMG/M metagenome (GOLD analysis project Ga0068714, IMG submission 62988) | Enrichment culture microbial communities from rom New York Harbor, USA that are MTBE-degrading - MTBE-NYH (New York Harbor Sulfidogenic)... | ecosystem: Environmental > Aquatic > Marine >... | reverse complement strand
TGTACCGGTCCACCACCCCGGGCTTCCTCCCCGACCCCTCGAACCGGGTGGCGAGCGCGGTGATGGGAACCGCCTTCGTCGACACCGACGGCCTGCAGTCGCAGGTCCGGCACTACTATGTGGTGCGCGCGGTGGACTCGGTCAACGGGGAGGAGGAGCAGAACGCCGTGGAGGGCTCTGCGGTCCCCACCGGACCCTACGTCGTCGGCACGTGGACCGACGACGCCGGCGACACGGGCGACGCGGCCCTGACGCCCGAGACCCCGTGGTCAGTCGCCTCGACCGGCGGCAACCTCGGTCCCCGCGTTTACCTGACCGGGAGCTACGGCAACAACGTCTGCGCGAGCATCACGACCCCCACCTTCATGCTGGGGGCCAGCCCGAACTTGACCTTTTGGTCGAAGTACCAGATCGAGAGCGGCAGGGACAAGGGGGTGGTGGAGGTCTCCAGCGACGGCGGCGCCACCTGGGCCAAGGTGCCGGTGAGCTACCCCGGCACCTCGAGCAACACCAGCGACGCCTGCGGGCTGCCCACCGGCGCCTTCTTCACCGGGAGCGTGCTGGCCTGGGTGCCCTACTCCGCGTCCCTCGCGACCTGGGCGAACCAGGAGGTCGCCCTGCGGTGGCGGCTCTCGACGGACGCCAGCGTGACCGGACAAGGGTGGTGGGTGGACGACATCTCCATCACCGAGGTGCTGGTGCCGACCGAGTGTGACAGCGTGGTCGCGTCCGTGTTCGCCGACGACTTCGAGGACGGCACCGCCGACGCTTGGAGCGCGGTCCTGCCCTGAGGCAGAGCCTGCCGCGCCGCCGATTCCTTGCCCGTGGGAGGGTTGACGGCGCGAGAATGCGTGTATCATCCAGCGATTCCAGCCTGAGGGCACGAGTGGCCCGCAGGCCCCATCCGAGCAACGAGACGAGAGGACGGTGACGGTGATGCGAGTCGGAGCATGGTGGGCGAGGACGGGATCCGTTGCGGCTGCGGCCGTTGTGCTGACGATTCCGATGGTCGTCTGGGCCCAGGGCGAGGCCCCGGCGGCGTCGACAGAGAAGCCTCAGGCCGCGTCGGCGCAGGCCAAGGCGGAGCCGGACCCGGCGTGCGCGCTGCTGGACGACCCGCAGTCCCTCGCCCTGATGGACGGGTTGCTGCTCAGGCTCGCGATCACGTGCGACCGGCGCGACCTGCTCGGTCGGGTGCGACAGGAGCCGCAGATGGAGGTCGGGCACGGGGAATCGGGTACCGACGTGCCGGTGAACAACCCCGCGGGGGACACCGGGGTCAGCACCACCCAGAGCGAGACCTCCCTGGCGGTCAACGAGGTCACCGGGACCATCTGCTCGGGCTTCAACGACTCCTACCACGGCGTGGTGACGGGCCAGGGGTACACCGGGTTTGCCCGGTCGACGGACGGCGGCGCCTCGTTCACCGACGGGTTGGCCCTGGGCTCGGGCAGCTTTGGCGACCCGGCCATCGTGTGGCGCAAGGCGGACGGTAGCTTCTACTTCGCCACCCTGGGCAACGGCCTCAACCTGTACCGGTCGACGGACGACTGCCAGACCTTCCAGTTCCTGTCCAACCCCAGCACCGGGGGTGGGGACGACAAGGAGCTGATGGCGGTGGACAACAACCCCACCAGCCCGCACTACGGCAATCTCTACGTGGTGTGGACCGACTTCGGGTCGGGCCAGCAGATCAAGGCGACACGGTCCACCAACAGTGGGGCCAGCTGGTCCACGCCGGTGGTGCTGTCGAGCGGGAGCGGGGTGCAGGGGGCGTGGCCGGCGGTGGCGGCGGACGGCACCGTCTACGCCGGGTGGGCCGCCGGGCTCTTCACGGGAACCATGAGCATTCAGCTCGCTCGCTCGACCGACGGCGGGACCACCTGGACGGCGCTTCCCAGCCCGGCAAGCGGTAAGGTGGAACCACGGGACTCCACGGCCTCCAACTCCTGCGGTCGTCCCTCGCTGAAGGGCAACATCCGCTACCTGCCGTCACCGCAGGTCGCGGTCGGCCCGGACGGTGCGCTCCACGTGGTCTACAGCTACGACCCGGACGGGTACAACAGTGGTGACACCGTCAGCGTCTACTACCGGCGGTCGACCGACCAGGGCTCGACCTGGCAGCCGGAGGTCCTGGTGAACGACGACGGGACCACCCGGGACCAGTTCTTCCCGAGCCTGAGCGTGGGGGCGACCAACGCGGTGTCGGTGGCCTGGTACGACCGGCGGGATGACCCCAACAACATCCTGGTGGACTACTACCAGAGGCTGTCCTACGACGGCGGGGTCACCTGGCAGGCGAGCACCCGCATCTCGGATGTGTCGACGCCGATCTACATCGACCCCAACCTGGCGAACTGCTACCATGGCGACTACGACACCCAGGTGCAGACCGAGACCGCCGCGCTGATCCAGTGGTCGGACGACCGGCGACTCTACAACTCGCACAACGACCCGGACGTCTACCTGGACCAGGTGCCGATCTGTCTGCTCAGCATCGCCCCGCCCGTGGCTTCCGCCGGGGTCGGGGGCCTCAACCTGATCCAGGTCGGTTTCGACGACTCCGCGACCCCGGAGATCGCCCAGTACCGCGTGTTCCGCTCGTTCTTCGCGGGCGGGCCGTACGAGCTGATCGCCACCGTGCCCGACTCGAGCCCGGGGGTCGGCGGCGGCGCGGGCTACACCTACTCCGACCATGACGTCAGCGGCGGTACCGAGTACTTCTACGTCGTCCGCTCCTCCGACGGCGCCGCCTGTCTGTCCGAGGCGTCGAACGAGGTCAGCGCCGTCGCCACCGGCGACTGCACGCTGCCGCCGCTCTTCGACGGGGTGGAGACGGTGACCAACCCGGCGTTCAACCAGTGCACGCTGGAGCTCGGCTGGAGCGAGGGCAGCAGCCGCTGCGCGGGCAGCGTGTCCTACAACGTGTACCGGTCCACCACCCCGGGCTTCCTCCCCGACCCCTCGAACCGGGTGGCGAGCGCGGTGATGGGAACCGCCTTCGTCGACACCGACGGCCTGCAGTCGCAGGTCCGGCACTACTACGTGGTGCGCGCGGTGGAGTCGGTCAACGGGGAGGAGGAGCAGAACACGGCGGAGGGTTCCGGCCTGCCCACCGGGCCGTTCAGCATCGGGACCTGGACCGACGACGCCGGTGACACCGGTGAAGCGACCCTGACCTTGGAGACGCCGTGGTCGGTGGCCGCCACCGGCGGCAATCTGGGTCCAAAGGTCTACCTCACCGGGACCTATGGCAACAACCTCTGCGTCGCCATCACCACCCCGAGCATGTACCTCGGCCCTGCGCCGACCCTCACCTTCTACTCGAAGTACCAGATCGAGAACAGCTGGGACAAGGGGGTCGTCGAGATCTCCTCGGACGGCGGCGCCAACTGGTCCAGGGTGCCGGTCAACTACCCCGGTAACTCCACCAACACCTCAGACGCGTGCGGGCTGCCCACCGGGGCCTACTTCACCGGCAGCGGCACCCCGACCTGGGCCCAGTACACGGCCTCGCTGGCGACCTGGGCAAACCAGCAGGTCGCCCTCAGGTGGCGGTTCTCGACCGACGGCAGCGTCAACGGGCAGGGGTGGTGGGTCGACGACATCGCCATCACCGACGTGATGGTGCCGAGCGACTGCAACAGCTTCGACCCGCCGATGTTTGCCGACGACTTCGAGGACGGCACTGCCGACGCCTGGAGCTTCGTCGAGCCCTGACCGTTGTCCACAACGCCCAGCGTGGCAGGGGCGCCCTCCGGGGCGCCCCTTTTCCGTGTCGACGTCAGCTGGGTCGAGGCCGGTCGGCGGATGAGCGGGGTGGGTTGGGGCAGCTGACAGCTGATTGCTGACCGCCGAGAGCTTTCTCAGCCACCGCGCTGCCCGTGCTCCACCGTGACCACGGTGTGGATGCCGCCGCGCAGGCGGTAGTCGAGCACGACCTCCATCCAGCGCGGGGCGCAGCAGGCCGTCAGGTCGTCGAGAAGCCGGTTGGCGGCGTGCTCCTGGTAGATGCCCACGTTGCGGTAGCAGGTGAGGTAGTACTTGAGCGACTTGAGCTCGACGCACGAGGTGGTGGGCACGTAGCGGATCGTCAGCGTGCCGAAGTCCGGCAGCCCGGAGAACGGGCAGACGCAGGTGAACTCGTCGGTGGAGATCTCCACCACCGCCTCGCGCCCCGCGTACTCGTAGGGGAAGGTCTCGAGCACCTCGGGGGTGAGCGCCTCGACCCCGGAAAACGCGAACGTCCGTCCCTCGGCTTCGACCATCGAACCTCTCCGTTCAGGCGCGGGAGGGAACCATCAGGGTCGCCTCCCCCTCGATGACCACCGTCTCGCCCACGAGGACCACGGTGGCGAGCTCGGCCCGTTTCTTCTCGGGCTTGAGGGCGGTGACCGTGACCCTCGCCCGCAGCGTGTCTCCCACCCGGACCGGCGCCCTGAAGCGCAGCGTTTGGGCGACGTACACCGCACCTGGCCCGGGCAGCCGGGTGCCGATCACCGCCGAGATCAGGGACGCCCCGAGCATGCCGTGGGCGATGCGGCCGCCGAAGCGGGTGGAGCGCGCGAACTCCTCGTCGAGGTGGAGCGGGTTGGTGTCCATGGAGACTCCCGCAAAGAGGGCGACGTCGGCATCCGTCACGGTCTTGCTGATGACGGCGGTCATGCCCTCGGCGAGGTCCTCGAAGAAGTACCCGTGGAGATCGGCGGTGTCAGACATCGGCAGGCCCCCTCCCGTCGCGACGATCGTAGCATCGACCAGACCGCCCACCGGAGGACGGTGCGACCCGGAGCGGCCTCAACCCGCTACCCGAAGGCCCAACGATGGCTGGCGTACGGGGGGAGAACGCGAAGACGCCAGGAGCACGCCAAGACGCAAGAGGGAGACGCAGAGCCACCCTCCCGCCCGGGGGCGCAGAGCCGGCCACCCGATCCCCGATGACGGGCGGCGGGCTGCAGGCGGCGGGATTCGGGTGACGAGGAGCGCTCCCGGCCTCGGATCCCGGCCCCGCCCCCCGCCCCTGCCGCCGGCCGCCCGCACCCCGAACCCGAACCCCGGATCTCCACCGAGCCCGGACCCAGCACCGGCGGCAGGAGCCTGACGACAAGAGCTCTCGGCAGCGACAACCATGTCGACCGGGGTCGGAGCGCGCTTCATGTTCGCAGGGAGGAGCGAAGCGACGGCCTGTTCGGAGCGCCTGCGAGGGGAGGGATCTGCTCCGGCGAGGGTGGTTCCTTCGTTGGGGCAGATCCCTCCGCGGCCCCATCGGGTCCGCGTTCGGGATGACATGTGAGCTGAGGGGCGCATTCGCGTTCAGGGTGGGTGGGGGCAGCCGACAGCTGACGGCTTCGAGCTCTCCTCCCCTCACTTTTCCGGCGGCTCGACGTGGATCACCACCCGGCCGAGGTCGGTGAACGTCCTGCGCAGGACCTCCTCGACCTCGCGGGTGATGCGGTGGGCTTCGGCGATCGGGGTGTCGGGCTCCACCGCCAGGTGACAGGTGACGTGGAGCTCGCCCCCGATGCGGTGCACCCTCACGTCGTGCGCGTCCGTCACCCCCTCCCGATGGGCCGCGAGGTCCTGGAGGAGGGCCCTGACCTCGTTTTCGCCGGTGGGTTGCGCCGCCCGCGGGGATGCGCAACCCTCGGCCGGTTCGATGTGGGTCACGACCTGGTCGAGGGCGGGCAGGGCGGCCCGGAGGGCGGCCTCCAGGGCGGTGGCCCGGTCGTGGGCATCGGCAACGGACAGGTCGTCGGGCACCTCCACGTGCAGCTCCAGCGTCAGGCCCCCCTGCAGCCGGTGCAGGTGGAGGTCGTGGGCGGGAAGACCCAGGCCGGCCGCGACTCGGCGAACCACCGCCGGCACCGACGCGGCACCGAGCTCGGCCGGGGTTTCGCCCGGCTCGACGTGGACCACGACGTCGGCGCCGGGGAGGACCGACCGCAGCGAGGCCTCGACGGCGGCCGAAATGCGGTGCCCCCGCTCGAGCGTCGCTCCCGGCTCCACCCTCACGGAGCAGTCGACGAAGGCCTCCGGGCCGCTCCTGCGGACCCGCACCCGCATCACCTCGAGGACCCCGTCGAGCTGCGCCGCATCCTCCAGCCGTTCCTTGAGGCCGGGGGGCACCTCGTCCAGCAGGTCGCCGACGGCGCGCCGTCCGAGCTTGAGCCCGACCCAGATCACGATCCCCGCCACCACCAGCGCCGCCACGGCATCGCCCTTGACCAGCTCGGGTTGGTTCAGCTCCCTGGCCAGCCAGACCAGGCCGAGGCCGCAGATCACCACCGCCGACGACCAGACGTCGGTGGAGAAGTGCAGGGCGTCCGCCTCCAGAGCCTGACTGCCGGTCTTCACGGCCACCCGGCGCAGCGCGCGGGAGCGGGAAACGTCCACCACGATCGAGACCGCCATGACGGCGAAGGCCCAGACCGAGGGCTCGACCTCCACCTCGGCGAAGAGCAGCCGGCGGATCGCCTCGTAGACGATCCAGACGCAGGTCAGCATGAGGAGGACCGTCTCCACCAGCGCGGACAGGTTCTCCACCTTGCCGTGACCGTAGGGGTGCTGGCTGTCCGCCGGGCGTCCCGACGCCCGCACGGCGACCAGCGTGATCAGGGCCGCCACCAGGTCGAGGGCGGAGTGGAGCGCCTCGGACAAGATGCCGAGGCTCCCGGTCGAGATCCCGACGACCACCTTCATGCCCGTGAGCAGGATCGCAGCCGCCACCGAGGTCAGGGCGACACGCTGCTTTTCGGCCACGGTCCCGCTCGGGTACGGGCTCGTCTGGAGAGCCGCTGTCTCAAGACGCGGAGTCTGTCTGTGCACGTGCTGAGTGTACTACCGGCGGCCGCTCCGGTCGACACGACAAACCGCAGGCGAGGCCGGCGCCGCCCGGGTCGAACAACGGCTCGGACAGCTCCGTCGTGGAGGTTCGGTGGCTCAGCCGTTCAGCGTAGCACGAGCCCCGACGCTCCGCCAGCAAAAATGCGGGGCAACCTGGCTCGCGACCCCTTGACAACGGCCAAAACAGGTTTAACTTCATGCGCGTGGAGAGTGGAGCTGAGTCCGACAAGCCTCCAGGTAGGCGGGGTGACCCGGGTCCGGTAGGTACCGTGACCGGGGTTGCCGTCGCTGCCGCCACCACCCTTCATCCGCCGGCGCGTCCTCTCTGGCGCTGGCTCCCACCCGGTGGCCCCACCGAGTAACACACAACATGAACCCGCAGCCCGCAAGGGCCCTTTTGCTGGCGCGACGGCGCCCGAGCAGCGGCACAGGACCATGGCTCGGGAACCGCACACCCTGTCGATTAACCGAACGAACCGTAAAGGAGGTGTGGAATGAGTCAGGCCGCCAGCGCTGACGTCGTGCCGCTGGGAGCAGGTCCGCGGGAGCGCGTCTGCCAGGTGCTCGGAACCCGGTACGACCCCGAGCAGTGGGGCGACTGGCGATGGCAGATGCGTCACCGGCTGACCCGACCCCAGCAGCTTTCTCAGTACCTGGTCCTCTCCCCCGCCGAGAGGCGCGGGCTGGACATGGCGCACGAGCGTTTCGCCATCGCGATCACGCCGCACTTCGCGTCGCTCATGGACCCGCTCGACCCCGACTGCCCGATCCGGCGCCAGGTGGTGCCGCGGGACGAGGAGTTCGTGGTCAGCCCGGGCGACATGGAGGACCCGTGCGGCGAGGACCACGACATGGCGGTCGAGGGGCTCGTTCACCGCTATCCGGACCGGGTGCTGTTGCTCGCCCTCGACACCTGCGCCTCCTACTGCCGCTACTGCACGCGCTCCCGTCTGGTCGGTCACAACCGGATGGAGCCGCTGCCTCGGCGGATGGAGAAGATCCTGGCCTACCTGCGCGAGCACGGCGAAATCCGCGACGTGCTGGTCTCCGGCGGCGACCCGTTGATGATGTCGGACGAGAAGCTCGACGCGATCCTCGGCTCCATCCGGGCGATCCCGCACGTCGAGCTGCTGCGTCTGGGCAGCCGGATCCCGGGCTTTCTGCCCCAGCGCGTCACCCCCGAGCTGGTGGCCGTTCTGCGCCGGCACCGGGTGTGGCTGTCGTTGCACTTCTCCCACCCGGACGAGCTGGTGCCCGAGGTCGTCGAGGCCTGCGACCGGCTCGCCGACGCGGGCATCCCGCTCGGCTCCCAGACGGTGCTCCTGCGTGGCGTCAACGACGACCCGGAGACGCTCAAGCGGCTGTTCCACGCCCTGGTGCGCAACCGGGTCAAGCCGTACTACCTCTACCAGGCCGACCCCGTGGTGGGGACCGGTCACTTCCGCACGTCGATCCACCGCGGCCTGGAGATCGTCTCCCGGTTGCGCGGCTTCACCTCCGGCTACGCCGTGCCGACCTACGTGGTTGACGCCCCCGGCGGCGGCGGCAAGGTGCCGCTCCAGCCGGAGACCATCGTGTCCTCGAAGGACGGCCGCTGGACGATCCGCAACTGGGCGGGGGAGACCTTCAACTACACCGACCCGCGGGTGGAGGGGTGAGATGTCAGCGCTTTCCATTGCCCTGGTCTACGACCTCAAGGAGGACTACCTGGTCGCCGGCTTCTCCCCCCTCGAGGTCATGGAGTTCGACGACGAGGGGGTGATCGCGGGGCTCGAGCGGGGGCTCGGCTCGAACGGTCACTCCGTGGTTCGGGTCGGCCGTGGGGTCGAGCTGGCGCGGCGCCTCGCCGCTGGCGAGCGCTGGGACCTGGTGTTCAACATCGCCGAAGGGCTGCGCGGCCGCGGCCGCGAGGCCCAGGTGCCGGCGGTGTGCGAGCTCTTCGACCAGCCCTACACCTTCTCCGACCCGGTGACGTGCGGTGTCACGTTGGACAAGGCCTGGGCCAAGCGGGTGGTGCGCGACGCCGGCCTGCCCACCGCGCCGTTCGCCGTGGTGCGCACGGCACGGGACGCGGCAACGGTGACGCTGGACCCGCCCCTGTTCGTCAAGCCCCTCGCCGAGGGCAGCTCCAAGGGGGTCACCCTGCGGTCCCTGGTCGACCGCCGCGAGGAGCTCGAGCCCCGCTGCCGGGAGCTGCTCGCTGACTTTGGCGACGGTCTGCTGGTGGAGAGCTTCCTCCCGGGACGAGAGGTGACCGTCGGCGTGGTCGGGGTCGGACCCTCCGCCCGGGCGGTGGGCGTCATGGAGGTGAGCTACACCCGCAGGGCCGAGACCCGCGCCTACACCGCCCGCAACAAGGACGAGTACCTGGACAACGTGCGCTACAGGCTCGTGCGGCGGGGGCCGCTTCACCGGCGGGCGACCGAGGTCGCGCTGGGGGCGTTTCGCGCTCTCGAGTGCCGCGACGCCGCTCGGGTCGACCTGCGCTGCGACCTTGCCGGTGTGCCGCACTTCCTCGAGGTCAACCCGCTGCCCGGGCTCCACCCGGTGCGGTCCGACCTGCCGATCATCGCCAGGCTGGCAGGCCTGCGCTACGAGGAGCTGTTGGAGGGGATCGTCGAGTCGGCGGCGGCGAGGTACAGGCTCGAACCGAAGTCCGCGCCGCAGGACTGGTTCGACGCCAGGGAGGTCGCGATGGGCGGCGTCGCCCTGGGCTCTCCCGGCGAAGCGCAGGTACTCTGCGCCGCCCTCGTTCACCCGGGAGCGGCGGGGCACCTCGGTTCGTCTCGGGTGCCGTGCGACGGACCCCGGTGAGAACGTCGGGAGGTCGGCGGGGCGACCGGGCCGTGCCCGCCGGCACACCGGTCCTGGTGGCCCACAACCCGGTGGGCGACGACGCCGACCCCTCGACCCGGGACGTCCTCGACCAGGTCGCGCTGGTGGTGACGGGGCTCGAGGCCCTCGGAGCGCCCCACCGCGCTGTCCCCGTCGCCGGCCGGGCCGCGGCCGAACGCCTCGAGCTCGAGCCGGATGCCGTCGTGTTCAACCTGGTGGAGTCCCCCCCCGGCGCCGCCCGGCTCCAGGTGGAGGTGGCGGAGGCCCTTGCAGGCCGGGGGGTCCCGTTCACCGGCTCCGACGCCGTCGCCATCTGGCTCACCACCGACAAGCTGGCGACCCGGGAGCGGCTGGTTGCCGCCGGGCTGCCGGTCGCCGCCGGCGGCCGTCTCGACCCGCGGCGACCCGACGTTCTCGACCGGGTGCCGGCGCCCTGGATCGTGAAACCCGCCTGGGAGGACGCGTCCCTCGGCCTGGAGGGAGGGGGTGTCTGCGACCGGCCCGAGGAGGCGGTGGCGCGGGCGGCCGCGCTCGAGCGGCAGTACGGGGGGGAGCCGGTCCTGGTGGAGCACCTGCTGCCGGGACGTGAGTTCAACCTGTCGCTATTGGACGGCCCCGGCGGAGTCGAGGTACTGCCGGCGGCCGAGATGGAATACGTCGACTTTCCGCCCGGGATGCCGAAGGTGCTCGGCTACGAGGCGAAGTGGGACCACGACTCGTTCGCCTACACCCACACCGTGCGCCGGTTCCTAGAGGGTCGCGGGGAGCCGGAGCTCGAACGGGAGCTCGAGGGGCTGGCCAGGGCGGCCTACCAGGCGTGCGGGCTGCGCGGGTACGCGCGAGTGGACCTCCGCCTCGACGAGGCCGGCCGCCCCCGCATTCTCGAGGTGAACGCCAACCCGTGCCTGAGCGCGGACGCGGGCTTCATGGCCGCAGCCGGGCAGGCAGGCCTCGACGCGGCAGCCGTTGTGGCACGGGTTCTCGCTGCCGTGGAGGTGACATGAGCGCACGAGCGACATCGCTGACCGTCCGGGTAGAGCTGCGGACGTCGGACCGCGCACCCCTCGCCGCGCTGCTTCAAGCCACCGGCTTCTTCAACCCCGAAGAGCTGTCGGTGGCCCTGGAGCTGGTGGACGACCGCCTCGCCCACGGGACGGGCAGCCACTACCGGTTCCTGGTCGCCGAGGCGAGCGGGACGGTGTCCGGCTACGCCTGTTGGGGCCCGATCCCGGGCACCGCGGCGTCGGTCGACCTGTACTGGATCGCCGTCGACCCTGCGGCCCAGGGCAAGGGGGTGGGACGGGCGCTGCTGGAGGCGGCGGAGGCCGAGATCGCGCGGGAGGGGCGTTCCCGAGTCTACGTCGAGACCGCCAGCCGGCCGCAGTACGAGCCGACCCGCGCTTTCTACCTCGCTTGCGGCTACCACGTCGCAGCGGAGCTTGACGACTTCTACGCCCCCGGCGATGGCAAGGTGGTCTTCCTGAAAGTGCTGTAGGGAGCTTTCAGCTGTCAGCTTTCAGCCTCCCCCTCCCACCCGAAGAAAACGCAAAGGCGCAGCGCGGGCGTCGCCCGCAACCCAAGGGTCCGGCGATGCCCGGCGGTCGACGGGGAGAACGCGAAGGCGCCAAGAGACGCCAAGACGCAAGAAGACGCTTTCAAAGGGGAGCACACACATGACGTGTCATCCCGAGGAGCGAAGCA
>Ga0068714_10006852_pt1 | contig 11381 bp, 9 predicted proteins | sample MTBNYHSulfiMetaG_FD_62988 | JGI IMG/M metagenome (GOLD analysis project Ga0068714, IMG submission 62988) | Enrichment culture microbial communities from rom New York Harbor, USA that are MTBE-degrading - MTBE-NYH (New York Harbor Sulfidogenic)... | ecosystem: Environmental > Aquatic > Marine >... | reverse complement strand
GAGCAGGTCCGGGCAGCGGATGTTGGTCTTGACCCCGCCGATCGTGACGGTGATCGACGACTCCCGCGGGAAACCCTTCACGATGTACGCTACGTCGGTCGACGTGCCGCCGATGTCGACCACGACGCCGTCCTCGATCCCGGACAGGTACACCGAGCCGCGCACGCTCGCCGCCGGCCCGGAGGCCACCGTGAAGATCGGGTAGTCCACCGCGTAGTCCGCGGACATCACACTGCCGTCGTTCTGCACGATGAACAAGGGGGCCGCGATTCCTCGCTCCCGTACCGCGGCGCGCAGCGAGTTCACCGCCCGCTGCATCACGGTGATGACCGCCGCGTTGAGGATGGTCGAGTTCTCGCGCTCGAGCAGGGAGATGGTGGCGATGCGGTGCGACAGGGTGATCGGGATTTCCTCTCCGAGGACGTCGCGGACGATCGCCGCGGCCTCCTCTTCGTGGTCGGCGATGATCGGCGAGAAGACGCCGGTGATCGCCACCGAGTCGACGCGCCCCTTCATCGTCCTGCAGGCCGTCTCGATCGCTTGCTTGTCGAGCGGGACGATGTCCCGCCCATCGTACTCCGATCCGCCCCGGATGACGTGCACGAGGTCGGCACCGCCGATCGCCGATTTCAGCTCCTCGGGCCAGCCCGTGAGCGGCGGGATCGCGGTGGTGGCTGGCGCGCCCAGTCGGAAGATGCCGACTTGATTCAGGTTCCGCCGCTCGATCAGGGCGTTGGTCGTGTGGGTCGTTCCCAGCGAGACCATCGCGATCGCCCCGGGATCGACTTCGGACTGCGTGAGCACCGCATCGAGCGCCTCGACGATCCCGCCGGTCACGTCCTGTGTCGTGAGCGACTTCGCCTTGGCGAGCACGTTCCGTCCCTTCATCAGCACGCCGTCGGTGAACGTTCCGCCGACATCGAAGCCGACCCGCAATCGTTCGTCTGCCATGCCTACCCCCACAGATCCGACACGCCGTACTGCTTTCCGAGCTCCCATTCCGAGATCTCGGACTGCGGCGGCGTTTGATAGCCGTAGACCTTGCTGTGCGACCAATCGAAGCGGTCACGCAGATCGACGAGGAACTCCGCGTACTTGAGCGGCGCGAGGACCGCGTCGATCACCGGGACGCCGAGCTCATCCTGAAGCTCGCGGTAGAATCCGAACTCGATCGTGCACCCCAGCACGATGACCTCCGCGCCGTCAACCTCCACCGCCTCGCGCGCCGCCTCCCGCATCCGCTCCCCCGTGACCTTGGGATCCTTCTGGAACTCGTACACGCCCATGTCCAGCGACTTGAACGACGCGAGTTGGTCGGCAAATCCGTACTTCACGACGTTCTCGTGCATCTTCGGGATCCACTTCTTGCGCCCCACGAGGATGGAGAACGTGTGGCCGAGCGTCGTGGCGATGTGCATCGCCGCCTCCGCCGGCGCAGTGACGACCAGACGCTGCGTGATCTCCCGCGCCTCGCGCAGGCCGGGGTCGTAGAAGCAGCCGATCACCGCGGCGTCGTACCCATCGCGCTCGGCCTTGCGCACCACGTGGAGCGTGTCGGCGAGGACGAGCGCCTCGTAGTAGTGGTACTCGAGATGCATCGGGCCCTTCGCGAGCGAAACCGCCTCGAGCGTCGTGTCCGGCCGTTTGGCCGTCTCGAGGAACGTCCTGATCGGTTCATCGAACAGGTCGGTCCCCACGGGATCGATCCACAGGATCTTGCTCATGCGCTGATGCCTCCTTGTACGGTTTGCGGTTCGCTCCTGAACTGATGGCAGCGGACCAGGTGGTTTGGCCCGACTTCCACCATGCCGGGAATCGCCTGTGAACAGCCGCCCTTCGCCTCCAGGCAGCGGGTATGGAAGCCGCAGCCCGGCGGCACGTTGACGGGACTTGGGATCTCTCCCTCGGAGGTGATCTTCTTCGGCTTGAGCGCCTCCTCCTCGGGCAGGACAACGGGGATCGACGAGAGGAGCATCTTCGTGTAGGGATGCAGCGGCCGCAGGAAGAACTCCTCGGTCGGCGCCACCTCGCACAGCTTGCCCAGGTACATGATCGCCACGCGGCTCGCCACGTTGCGCATCAAGGAGAGATCGTGGGTGATGAAGAGGTACGAGAGGTTCATCTCCTTCTGAAACGCGATCAGCATGTTGATGATCTTGGCCTGGATCGAGACATCCAGGGCGGAGGTCGGCTCGTCGAGGATGACCAGATCGGGATTCGTCGCCACGGCGCGTGCGATCGCCACCATCTGGCGCTCGCCGCCGCCGAGCATGTGCGGTGACTTGTACATGTAGTCGGTCGGCAGTTCGACCCGGGCGAGCAGGTCGGCGACCTGGGTCTTGCGTTCGCGGCGGCTGCCGAGGTGATGGACCCGCAGCGGCAGTTCGAGGATCTGCTGGATCGTCCGCCGCGAGTTGAGCGAGGTTCCGGGATCTTGGAAGACGATCTGGATCGAGCGCTTCAGTCGCTTGGGGCGTTTGGAGACCGGACGCGAGATGTCCTGGCCGCGGAACCGGATCGCCCCGGACGTCGGTGCCTGGAGCCCAACCACGGTATAGGCGACCGTGCTCTTGCCGGACCCCGATTCCCCGACCAGGCCCAGCGTCTCACCCTCCCCCACGGCAAACGAGACCTCGTCGACGGCGCGGACGGTGCCGCGCGACGTGACGAAGAACTTGCGCAGCTCCTCGAGTCGCAGGATCGGCTCAGTCATCGGTCTCACCTCCGAAGAGGAAGCACGCGACGCCGTGGTTGTCCCCTTGCCCCATCCGCGCCGGCCTCGAGGCGCTGCAGACCGCCATCGCCTGTGGACAGCGCGGATGGAATCGACACCCGGTCGGCGGATCGAGGTAGTCGGGGATCCGGCCGCTGATGCCCTCGGGAATCCCGCCTCCGGTGAGCTTGGGCAGGGCGTCCATCAGGCCGAGCGTGTAGGGGTGGAGCGGCCGGTCGAAGAGGTCCTGTTTGCGCGCGTCCTCGACGATGCCGCCCGCGTACATCACGTAGACCCAGTCGGCGAGCTCGCGCACCACCCCGAGGCTGTGCGTGATGAAGATGACCGCGGTGCCGTGTCGGTCCACCAGCTCGTTTAGGAGTCGCAGGACCTGATCCTGGATCGTCACGTCGAGCGACGTGGTCGGCTCGTCGGCGATCAGGAGCTCTGGCTCGGTGGACAGCGCCATGGCGATGCAGACGCGCTGGCGCATCCCGCCCGAGAGTTGGACCGGGTAGTTGGTGAAGATCCTCTCGGCGTCGGGCAGCTTCACCTCGCGCAGCACCCCGAGCGCGCGTTCGCGGATCTCCTTGCGCGACAGGTCCTGGCGCGACCCGTAGCGGATCACCGACATCAACTGGTCGCCGACGGTGAACACGGGGTTCAGCGCCGCGGTCGGATCCTGGAAGATCATGGAGATGCCGTGACCGCGGACCCGCTGCATCGCTTGTCCGCCGAGCTTCAATACGTCCCGGCCTTGGAACAGGATGCGCCCCTTGGTGATCTTCCCCGGCGGGATCGGGAGGATCCGGAGGACGCACCGCATCGTGGTCGTCTTGCCGCAGCCGGCTTCGCCGACCAGCCCGACCCGCTGACCGCCCTGGACCGTCATCCGCACACCGTTCAGCACGCGCAGGCGGCCTTCGTACACCTTGAACTGCACGTGGAGGCCGTCGATGCCGAGGAGGGTCTCCGCCATCCTAGACCTCCTCCAGCGCGAACAGGTCACGGAAACCGTCGCCGATCAGGTTGAACCCGAGCACGGTGACCATGATCGCCAGCGCCGGGAAGATCGCGATCCACCATTGATCCGGAAGGTACTTCGCTCCGTCGGCGACCATCGTCCCGAGGTCCGGGATCGGCGGCTGCGCCCCCAGGCCGACGAAGCTCAGCGCCGAGCCGATCAGGATGACCCAGCCCATGTCCAGGCTCATCTTCGTGAAGATGCTCGACACGCAGTTGGGGAGGATCTCCCGAAACAGGATGTGCCCCCGGCTGGCGCCGGTCACCTCGGCCGCCTGGACGAAGTACTCGTTGCGCAGCGACGAAGCGAGTCCGTAGACGAGCCGCGTGTACCACGGCCACCACATGAGTGACACGGCCATCATCGCGTTGAACACGCTCGGCGTTAGAACGGCACAGATCGCTAGGGCGAGGATGAGCGGCGGCACGGCCAGGAAGATGTCGGTCACCCGCATGATCACGGTGTCGATCCACGTGCCCCGGTAGTATCCGGCGACCAGGCCGAGCACGACACCGGGCACGACGACGAGAGACAGCACCACCACCCCCATCATCAGGGAGTAGCGGAACCCGAAGAAGATCCGCGAGAGGACGTCCCGGCCGAACACGTCGGTGCCGAAGAGGTGTTTCAGGCTGGGCGGCTGGCTCGCTTCGGAGAAGTTCACGTACTTGCCGGCGCTCGACGGGTACGGCGAGACCTGCGGGGCGAATACCGCGAGGAACGAGACGCCGAGCACGAAGACCAAGCCGACGACCGAAACCGGATTGCGCGAGAACTTGTACCAGGCCTTCTTGAACCCCTCCCATCGCCTGGCAAGAACCGGACTTGCGACGGAAGCCATTCTCATTTCCCCCTTTCTGCGCCCAGGCGGATTCGTGGATCGAGCCAGGCGACGATCAGATCGACCAGGATGTTGACAACGATGAACACCACCCCCAGGACCATGACGACCGCGGCGACCGCATTCAGATCCTTGTTCAGCATCACGTTGATCCCGTAGCGCGAGAAGCCCGGCCAGTTGAAGATGAGTTCCACGAGGAACGCGTTGGCCAGAAGCGATGCGAAGTCGAGTCCGAGGATGGAGATCGTGGGAATCAACGACGGCTTCAAGAGGTACTTCAGGGTGACCATCCGCTCCGGCACGCCGAAACCGCGTGCCGAAGCGATGTAATCCTTGCGCAGGTTGTCACTGATCGTCGACCGGGTGATCCGGGCTTCCTGCGCCATCCCGCCGAGCGCCAGGCTGACCGCGGGCAGCGCCATGTGCCAGAGCGCGTTGCCGAACACCGCCAGGCGCCCGGTCAGAAGCGCGTCCAGGGAGACCATCCCGGTGATGAACGGCGGCCGGGCGATTCCGGGGCTCAATCGGCCGGCCGACGGGAACCAGTTCAGGATGTATCCGAACAAGAGCAGGAACAGAATGGCAAACACGAACGACGGGGTCACCACCCCGATGTAGGAGAAGATTCGCACGCTGTTGTCCACCCACGTGTTCGAGTAGCGGCCGGACACCGCTCCGAGCAAGACGCCGAAGATCGCCATCACCACCCCCGCAAACAGGACGAGCTCGAGGGTCGCCGGGAGGAACTCCTTGATGTCTTGGGTGACCGGTCGGCGGGTGTAGAGCGACTCGCCGAGGTTGCCGTGGAGCGCTCCGGCGAGCCAATAGTAGTACTGGACGTACAGCGGCTGATCGAGGTGCATCTGCCGCCGCATGTTCTGCACGGCCCACTCCGGCGCCCGTGCCCCGAGGGCCAAGCGGACCGGGTCGCCCGGAAGCACACGGGAGATCGTGAAGATCAGGATCGACAGTCCGAACAGGACGAAGATCGAAAACACGAGTCGTTTCCCTAGGAACTTCAAGATGCTCATTGCGTTCGTCCTTTCGTGTCGGCGTTCGAGGAGGGGGGTGGGGAAGCGGCGGAGCCTCCCCACCCGCGTTCACTGGATCCCCGCAGGGATCCGCCTTGTCCGTCAGTCGTTGACCTTGATGAACCGCGCCGCCAGGTTGTAGCCCATGACCGGGATCACCTGGCCGTTCGCCGCGGGCCAGTCCACATACGAGGATTGATAGGCGTGCTTCTCGACCTGCTCGAACAGGAAGATCGTCGGGCAGAGATCCACGATGTACTTGGAGATCTGCGCGTACTTCGCGAACCGCTCCTGCCGGTCGATCGTCGAGAGCGCGTCGCTGATCATCCCGTCGAGTGTCGCATCGAGCAGCCACTCGTTCTGCTCCCAAGTCGGAGCCGAAGACGAGGCGTAGCGTGACTCGAGGAGCGACCCCGCCTCCGGGTAGTGAGACGAGTCGAACACCGAGACGATGTTGGGACTCGTCTCGACCTTGCCCATCTCCTCGACGACCGACAGCCACGGGACCTTCACGACCTTGACCGTGATCCCGATGTCCGCCATGTTGGACATGAAGGAGAGCGCCGCCTTCTCCTCGTCCGGCACCTCGGCGATCCAGTGGAACACCACCGGGTAGTCATCGAGGTCGCCGGCGTACTTCGACTGCGCGAGCTCCGCGCGGGCCTTGTCGAGATCGCGGCTGAACTGGAAGGCGTTCGGATCTGCGCCCGGCAGGCTCTGCGGTACGGGGCCGCGCGCCTGGATGCTCCCCGGGAAGATGTCGTTCACAACGGTCGCATAGTCAGTCGCGTAGGCCATCGCGAGGCGGAAGTGGATATCGTCCGTGGGCGGCACCTTGGTGTTCATCATCAGATAGAACTCGGTGCCCGCAGCGAACGAGGCGATCTTCACGCCTGCGATCTGCGACAGCGCCTTGAGCGACTCCTCGGGCTGCCACTGGTCCGAGATCTCGAGTTCTTTGCGCGACATCATGGTGCGGATCGTCGCGGGTTCGGTCGTGCCCATGAACGTGAGGGTGTCGGGCGTTGCGGGATCGAGAGGCAGCCAGTAGTTGGTATTCTTCGCCATATCGAGCTGCGACTGGACCTGGAAGTCGGTCACCATGTACGGGCCGCTGCCCGCGTCGTGATCGATGAGATACTGCTTGCCGTAGTCGCCCATATCCCCGTACGGCCCGGGGCTCACGATGTGGTCCTGAACCAGGTCGGCGTTCAGGATGTAGAGCCGATAGAGGGTCGACAGGAACGGTCCGAACGGCTGGGAGAGATGGAAGACCACGGTGTGGTCATCGACCGCTTCGGTGCTCTCCACCCGACCGACGAACAGGAAGCCGTAGCCCTCTCCGATCGTCGTCAGCCGGTCCATCGAGAACTTCACGTCGGCCGCGGTGAGCGGCGTGCCGTCGTGGAACAGTACGTCATCGCGCAGATGGAACGTCCACGACAGGCCGTCCGGTGAAGCCTCCCACGACGTCGCGACATGCGCGAGCGGGTCACCCTTCGTGTCCGGATAGACCAGGGTGTCGTAGAGGTTGATCAACGACGAGGAGCTCGAGAAGTCCGATCCCACAGCGGGATCGATGTACGTGGGCCACGCGAACGTTACCCGTAGCGGCCCGCCGGCCGAGGCCGCCACGCCGAACGCGAGGACGGCCAACAACACAAACAGGAGTACTGCATTTCTTTTCACGTCATCCACCTCCGAGAAAGTTCAGCTTCCCTTGTTCTGGTCCGAGAGTGCTTCCCTACACATCACCTCCGTCGCCGATGGCGTGATCGATCAGCTTGTCGACAAGTCCGTCCAGGTAGCCGGCGAACTCCGATTCCTCGCGCATCACCGAGTATTTTCCAGCGTCGATGGCGCCCTGCATCGCCAGCAAACGACCGCTGGCCAGGCCCTGCGTTTCCAGGATCGAAACGAGACGGCTCGCGGCGTCGACCAACCGGAACGGACCGTAGAGCGGCGTCTCGTCGAGCAGATTCCGCGCGCTCGTGACCATGTAGCCGACGAGTTCGAAGAGGCGGTCTTCGACCGGTCGATCCGTCATGCGCGCCCTCCGAAATGGAAGACCCCGTCCCGGCGCCGCACCGGTGCGGCGGGGACTTCGGCCGGCCACCCGACGGAGACCAGGAGAACGGGTTCGACGCCCTCGGGCAGACGGAGCAGCCGCGTGATCCCCTTGTGATGGAATGACGCGATCGTGCAGGTTCCCAGGCCCTCGGCGTGGGCAGCGAGCAACAGGTTCTGCGTCGCCATGGCCGCGTCGATCGGCGCGAGGGTCGTCTCGCCGAGGGCTCCGCCGGCCGCCCGGGCCTTGGGTACGTCCTGACAGATCGCGATCACCGCGGTCGGATCCCCGAGGAGACCGGGGCTGACGAGCTTGACCCGGCGAATCGTCTCGAGGTCGTCGATCACCGTGAATCGCCAGGTCTGGGCGTTGCCGCCCGACGGTGCCCAGATCGCTGCTTCGAGAAGCCGTTCGAGGACCTCGCGACTCACCGGCTCTGCGGTGAACGACCGCACGCTTCTCCGCCCCTTGATCGCTTCCCAGAGTTCCATCGTCGTCACCCGCCCCGAAGGGCCTTGGTCTTCTCCCAGTCGATCTGCGGGGGTTCCCCGCTGACTGCCACCCCGTAGACGGACTCCGCACTCTCCACGCTGAGGTAGCCATCGAGGAGGTCCTCGAGCACGGCCTGTGGGTCGCGCCGTTTCGGATCGCCGTAGCCGCCGCCCGTTCCCGTGTAGAAGCGCACAACGTCACCGCTCTCGAGGACTTCCTTCGAGAATCGCCCGCGCTGTTCCACGGTTCCATCGGCCGTCCGCACCTCGACGAAGTTGGGCGTCCCGTCCCGCCCTCCCGCGAGGCCCCAGGGCGGGAACTTGTTCCGCCCGAAGCTCGCGGTGACGTAGGCCTGGCGGTTGGTGATCCGATAGTCCTTGATCAGACCGAAGCCGCCGCGCCATTGCCCGTGGCCGCCGTCGGCCACATTGAGCGCGTACTGATCGACGATGAACGGGTAGCGCGTCTCGGCGACTTCGATCGAGAGGACGTAAGTCTCCCCGTCGCCCGAGCAGACGAGGCCGTTCTCACCGTCCTTTCCGTGTCCGGCGCCCCATCCGCCCGCGTTCGGCTCGACGGAGAAGAACCACTCTCCCGTGCGGTCGTCGATCCCGCTCGTCGTGGTTCCACAGACGCTCAAGAAATGCCCGGCCGTGACTCGGCGCGGGATCGCATCGGCCAGCGCCTTCCAGATGACGTCGCCCGCGTAGCTGTCGGATTCCCAGTACGTGCTGACCGGCGCCGGCCGCTTGGGATTGAACACGGTGTCGTCGGGGACGATGATCCGAAGCGGCATGAACAGCCCCTCGTTCGGCGACCCGTGCGGGCTGACCACCGCCTTGTACGCGAACTTCGCCGTGCTGATGAGTGCCGACAGGGGTGCGTTGATCGGTCCGCGGCACGTCTTGCCGGTTCCCGTGTAGTCGACGATGAACGCGTCCTCGGTGATCGTCACCTTGACCTGAACCAGCACGGGCTCACCGCCCAGCCCATCGTCATCGATGTACTCCTGCGCCTTGAACTCCCCCTTGGGCAGGGACTTCAGCTCCTCGAGCGCCTCTTGGTGGCCCTGCTCGAGGTAGATCTCGACCGACTCGAGCACGGTGTCGAGCCCGTACTTGTCGCAGATCTGAGTGATCCGGTTTGCCGCGACCTGCAGCGACGCCGCCTGAGCGCGCATGTCGCCCAAGATCATCTCCGGGACCCGGATGTTGCGGGTGAGGATGTCGACGATCCCCTGGACCTCCTCCCCCTTCTCGTAGAGCTTCACCGCCGGGAACTGGAGCCCCTCCTGGTAGACCTCCGTGGCGTCCGGTGACCAGCTGCCGGGATCCTTCCCACCGATGTCGTTCCAGTGCCCCTTGCTCGCGGCAAACATGATCGGTTCGCCCTCGTAGAAGACCGGCATCAACAGGACCACATCGTTTTGGTGGGTCGCGCCCCCCATGTAGGGATCGTTCAGGATGATCACATCGCCCTCGGATAGCCCGGAGAGGCCGAACTTCGTCAGGACTTCGCGCACCGCATCGGTGAGCACACCGATGAACGGCGGGATCCCATTCGCCTGCGCGATCATCCTTGCCTTGGCATCAGTCACCGCGCAGCCGTAGTCGAGAACCTCGTAGATGACCGAACTCTTGCTTGTCCGCCCGAAGGCGACAAACATCTGTTCTGCGGCAGAGATCAGCGCCCGCTTGATCACCTCAACGGTGAACGGATCGATCGCGCGGCTGGTCTTCATGTCGTCACCTCCGTGATGATCAGGTCCCCGAACTGGTCGACCTCGAGACGCTGCGCCGGGCAGACGATGGTCGTACACGCGGGCTCCTCGATGACGGCCGGCCCGTCGATCCGCGCGCCCGGTGGGAGCGACGCCCGTTCGTAGACTCGGCTCTCGATCGAACCGGTCCCCTCGAAGATCACGGGGCGGACGCCCTTGAGTGCGCGCTTGAGGTCGCGACCGTCGTTGTTGAGTGGTTTGAACGACGGCTTGTCCACCTCTCCCCATCCGACGACGTGGAAGTTGACGATCTCCACGGGGTCGTCCTGGCGGAACGAGTAGGCCTGCTCGTGCAGCTCGTGGAAGCGAGACAGCAACCGCGAGAAGCCCTCCTCATCCGCCAGGCTGCCTTCGGGAACCGGCGTGTGAACGGTGTGTTCCTGTCCCTTGTACCGCAGGTCGAGCGATCGCTCGATCCTGACGCGCTCGAGCGGGAACCCCTCGTCCCTGAACTGCGACTGTGCCTCCTCCTCGAGCTCCGCCAACCCGGCCGCGATCCGCTCCGCATCGTCCGGGCCGCACGGCATGACCCGCGTGCGGATGACGTCGTGGCGGAGGTTCGTCATCAGCATGCCCCAGGCCGAGAACTGGCCGGGCGCCTGGGGCACGATGACCTTGCGCATCCGCAGTTCGCGGGCGAGCGTTGCGCCGTGCAACGCGCCGGCGCCGCCCGAGGCGACCAACACGAACTCCCGGGGGTCATAGCCGCGTTCGATGCTCACCCGTTCGAGTGCGGCCTGCATGTTGGCGTTGGCGAGGCGAAGGATCCCGAGCGCGGCATCGGTCATCGATAGGCCGAATGGCTCGGCGATCTTCGAGATGGCCGACTCGGCCTTCTCCACGCAGAGCCGCATCTGGCCGCCGAGGAAGTAGTCGGCGCTCAGTCGCCCGGTGAGCAGGTTCGCATCGGTAACCGTTGGCTCGGTCCCGCCGAGGTCGTAGCAGGCGGGTCCCGGGTCGGCTCCCGCGCTCCGCGGTCCGACGTGCAGTGCCCCCCCGGCGTCGATCCAGGCGATCGATCCGCCCCCGGCGCCGACCTCGACGATGTCGACCACCGGGACCTTCAGCGGATAGCCGGCCCAGACCGCCGTTCGCTCGAGGTGGTAGTCGGTGTTGATCTTCAGGTCGCCGCGATCGATCAGGCTGACCTTGGCAGTCGTGCCCCCCATGTCGAACGAGATGATGCTCTCCTCGCCGACCGCCTGGGCGATGACGCTCGCGCCGATCACACCCCCGACCGGTCCGGATTCCACGAGGTGGATCGGTACGCGCTGGGCCTGGGGGAAGGTGGTCGTGCCGCCATTCGACTGCATCGCGTACGCCGTACTCCCCGCGCCCATGCGAGCGAGCTCCCCGCCGAGAGTGGCCAGGTAGCGCTTGGCGGAGGGCTGTACGTAGGCGTTCAGGACCGTCGTGTTGGTCCGCTCGTACT
>Ga0068714_10006851_pt1 | contig 11381 bp, 7 predicted proteins | sample MTBNYHSulfiMetaG_FD_62988 | JGI IMG/M metagenome (GOLD analysis project Ga0068714, IMG submission 62988) | Enrichment culture microbial communities from rom New York Harbor, USA that are MTBE-degrading - MTBE-NYH (New York Harbor Sulfidogenic)... | ecosystem: Environmental > Aquatic > Marine >... | reverse complement strand
CGGGCAGCCAAGCGCGGCGGGTTCCAGCGGGTTGTGCCCGCCCAGGCCGACCAGGCTTCCCCCTACGAAGCCGACCGCCGCCAGGCCGTAAAGTCTGCCAAGCTCTCCTATCGTGTCAAGGACCACCACATCCGGAGCGGCACCCGGGGGAATGCCGGACCGGCGCGCGACCTTGAAATTCATGCGAACGGCCGTTGCTTCTATCTCTGCGGCCCTGTCTATGTTTCTCGGTGCAAGGATCAGCCTTGCATGGGGTGCCTGGTTTCGAATCGACGAAAAAGCCCGGATCAAAATGTCTTCTTCCCCCGGGTGGGTACTCCCGGCGACCACCACGGGATCCCGTTCGCGGAATCCGAGCAGGTCCAGCCATCCGGCCCGCTCCCGAGGATTCATCGGTTCGACGCTCCGGTCGAATTTAATGTTTCCACCCATCTCAACCCGGCCGGCGTCCACACCCACCGCCAGAAGCCTTCGCATATCCAGATCCGATTGCATCAAACACAGATCGAAGCCCTTGAAAAGGCGCCGCGCCGCAAACGGAACCATTCGGTATTTCCTGAAGGTCCTCGGCGAAATCCGCCCGTTTACAAGCAGCCGTTTTATCCCTCTCCTGCCCAGAAAGTCGAGGATGCACGGCCATACATCGCTTTCCACCAGGACAAAAACAGACGGGTTGATGTGCCTCACGATTCGTCCTGCACACCACCAGGCATCCAGGGGCATATAAAGCAGTCCGTCCACACGGCCGGAAAGAATCTTTTCCGCCACCGCCATACCTCTGCGCGTTGTTGCCGTAAACACCACCGGCATTTCCGGGCGGTCGTTCTTGATCTGTTCAACCAGAGGCAACGCGGAATAAACCTCACCCACCGAGAGCGCATGAATCCATAGCGGCCTGTCCTTCCGGCGAATCCCGGGGACCGAAAGGCCCAATCGAGCGCGGAGTCTTCGGTCGCCGGACAGCAGCGCCGCCGGCAGGCAGAGGAGTAAAACAAGGCTCCATAGAAAATGATATAAAAGCATAAAGGTTTCCGCTGAACGCCGGATGCTTCCCGTTAAATCCTGACCGGAAGTTCTATAATAAACACGGTCCCCACAGGGGAATTGTCCCGCACACGGATGAAACCGTTGTGATCGGTGACGATCGTGTTGACAATGGAAAGTCCGAGCCCGGTCCCATGTTTTTTCGTAGAAAAATACGGTTCGAACATCCTGCTCTTGTGCTCGGCCGGAATGCCTCTGCCGGTATCGCTGACTTTTATGCGTGCCGTCTGAAGGGAAGCATCGTAATCGACCGAAACCTTGATTTCTCCTTTTCCGTCCATCGCCTCGATTGCATTGTCAAAAAGATTGATCATCATCCTCTTGACCTGTTCTCGATCCAGGTTGAATTCCGGGACATTCCGGGAATTTTCAAAGACGAACGAGACATCTTTGTGAGCTTCCCTGTAAAGCCCCATGGCCTCCGCCACGATGGCGTTTATATCCGAAGGCACCGGGTTTGCGGCAGGCATCCGCGCAAATTTTGAGAATTCATCGACAAGGTTCTTGAGTTCATCCACCTGATTGATGATCATCTCTGTGCAATCCCGGAAAACCTTGACTTCACTCTGTGGCAGCTGCTTCTCATAGCGTTTCTTCAAACGCTGGGCTGAAAGCTGTATCGGAGTCAAGGGGTTCTTCACCTCGTGGGCGATCCGCCTGGCCACTTCACGCCATGCAGCCATTCTCTGAGCCTTTTCGATATCGCTTAAATCTTCGAAAACCGCAACCAGCCCCAGGAAGTTCCCGTTCTCATCACTCATGACATTCAGCGAAACCAACAGCGTCAAATCCTTCTGCTGGATTGACACCCGGACCTGCTTCTTGAAATAGCCCTTTTTGAAAAGGTTGCGGTCATTCAAAAACCTGTCGATGACCGTAGCGTATTCCGGCAAGAGCAGATCGCGGTAGTTTCTGCTGATGATATTGGCGGCCGAAACACCCAGCATACGCTGGGCTGATTTGTTTATGGTAAGCACTTTTCCCTCGGCATCCGTGCTCACAACTCCGGCCGCCACGTTTGCCAGCACAAACTCCATGTAAAGGCGTCTCTGCTCCAGTTCCAGGTTGCTCCTGACAAGCTCGAGATTGGCCTCCTCGAGTTTGTGTTTGCTGGTTTTCAAATCCATGGTCATTCGATTGAACGAATTGACAAGAACCCCGATCTCGTCGGCAGCCTCCAGATCAATAAAAAAATCATAGTCCCCCGAGGCAATCCGCTTCGTACCGTCGGCCAGCTCCTTTATGGGTATCGTGATTTCCCTCGAGAGATAAAAACCGAACCAGACCGAAGAAAAGATAATCAACAGCGTTACAATCGAAAGCGTGATCATGTGACTGAACTTGATTGGTTTTTTCAACATCTTCAACTGCCTGTATTCCTGGAGCCCCCTGGATATCGCCTGCAGCCGGTTTACATAGGTGCCCGGGACAAACCGGGCGACCAGCGCCAGTCCGACCACGGCCTTCGATTCGGTCCTCGAAAATATCGGGACGGCGCCGTAAATCAGGTCCCCGTATGTGGACGTTTCGGTGAACCTGGCATCCATGCCTTTTTCCATCGCATTCTCGAGTTGTTCCGGGCGGACGCCTTTGAATGAAGTCAAATCCACGTTGTGGTCTTTTGAAACACTTCGGGGCTCCATTTGCCTGGAAAAAACTTCAATATAATTCAGTCTATATTCTTTCAGCTTATCATCTATAAATTTATCCATATCATCTTTTCTGGCAGCCAACAGATAGCCTTCGTAGGTAATCACCCGGCTGATGTTGTTCCCGAAAGACAATATCTCCTCCGCCACACGGTTGTAGTAGTCACGCCCGACCTCAAGGGAAATCTGCAACGACTGTTCGGTCTTCAAGTTAAACCAGTATTCCAGGGCGGAAGATATGAACTGGACACTGATGAAAAATATGATGGCGGTCGGCAAAAGGGATAAGGTGACAAAAGCAAGAACGAGTTTCGTTCTGAGCTTCCCCCCCATGATGTTCTTGCGGCGTTCGAAAATGAGTTTGACGAGGTTCCGCACGGTGAGAAAAAGGAGCAGCAGCAGCAGAATCACATTGATGTTGATCAAGGCGAAAACAAGGATGCTGCTGGACAGCGGGAGATCCACGCCCACATCCAACAAATGCGTGCCGATATAGGTCAGGACGGAGATGACCACGAAGAGGCAAACGATAAGGTACCGCTCCCTCCGCCGCCTCCTCAGGTCCTGCTGTTTGGCTTCTATGTAATCGCCCATATCGGAAAAGGATCGCGGAAGACTATTGGACCGCTATTGAGAGATCAATAAATAAATTCCATGTTATACCATGGCGTTTTAAAATCCCACAGTTTTACAAAAAAGAATATCTGATGAAGTGCAAAGGGAAGCTCTACCTTATCGAGTTGAGCCATCAAAGACACCCTGTATTTCTTCCCCTTGTCCAGGCTGTCAAGATCGGCCAGCTTCACCCCGACAATTTCCGACATAAGCTTTTCGGCCTCCGGGAAGTCGGGGGTGCCGGTCACATTCTCCTCCCCATTGGAACGCCGGACGGTATATACTTTCCTCAAATTGTCATACGTTATCTCGTGGGTGATCGTCAGGGACTCGATCTCCCGATCCGGCCAGAATTCCTTCTTTTCATAGAGTTTTATAAAAAACAGAAAGGATGTGGAGATCCCGTTTTCGATCGCTTCAATGATTTCGTCGGTCAAACAGTTCGTAACCGTAAAATACACCAGAAGGTTGTCCCGGGTATTCGTGACCACAATGTCCTCGATTGCGGCGTTCCGGGAGTCCGCCAAGGCCTCCCCCGAAAAAAGGAAGAGACCCAGAAGAATCGCGATAACTCGCATGATTGACCGTAGTTGTCTTGTAAAAATAGCCACTTAATCTTCCAGTCGCAGAGTGGACCAAATCGTTGAATCCGCCTGAAAAAATCAACTTTATAAGCATATCAGTATAAGGAAGAAATGACCGGAAAGCAAGGTTGGCGGCTTCGTAAAAAGTCAAAATTCCCCCTGTATCGTCACCCCGGCGCAGGCCGGGGTCCAGTGATTCCAACAACTTATGGATTCCGGCCTTCGCCGGAATGACGGCTCGGGGGCTTTTTAGGAGGTCATCAAAGTTGGGAGCGGCTCAAAAATGAAGAGGCCGCCTGCCGGAACAATGCCGGCCCAGACGGCCTCCCCCTTCGGGGCTCTTTCGCATACGCCTGCGATTCAGCCCGGTTGTTGATCATACCATCCTTACGCGGCGGCCGGCTCCGGCAGCCACAAAGCCGGGAGTTTCACGCGTTCCCGGCGCTCTGCTTCGGGATGTTCGAAGCTTAATAATTTCCAGTGGTCGGTGGCCTTTCTGAATTCTCTCAGCATCAATTGGTTCAGAAAATGCCCCGATTTGTTTGCGACAAAATGCCCGATCACCGGACAGCCTATAACGGACAGATCCCCGATAAAATCAAGGATTTTGTGCCGCACGAACTCGTCCTTGTATCGAAGACCGTCTTCGTTCAACACCCGGTCTTCGTCGATCACGACGGCGTTGTCCAGGGAGCCCCCCTTGGCGAACCCATTGTCCTTAAGCATCTGAACATCCTTGAGAAACCCGAAAGTGCGTGCCTTGCTGATTTCCCGGACGAAGTCTTTCCCGGAAAAATTCAGGGAAAAACGCTGATTGCGGACCAAGGGGTGATCGAAATCGATCGTGTAGGTGACCTTTAATTCCCGAGAAGGATAGATCGCTACGGACCTTGCACCGTCATCGACTTTGAACGGCTTGCGGATCACCATAAAATTTTTTGGTGCCGGCTGCTGCCGAATTCCTGCACTCTTGAGCAAAAAAACAAAAGGGGCGGCGCTGCCGTCCATGATCGGCACTTCCGCCCCGTCGAGCTCGATGACCGCGTTGTCAATACCAAACCCAAAAAGAGCCGCCAGCACATGTTCCACAGTCGACACACGGCAGCCGTTCGATCCAAGAGTCGTTGCAAGCGTCGTATCCACGACATTCTCAAAACACGCCTTGATCGACGGACAATCCGTCAGGTCGGTGCGCACAAATCTGATGCCGGTATTGGATGCCGCAGGCTTCAATGTCAACCGCACACGCTGACCGGAATGAAGCCCCACCCCGGTACAGCCAACCGATTCTTTCAGCGTTCTCTGTGTATAATCCACGCCATTCTCCTTGATTTCCGGCCTGAAAAATCTTTATCACCTCTATGCGTAAGCAACCATCATGCCATACTTCAACGAAATGGATCATTGAGAAATAATTTTTTCAACCTACCGAAAATACGAATTAAAAGTCGGCATAAAAATTCCCGCTCCCTGCCGGAGCCGTCTTTTTCAGGTCCAAAGCGTGTAAAAAATGCCACACTGCATCAGAAAAAAAACACACATCATCTCCTCACATGAACAAACATCACTTGAAAATAATCCCGTCATCGAATAGCCTTCTGTTGTTGCATCCTGTTCATCATACCACGGCTCCTGGAGGGTAAAATTTTTGACCTCGCATTTCATTCAGTGGTTCTGCAGATGGTTTCTGGCGTTCTCGTTCGTCCTTGCAGTGGGCTGCGTGCCCGTTCGCGAAACCGCGGTTCACGAACACGTGGAACCGGTCCTGAAAACGGGTTTCGGGATCCCTGTCTTCAAAGATGACCTCCCGATCGAATCGCTCACGGCCGCGATCAAGAGCAACATCGCCTATCTCGAAAAGCTGCCTCCAGACCACCGATTCAAGTACGGAGACGAATTTTTCACCCCCGCCTCCATCAAGGAAAGCCAGACATTGCTCCTGCAACTTGTCGAAAAATATCCTGATCCCGAAAACCTTAGAAAACACATACGCCGCCGTTTCGTAATCCTGAAAGCCTCCGGGAATCCTCAAACCGGAAACGTCTTGTTCACCGGTTACTACGAACCGCTTTTCGAAGCGGCCCTTGAGCCCGATGAAACCTACAAGCATCCGATCTACAGCCCTCCGGACGACATGATAAGGATTGATCTCGGGCTCTTCAATCCCCGTTTCAAAGGGGAGTCCCTTACGGCCAGGATTGACGGGCGCAACGTGGTGCCCTACTACTCCCGCGGCGAGATAGAAGCCGGGCAGGCGTTGAAAGGACGCGGCCTGGAAATCGCCTGGCTCAAGGACCCCGTAGATGTGGCGTTTCTCCATATACAGGGGTCAGGCCACCTGAAGCTCCCGGACGGCACAATCCTGACAGCGGGCTACGCAGCAAAAAACGGCCGCCCGTACCGCAGTATCGGTGCACGCCTGGTACAGCAGGGGAAAATCAGCCGGGAGGAAATCTCCATGCAGTCTATCAAAACCTACCTTGCCGCAAATCCCGACGAGGTGGAAGCCCTGCTTGAACACAATCCTTCCTACGTTTTTTTTCGCATCCTCGAAGGCCCGGTCGTCGGAAACATCGGGGTTCCATTGACCCCGGAGAGATCCATTGCGCTGGACGCCGATATTTTCCCCAAAGGCGCCCTCTGCTTCATCTCGACCCAAAAGCCACGCATCGGCCCCGGAGGGGATATCCTTTCCTGGGAGCCCTTTTCCGCCTTCGTACTCAACCAGGACACCGGAGGGGCCATCAAGGGCGCCGGGCGCGCGGACCTATTCTGGGGCACCGGGAAGTACGCCGAAATCGCGGCCGGCCACCTCAAACACCACGGCGAGCTGTATCTTCTGGTAAAAAAACCGTGAGACCGAAACCCTGCGCGCCCCGTTTTTCAACGGGGTGACGACGCGTTGCGAGCCCATGGAGGAATTCGTTCAGACGGGGAACCTGGAAAAGTCCGCCACCTGCAGAATGCATTCTTCGATGCTCTGAAGCATCCCCAGCCTGTTGGATCTCAACGTTTCATCGTCGGTCATGATTTCAACCCCGTCGAAAAAGTCATCCACGGGCTTTCCGAGTTCGGTCAGCTGAACAGCCGCCGTGTAATAATCACTCCGGCTCAGGGGTTCGGAGATCGCTTTTTCAACCGCAGCTGCCGCCTCCCACAACGAGGTTTCACATGGATCCCGGAACAGGGCCGGGTCCACCGAATGCCGGGAGGTTTCTTTTTTGAGTATATTTCGCACACGTTTGAAGGTCAGACAAAGGGATTCGAACGTTTCCGATTCCTGTGAAAAACGGCCCACCTGTTCGATTCTGCTTCGAAGGTTCGAGATCCAGTCGAAATCGACCGACAACACCGACTCCACGCAGTCTACATCGTAGTTTTCCCGCAGAAGCATCCGCCGGTACCGCTCCCTGCAGAATTGCATGACCCTCTCACCGGTGTCTTCCGGAACCTTGATCGCTTTATCCCGTGCAAGAATTTCGGCTGCCTCCCGGACAAGCCCGTGCAAGGACACCCGCCAGCCTTTCTGTTCCAGAATACGGAGCACGGCCAGTGCATGGCGCCTGAGTGCAAAGGGGTCCGCGTTTCCGGAAGGCTCCAGCCCCACCGCGAAATATCCCACGATGCTGTCCACTCGGTCCGCCACCCCAACCACCGCGGCAACATCCGAGGAAGGCACCTCGTCGCCGGCCCTGGCAGGAAGATAGTGCTCCTGTATGGCACGGCATATTTCTTCGTCATAGCCCTCCATCCTTGCATAGGAAGCCCCCATGACCCCCTGGAGCGAGGGAAACTCTCCAACCACCTGCGTCACCAGGTCACATTTGCAAAGCCTCGCCGCCTGCTCGACAAATGCGGTGACATCCGGAGCCACCCGCCGCGACAGGGAAACCGCCAACTCGGAAAATCGAATCACCTTTGCCCGTGATGTCCCGAGCTCGGCCTGGAAAATCACCCCTTCCAAATCTTCGAACCGACCGGCAAGGGATTTCTTCCTGTCTTCTTCGAAAAAGAAAACCGCATCGGCCAGCCTGGCCCGCAGGACCCGCTCGTGGCCTTTTCGAACCACGGATTCGTCCTTCGCAACGGTGTTGTTGACGGCTACGAAATTGGATAGAAGCCGTCCCGATTCATCGTGGACCGAAAAATATTTCTGGTGCTCCTTCATCGCGGTTACAAGCACCGGCTCCGGGAGCGAGAGGTAAGACGGGTCGAACGAACCGCAAACCGCCGAGGGAAACTCCACCAGGTTGGCGACCGTGACAAGCAGTTCCGGATCGTCGGCCGGAACTCCGCCTGAACCGGAGGCGGCCTTCCGAATCATCTCTTGAATCAGGCTGCGCCTCTCCGCAGGATCCACGACAACGGCTCCGCGCTCCATGGCATTCATGTAATCTTCAACCGAATGAACCTCCGCCCCTTCAGGAGCCATGAAGCGGTGACCGTAGGTATAGGCACCCGATGGTATTCCCGCAGCTTCGAAAGGGACCACCTCTCCACCGAAAACCGCTGTAATCCAGTGAATCGGACGGACGAACGACGTTGATATCCTCCCCCAGCGCATGGACTTGGGCCACGGGATCGAATCGATCAATCCAGGCAAAACCTCTGCCAGGACATCGATGGTTCGTCTACCGGGTATCGTGCGCTTCAGAAACAGGTATTCACCCTTCGGTGTCTCCACCCGATCGAGCGCATCAACGGCCACGCCCTGGCGTTCGGCAAACCCCACGGCGGCCTTGGTCGGATTCCCACGGTCGTCAAAAGCCACCCGGACCGGCGGCCCGGTCACCTCCTCGGTCGTGTCTTTCTGGGCCTCTGCGACAGCCTTGACAATCAGAACAAGCCTTCTGGGCGTCCCATAGGTAAAGACGCCTCCGGCATAGTCGATGCGATTTTCGGCGAGGCGCGAAACGCTCAGGTCCTTCAGATCCGCAAGGCCCTGAGCCAGGTAGCCTGAAGGGATTTCCTCCGTTCCAATCTCGAACAATAATTCAGAAACCATAATCTCACCCGTTATCCTGTTCCATCAAAGGGAAGCCCATCTCTTCCCGCTGCTTCACGTAATTGCGGCCGGCAAGCCTGGCCATGCGTCGTATCCGATCAATATAGAGGGTGCGTTCGGTGACGCTCACAGCCCCCCTGGCGTCCAGCAGGTTGAAGGTGTGGGAGCATTTGAGACAGTAGTCGTACGTCGGCAGCACCAGGTCGAGATCCCCAGCCCTCAGTGCCTCCCGCTCGTAGAGATCGAACAAATTGACAAGCATGTCCACGTCCGCCACTTCGAAATTGTAGGTGGAAAGTTCCCATTCCCCTTTTTTGTGAACCTGTCCATAGGTCAACCGATCGTTCCATCTGAGATCGTAGACACTTTCCACTTCCTGCATGTACATCGCGATACGCTCGAGCCCATAGGTGATTTCGACTGAGATCGGATCCAGCCTCTGGCTCGCCGCCACCTGGAAATAGGTGAACTGGGTTATTTCCATCCCGTCGAGCCATACCTCCCAGCCCATCCCGGACGCCCCCACGTTCGGAGACTCCCAGTCGTCTTCGACGAACCGGATGTCGTGTTCGAGAGGGTCCAGGCCAAGCCGCCGCAGGCTTCCAAGGTAGACGCCCTGGATGTCAAGCGGCGAGGGTTTCACGATCACCTGGTACTGGTAGTAGTGCCCAAGGCGGTTGGGATTCTCCCCGTACCTTCCGTCGGTGGGCCTCCTGGAGGGTTCGACATAGGCAACAGCCCAGGGTTCAGGCCCCAAAACCCGGAGCAATGTCGCCGGGTTCATGGTTCCGGCACCCACTTCGATATCATAGGGCTGCTGGATGATACAGCCGTAGTCGGCCCAGTATTCCTGCAGAGAAAAAATCAGTTCCTGAAAATTCATTCCTACCTCCAAACGTCCACATTCAGCTGGCAAACAGTTCCATCCAGTCCTTCACCTCGACCCCCGGTATCTCCACGTCACCACCCGAATAAAATGCTTCGAAAACCCCTTTCACATCATCAAGGGTTTTTCCTACAAGGCTCTGCTCCAGCCTTAGAATCGCATCCTTGGGAAAGCAGAAAAAATCTCCGGACAGGGTCAACGCCCGGATCGTCCCTTCGACCCATTTCATTTCACACCGGATAAGCCCTCCCGGAGCTTTATAGGCTCTGTGGATCACGTTCACCCCGGAGCGTATCTTCACATCGCGGCCGACGGTCTTTTTGCCCTTGCGGTAGGTCCATTCATGGGATGTCATCCTGAGATCCAGTTCCCGAACCTTCGACGCCAGGTCGGGATCGACCCCCGCCGGCTCCATGGGCCCCAGCACCGCCTGGAATTCCTCCGCCATCATTTCATTGAGCCGTTCTTCGCTCCATTGCCGGGAGCCTTCTTCACCCAGCTCCCTTCGGATGGTTGTAAGATGATCCGTGAGCGTTTTATAGACCTTGTCACGGAACTTCTCGTCAGGGACGTTCAGAACCCTGGACATCTCCCGGAAATCGAAATCCATGATCAGGTTGCCGACGAAAACGACGCAGTCCCCGATTTCACCCGCACCGGTGCCGGATATCTTTCTGGCGCTGCAGACCACGTCGTTCACCGGTTTGTATTCGACCGGTATCCCTATTCGACGATAAACATGAAGAATCGGACCAAGGAACTTCTGATAAAAACTCGATTTGTTTTTGGGAACAAGGGGATTGTCCCGATGCAGAATAAGTTGAAAAAAATATTGATTTCCATCCAGGTAAACCGCGCCTCCGCCAAGATCCCGACGGAAAACCGGGATGCTCCCGGCTCTGCAGTACTCCAGGTCAACCTCCTGCGCTGCGTGCTGGTGAAACCCGATACATACGTAGGGCGTGGCGGGGCTCACCAGGGAAAGTCCTTCCCGGCCCATTTCGGCGAGCGCGTGGTAAACCAACTGGGATTCCCGCCACGGGACCTTCCCGAGACTGTATAACTTCATTACTCTCCGACCTTCTTTTTTCTAATCTGGTAATAGGCGTCTCTCACCGCGGAATAGGGATCAAAGGCCGCATCCTTCAGGGATTCATAGTCCCCTATTTTGAACGAGGTGTCGTTTACCCTCTCCAACCCACGGACCCCGAGCCTGTATTTGAACTCATCCGGGTAGTAGCTCATCACTGAAAGAAAGCCGTCACCGGCCATTCCAACACTGTCCCTCAAGCTGGAAGGTCCCAGAACAGGCCACATGATAAAAATGCCGTGTCCAACCCCGGCGTTCCCCAGGGTTTGGCCAAAATCCTCTTCGCGAGGCGCGATATTTATGGCTGAGGCCGGGTCGGCCAATCCTCCGAAGCCCGCCGTCGTATTGATAACGAAACGAAGGAGTTCGTTGCCGAACCCGTCGATTTTTCCCTGGAGCAGGCAGTTGACCGCCCTAACAGGCATGAGCAGGTTCTGAAAGAAATTTCGCGTGCAGGTCCGTATTTCCCAGGGGACAACTTTTTCATACCCCCTGGATACGGGTTTCA
>Ga0068714_10006849_pt1 | contig 11384 bp, 12 predicted proteins | sample MTBNYHSulfiMetaG_FD_62988 | JGI IMG/M metagenome (GOLD analysis project Ga0068714, IMG submission 62988) | Enrichment culture microbial communities from rom New York Harbor, USA that are MTBE-degrading - MTBE-NYH (New York Harbor Sulfidogenic)... | ecosystem: Environmental > Aquatic > Marine >... | reverse complement strand
AGCACGGTGCGCGCCGCGACCGCCCCCGCCAGGTGCGCGGCCATGCCGGCGCCGGCGATAATCACGCTGACCTCGCCGCCCTCTTCGGCGGCCCGGACCAGCTCTTCGACGCGCCGCGGGTCGCGGTGGGCCGACGCGACGTGCATCGTGGCGGTGATTCCGAGCTCGTCGAGCGTGTTCTTGGCCCGCTTCATTTGCGGAAGATCGCCTGGACTGCCCAACAAGATGAGGACGTCCGCCAAGTCTGAAGCCCCCTTTGAAAATGAAAAGCGCCCGGTCCGGTAGACCGGCTCGAAGGCGCTCGTTGCGTGTTTTGGGGGTCGAGGCTTCGAGTGTTCGATTGCTTCCCGCTTCCATCGTAGCAAGGGATAAGTCGGCGGTCAAAGCCGGGGGCCGAACATTAGACTTCAATTGAGCGGCTATGTTCGGGCTTTCGTGCGGTGGGGCCCTATGGTGCCCTGGGGACCCATGTTGCGATGAAACCTGGGTCTCAGCGCGCCGGTGCCCGCAGAGCCCACCTCGACAAGTGCAAACCCGCCCCGGCGGGCAGCCTCCGGGGCGGGCCTTTTGTCCTGTGTGATACTGCTGCGACTACATCATCGGCGGGCGGCGTGGTCCGCCCGGCGCGGGCTCTTCCTCTTCGGGCTTCTCGACGACGACCGTCTCGGTGGTGATCAGCAGGCCGGCGATGCTGCCGGCGTTTTCGAGGGCGGTGCGCGCAACCTTGAGGGGGTCGGCGATTCCGGCGGCGACCATGTCGCCGTACTGCCCGCTCATGACGTCCAGGCCGTAACCCGGCTCGGCGCTGCGGATCTTGGAGACGACGACGGACCCCTCAAATCCGGCATTGGTGGCGATCTGGCGGGTCGGCTCCTCGAGGGCGCGGCGGACGATGGCCATGCCGAGGCGCTCGTCGCCGATTCCGGTGACCTTCAGGTCGGCCGCGGCGTTGATGAAACTCACGCCGCCTCCGGCGATGATTCCCTCCTCGATGGCGGCCTTGGCGGTAGCCAAGGCGTCCTCAACGCGCCCCTTCTTTTCCTTGAGCTCGACCTCGGTCGCGGCGCCGACCTTGATCACGGCGACGCCGCCGGCGAGCTTGGCGAGGCGTTCCTGGAGTTTCTCCTTGTCCCAGTCGGAGGTCGCGTTCTCCATCTCCCTGCGGATCTGGGCGACGCGCTTCTCGATCTCCCCGGCGGTGCCCGCGCCGTCGATGATCGTGGTTTCCTCCTTGGTGACGCGGACCTGGCGGGCGTGACCGAACATGTCGAGGGTGACGTTCTCAAACTTGATCCCGAGATCCTCGGATAGCACCTTGCCGCCGGTGACTACGGCGATGTCGCCGAGCATGGCCTTGCGGCGGTCGCCGTAGCCTGGGGCCTTGACGCAGACGTTGGGGAGGATGCCGCGAATCTTGTTGACGACCAGGGTCGCCAGGGCCTCCCCCTCGATGTCGTCGGCGATAACCATCAGGGGCTTGCCCGACTGGGCGATCTGCTCCGCGATGGGGATCAGGTCGGCGACCGCGGATAGCTTCCGGTCGGTTATCAGGATGAAGGGGTCGTCGAGGACGGCCTCCATCTTTTCGCCGTCGGTCACCATGTACGGGGAGACGAACCCCCGGTCGAACTGCATCCCCTCGACGACCTCGAGCTCGGTCGTGATGGTCCGCGACTCCTCGACGGTGATTACGCCATCCTTGCCCACCTTGTCCATCGCCTGGGCGATGAGCTTTCCAATCTCAGGGTCGTTGGCGGACACGGAAGCCACACGTTCGATGGCTTCTGAGCCCTCCACGGGCTTGCTCAGCTCCTTGAGCTTCTCGACGGCGGCCGCCACGGCGCGGTCTATGCCGCGCTTGACCAGCAGGGGGTTGGCCCCGGCGGCGACGTTCTTGAGGCCCTCGCGCATGATCGCCTGGGCCAGCACCGTCGCCGTGGTGGTCCCGTCGCCGGCCACGTCCTGGGTCTTTGTGGCGACCTCCTTGAGCATCTGCGCGCCGGCGTTCTCGAACCTGTCCTCAAGCTCGACCTCGCGGGCGATGGTCACGCCGTCGTTGCTGATCGTCGGCGCGCCGAACTTGCGGTCCAAGACCACGTTGCGGCCTTTGGGACCGAGGGTCAGTTTGACCACGTCCGCCAGCCGGTTGGCCCCGCGCTCAAGGGCCCTCCTGGCCTGCTCGTCATAGATCAGTTGCTTTACAGCCATCTATGAGGTCACTCCTTAGCCCTGGTTAGCTTGAAACAACGGCGAGGATGTCGGACTCCCGGAGGATAAGCAGTTCCTCGCCGTCGACTTTGACCTCGGTACCTGCATACTTGGCAAACAACACCTTGTCCCCGGCTTTGACCTCCGGGGGCACCCTGGTGCCGTCGTCTCGAACTGCCCCGGGGCCGACGGCGATTACCTCGCCCTTCTGCGGTTTCTCCTTGGCGGTGTCCGGGAGGACGATCCCGCCGCGGGTCTTTTCCTCCTGCTCCAGCACCTTGACTACTACCCGGTCATAAAGCGGCCTGACCAAGACCCTACCTCCTTCACGGCAGACTTGATGCACCTCGCCAACAGGGGGTTTAGCACTCTCGGATGGCGAGTGCTAGTCTCACATCCCATATGATAGGTTTCCCTTTAGGACCAAGTCAAGCCGGAAAGGGGGGCGGGTGGAAGAAGTCTGCAAAAGGGGACAGGCAGAGGGGGACCGGGCGATGACGCCCTGCCCGGATCAGCCGGTGCCAGGGGACCGGGAACCGAGCCCCGGCCCAATCCGTCAGAACTACAGGGCAAACCCCAGGCACAGGACGAAAGAAGGGTGTATGACGGTGAGCGTGCTCGGAAAACACGGACGGAGGACCGGCTCGGCCCTGGTAATGGCCGTCGTTGCTTTGGCGGGCCTGGTGATCGGGCATATGGTTGTCGCCGCGAGGGATTCGTGGGATGGCGACGTGCCTCGGGTGACGGTCGCCCAACTGCTGGCCGACCCCGACCATTACCGCGGGCGGCAGGTGGCCTTGGTACTGGCGGAGGGGAAGAGGACGGAAGGTGACCCGGTGGCTCCGTTGATCACCAGGTCGGACATTCACCTGCACGACGAAACCGGGAGCGTGATGCTCACCGGCGGCTGGCAGGACTGGAACCGGTGGCGGACGGGTGGCGAGAAGCTCTACGTGGCGGGCGCGCTGGAAATAGACGAGGCCGGGACCTGGACGATCCGCGCGGCGGCGGTGAGCTATACGGACGCGGGGATGCCGTACCTGGCGGTGGCGAGGTAGGGGGCGGCTGGAGGCTGGGGCGGCTGGTCTGGACCCCTAAGGACCTGGTGCCCTGATTACTGCCCAGCCCTCCACGATATCCAGCTTCAGTTGGTACGCCCCGTCCCCGATAGCGCCGCGGGTCCAGACCTTACCTGTGGCATCGTCCCTCGACGTTTCCAGCGGGTAGTCGCTGTGCACGGCGCCCCCCGCCTGCGATCTGATGTCTACGCTGAATCCGGCGTCAGGGGCCAGGTCGAGGTGGTAGAAGGTTTTCCTTCCGGTGCCCGAGAGCGGGCACGCAAGCCCCTGTACCGATACGTGGCCGGCCTCCGCGTCCACGGTTATGGGGCCGCCGATGCTTTCCAGCCTAAGGTCTGACAACCGGCAGACTGCGGCGACACTACCAACCCGGGCGACCGAACAGTTCACTCGCGTGCATTCAAGCGTGACGTCGCCGGCCACGTCGGCCACGACAAGCTCGTAATCGTCCTTATAGTCCTGCGGCTTTCTCTCCTGTTCTACCTCCACCGAGCCTCCGACGGAGGATACCTCAATTGGGCCCCGCTCTGTCGAGACCCTAACGTTGCCGCCGATGCGCCGGACGACCGCTGATCCGACTCCGGAGGTTACGACGTCGCCGGCCACGTCCTCGACCGTGACGCTGCCGGCCGAGATAACCACTACAGAGACTCGTGCCGGCACCGAAAGGTCCAGCACGGCACGGACCGAGATGATGTCGGACGGCCGGACCAGGGGTTCAGCCAGTTCGACGACCAGCTCGCCGGACGGTCGCGGATATACCTTAACCGAGAGCCCGTCCAAGTAGTTCTGGGCACGGTCACCGCCCTGCACTTCGTCATGAGCCGTGACAGTCAAACTGTATGCGCCCGTCAGCCCTTCGCCGTCTCCGCCCCTGACGTTCACGGAGCCCTGATTAGCGATCACCACCACCAGGTTGCCTGGAACTGCGTCATACTCGAGCCGGCCCTGCCTGTTCGCCGTGACCTCCCAGGGGGGGAGTGCGGGCCTCCCCACGTTGAAACCTCCCAGGTAGGCTTCTGGAAACTCGTCCCGCAGGATTTGGGACTGAGCGTCCCATAGCGCAACCAGCGCGACCAGGAGCACCACTGCGGTGATCGTTTTCTCTCTGCTCATCGTCAGCTACCCCCCGGACCTCAACCTTTGGTGCTAAACGTCCGTCTGCCGCGCTATTAACCAGCCGGCAAGCGCCAAGAACCCCGGTCCTAAGATCGCCACGGATAGGGCCGGCGAGGTACCCAGGAGCGAGGCCTGAAACTGGTGGACCCGTCCAATTGCGCTCAGCCCCCAGAGGACGATCGGCGGAACCCAGGCAAGAAATCGATTCAAGACCCCGCCCACGCGAAACACAAACCAGATGCCGCAGGCAATCGTCACCGGGGTGATCAGCGCCGGAAACCGTGAAGCACGTCCCACGATGTAGCCCAGCTGGAGGATCAGGCTAAGCGCGAACAAGATCGCCGCGAGCACCAGGCCGACCTTCAAGCCATTCAGTAGGTAGACGGGTAATGCCAGACGGTACCCCTCCGGGCCAAACCGGAACAGCCTGCTGTATAGGGGCAATCCGGCGAGGGTCACCGTCAGCCCGAGGATCGCCGCCTCGGCCACGGCGGCCAGGCCCTTGACGGCCGGTAAGGCCCAACCTGGGAGCGGGAGGGCCATCGTGTAGTGGATGGACCCCTGCTGCCACTCCCGCGACCAGGCCTGAACCGAGGCCAGGACCACCCAAGGGAGGATAATGAAAGCGGGGACAACGGAAAGCGACTCGGGCAGGTTCTCCGGCCATTTGCCGACGCGTGTCCAGAGAAACAGGTCCCACAACACGATCAAACCGGCGACGAGAACCAGAATTGGCCGCGAGACGGAGAGCTCGCGCCGAAAGAGCGCCCACAGGCGCCGCAGCATCAGCGATACACCTCCTCGAACAGCTCCTCCAAGGAGCGCCCGTGCCTGGCCCGCAGCTCTTCAGCCTGTCCGCTCAGTTTGATCCGGCCGGCCTCAAGAAAAACGACGTCGTCGAATACCGGTTCGGCCTGCATGACCTCGTGGGTTGAGATGATCATCCCGGCCTCTTCCGGCCGGTACTGGCCCACGATCGCCCGCACGATGCGCGAGCGGGAGAGGGGGTCGATTCCGGAGAGCGGCTCGTCGAGCAGGACCAGGGGCGCGCGCCGCGCCAGGGCCAGGACGAGCTTGAGCCTCGCGCGCATCCCGCGCGAGAGGGTCACGATAGGGGTGCGAGCCTCCAGCTCCATGAAGGTGAGCAGCTCGAGGGCTTTGGCCTGGTTCCAATCCTCGAAAAAGGTGGACACATATTTCAGCGTGCCGCCAACGGTCATCTCGCGGTACAGGCAGTCTCCCTCCGGCAGGTAGACTACCTGGCGCTTGGTTTGGGGGCCGGGGCGCCTGCCGAGGATCGCCGCCCGGCCGGCTGTGGGCTGGACCAGGCCGGCGATCACCTTGAGCAACGTCGATTTGCCGCTGCCGTTGGGGCCAACCAGTCCCAGAATCCGCCCCCGGTCAAGCTTAAGATCGAGTCCGTCAAGGGCCATCTTCGAGCCGAACCTCTTGCGCAGTCCGCCGACTTGGAGCAATTCCTGCATCCCGCTCACCTCCGCTCTTCCGACACATCACCGCTGCTCTGGGCCCCCGTCTCCTCCAGGGCCTGGGAAACCAGCCGGGGGATATCATCAGCGGCAAAGCCGAGCGCGCGAACCTGCTGCGCGAATCCGCGAAGCGCCTGGGCGAGCAGGCGCCGGCGCAAGTCCTCGCGGAGCTCCGGGTCTGCGGAGACGAAGGTCCCCTGGCCACGGGCGGTCGCGACCACGCCCATGCTCTCAAGGTCGCGATAGGCCCGCTGAACCGTGTTTGGACTGACCTTGAGGATCTCCGCCATCTCGCGCTGCGAGGGGATCTGACCGCCGCCCTTCAGCTCGCCGCGCACCAGGAGCCTGCAGATTTCGTCTATGATCTGCTGGTAGATAGGCAGGGATGGATCGATCTCAATCATCGCACCGCCCCCTGCGCAGAGAGCCTGGAGTACCCCTTATCCTGTACGAGGATGCCGGCTGTCTTTACCGATGTGCCTTAGTGCACCAATACACTGGTGCACTCCCATGTTAGGGCGGTGGACGCCGAATGTCAAGGGGTAAGAAACGGTGGTTGTGGGAGATGGAGAAGAATCAAGTCGTCCGGCGCGGCCCACCTACCGCGCGCACTCCGCCGCCTCGCCCCTCAGGATGTCCACCCCGTGAGGCAGGACCGGCAGCACCACCTCGAGGCACTCGCGAACCGCCCGCGGGCTGCCGGGCAGGTTGACGATCAGTGTGTAACCGCGGATTCCCGCCACTGCGCGTGACAGGGCGGCCCGCCTGGTGTGCCTCAGGCTCTCGGCGCGCATCAGCTCGGGCAGGCCGGGGACCAGCTTTTCGATCACGTCGAGGGTGGCCTCCGGGGTCACGTCGCGGCGGGCAAAGCCCGTTCCGCCTGTGGTGAAGACGACGTCGAGCCGCTCGTCGTCGGCCATCCGGCGCAGCGCGGCGGCGATCTCCCCGCGGTCGTCAGGCGTGACCGCCCGCGAAACGACTTCCCAGCCCAGCATCTCGACGGCTGCCTCGATGGCCGGGCCGCTCTGGTCTACGCGTTCGCCCCGCGCGCCCTTGTCGCTCGCCGTCAGGATGCCGACCCGTACCGGCCTCCCTGGGCCGGCGGCCGGGCCCTCCGGTTGGTCGCGTGTTTCCTCGATGAAACCGTTTCCCTTGTCGTCCGTCATCGGGTACGTCCTCGCTCCCCGGCCCCGGGCACAGACAGGACCTCGAGCACGTCGCCCGGGCGGACCTCGCCGCCCTCCAGGATCCTGCCAAACACGCCCTCCTTGGGCATCACGCACTTGCCGACGGCCTTGAAGATCGCGCAGCCGGCGTGGCACTCCTTGCCTATCTGGGTTATCGCCAGGCGGACGTCGGGGCCGATGCGGACCTCCGTCCCGACCGGCAGCCTGTAGACGTCAAGCCCGTCCACGGTGAGGTTCTCGGCGAAACTGCCCTCGCTCACGTCGAGGCCGATTGCCTTCATCTTCTCGATGCTGGACACCGAGAGCAGGCTGACCTGACGGTGCCAGTCGCCGGCGTGGGCGTCCCCGACGAACCCGTGGCCGGCCTGCACCTCGACCCTGGCCTGGGGGGTCTTGGCCATGCCCTTTGCGGGCGACAGGCACACCGCGACGATCTCGGCTTTGTCGCCCGGGCGTGGCCCGCCGTCCGTAGTCATAGTTTGTGAGGCCATTGCTCTTCCCCCTCGCGGCGGTAGTCGCCGGACCTGCCGCCGGATTTTGTCACCAGGCGGACGGCGTCTATGGACATCCCCCGGTCGACCGCCTTGCACATGTCGTAGACCGTCAGGCCGGCGACCGCAACCGCCGTCAGGGCCTCCATCTCGGCTCCGGTTCGTGCCGAGACCGAGACGACCGCCTCCACCTCGAGCGCGCCGGCCGCGGGGCGGAAACCCACCTCTACCGAGTCCAGCGGCAACGGGTGGCAGAGGGGGATTAGCTCCGCGGTGCGCTTCACCGCCATTATGCCCGCGAGCCGCGCGGCGGCTAGCACGTCGCCCTTCGGCATGCCGCCGGCGAGGATCATCTGCAGGGTTTCAGCATGCATGGTCACGCGGCACCTTGCTGCGGCCCGGCGGCGGGTGACGTCCTTGCCTCCGACGTCCACCATCCGGGCCCTGCCCAGCGCGTCGAGGTGCGTGAGAACGGGAACCTCGCCCTCCGGTTTGCTCTCTGCCTGCTCGTCGTTCACGCCGGCCGTCCTCCTTACCCGCCGATCCGGGACATCCGCCGTTTGGCGGTCAGGCCCGCCGCCGCGGCCTCGCGACCCATCCCGTGTTGGGCGGGCTTGGCGGCGACCGCGGCCCGGAAGACCGCTGCCAGCTCCTCGTCGCCCGCCCCGGCGCGCAGCGGCCCTCTGAGGTCAAACTCAAGATCGCTCGCCAGGCACGGGTGCAACTTGCCGTCCGCGGTCAGCCGCAGGCGGTTGCACCCGCCGCAAAAGGCGTGGCTCAAGGCCGCGATGAACCCCACGGTGCCCCTGGCCCCGGGGAGTCTGTAGCAGTCGGCCGGCCCGGCCCCGCGCGGGGCGTGGCCGGAGATAGAGGGCGCGAGCGCGACGTCCCCGGCCTCCTCCAGCGGCTCGAGCGGGCCGACGGCACTAAGCAGGGCCGCGGCCTCGTCCGCGGACATGAACTCACCGCCCATCGCACAGCCCTCGCCCAGCGGCATCAGCTCGATGAACCGGACGTGCAGCGGCAGGTCCTGCGTCAACCGCCCGAAGGCGGCTATCTCATCGTCGTTGACGCCGCGCATCAGGACAAAGTTCAGCTTCACGGGGTCGTAGCCCTCGCGCAGCGCCGCCTCGACGCCCTCCCAGGCGGCCGGCCAGAGGTCACGCCGCGTCAGGTGATGGAATTTCGCCCGATCCAGCGTGTCCAGGCTAATGTTGACCCGCCGGAGGCCGGCCCGCCGGAGGCCGCTGGCGACCGGCCCGAACAGCGTCCCGTTGGTGGTCAGACTGAGGTCGCTCCCGGGGCCGGCCCGCCTCAACCTGTCCCCCAACCGGGCGACGAACTCCGCGCTCCCGCGCCGCGCGAGCGGCTCGCCTCCGGTTATCCGGAAGTGGCGGAAACCAAGGCCCGCCGCGAGGCCGGCGAGGCGCTCAAGCTCCTCGTAGCGGAGGATCTCGGCGTGCGGGCGCAGGGGGACGCCGTCGGCCGGCATGCAATAGGCGCACCGCAGATTGCAGCGGTCGGTAATCGAAATTCGCAGGTAATCTATCTTTCTGCCGAAACCGTCCTCCAAAATCAGGCCCCTTCCGGCTCGACCCAGGTGACGTCTCCGCTGGCCGAGAGGTCGTAACCACCGAGCTTCGACACCGCGTCCCGGAATGCCTGGCACGAGGCCGCGTCCAAGAGCCGCTGGACGAGCGGGTCTTCCCAACTGGTCTCCGGGATCGCGAGTTCGTAACGCTCCTTGGCGACCGGCAGGAAGTCGAGCCCCAGAGCCTGCGCCGCCGCGAGTATGCCCATGCCGGCGTCCGCGCCGCCGCCCGCCACCTCCGCGGCAACGGCCAGATGAGTGTACACGGTCCTGTCGTAGCCCGCAATCGAGGCGGGGTCGACGCCGGCCAGGTGCAGCAGGTAATCGAGCAACACCCGTGTGCCCGCCCCGCGCTGGCGGTTGATCAGCCTGGCCCCGGTCCCGGCGAGGTCCTCGGGCCTTTCCAGGCGGAGGGGATTGCCCGGCGACACGAGCAGGCCCTGTTCCCTCAAGGCGAGGCAGAAAAGCGCCACCCGCCGCCCGGGGAGGTTCTTCCTGACAAACGACACGTTGTACTCGCCCGTCCGCTCGTCCAGGAGGTGCGTCCCGGCGATGTGGGCCTCGTCCCGGGATAGCGCCTGGAGGCCGCCGAGGCTGCCCGCGTTGACCGACGCCAGGGAGCACCCGGGATTGGTCCGCGCGAAAAGGTCCGCCAAGACGTCGAGGGCCATGTCGTGGCTGCCGATCGCAAGCACCGTGCGCTCGACGCTCTCCCTGGACCTGAGGAGCTCGGCGGCGACCGTCGTCCCGGCCTCGAAGCCCTGCCTCTCGGCGGGGACGGGCACGAGCCCGTCGGCCCGCACCAGCGAGCTGAGCACGCCCGCTCCGCGCGAGAGCGGGGCGGCGACAAACGCTCCCCCGACCCTTGCGAGCTTGACCCTCAGGTACTCGGTAACGCCCAGCGGGGACGCGACCCGCCTGGTCAGCCGGGCGTCTATCCGCTGGCGACGCTCGGGCGCCTGACCAAGCATCCGCGCAAGCAGAGGCCGCAGAAAGCCGTCGAGGGCCAGCCAGGCGGACACCGGGTAGCCCGGCATTCCAAGGACCGGCTTTCCGCCGGCGACGCCCAGGATCACGGGCTTGCCGGGCCTGGTGGCCACCCCGTGGACAACCACCTCGCCCGCCTCGCGAAGCACGGCGGCGCTGAAATCACCGGACCCGGCGGACGACCCGGCGCCGAGCACGACGACGTCGGAGCAGGCTATCGCCTCCGACAGGCTCCGCCGGAGGGCCACCCGGTCGTCGGGGACCACCGGCAGGACCTTCGCGACAGCCCCGGCCTCAGCGGCGAGACCCGCGACGAGCAGCGAGTTGGATTCGATTATCTGCCCGGGCGCGGGGGCTTCCCCGCCCAGGTCCTCGAGCGGGACTATCTCGTCCCCCGTCGGGATGACGGCGACCACCGGCCGCCGCCGGACGACGACTCTCCCCAAACCGGCGCTGGTCAGCACGGCGAGATCGGTGGCCCGGAGGCGCCAACCTGCCGGCAGGAGCATCTCCCCCGCCGCGACGTCTTCGCCTATAGGCCGGACGTGCTGCCACGGAGTTGCCGCGGCCCGTATCTCAAGCCGTCCCCCGCCGAGTTCCTGCACGTCCTCGATCATGATGACCGCGTCGAAACCCTGCGGAAGCGGGTCGCCGGTGTCCACGTAGCAGGCTTGCTCAGGCATCGCGAGGGCCACCGGGGAGGTATCCGACGCGCCGAACGTCGAGGCGGCGGCCACGGCGTAGCCGTCCATCGCACAGGCATGGTACGAGGGCGAGGAGAACAGCGCGTACGCCGGCTCGGCAAGCACCCTTCCTAACGCCTGACCGGTGGGCACCTCCTCCGGTGGCGAAAGCGCCGCGGCCCCGGCCCCCTCCAGGGCGGCGAACCACCTGTCGAGCGCCTGCTCCACGGGTACCTGCGAGAGAAACCTGCCCGGCCGGCCGCCCTGCCGTCCGTCCTGCCCTTGAGCCTTCATTGCCCGACCCCCCCGAACGGGTATACGTCTACAATCCGGCCCGCCTCAATCCCTGTGGCCGCCTCCGGCACCCGCACCAGGCCGTCGCCGCGCACGAGGGTCGATATCAGGCCTGAGGGTCCAAACACGGGCTCGGCCGTCCACTCCGCGGCCTCGCCGTCCCAGACGAGGGCCACCCGCACGTAGTCCTCGCGGCCGGCGACGGACGACAGGTGGCGGGTTAACCTGGCGGCGACCGAGGGCTCGTGCCGCGGGACC
>Ga0068714_10006848_pt1 | contig 11385 bp, 9 predicted proteins | sample MTBNYHSulfiMetaG_FD_62988 | JGI IMG/M metagenome (GOLD analysis project Ga0068714, IMG submission 62988) | Enrichment culture microbial communities from rom New York Harbor, USA that are MTBE-degrading - MTBE-NYH (New York Harbor Sulfidogenic)... | ecosystem: Environmental > Aquatic > Marine >... | reverse complement strand
ATTCGGGAGAATGGGGCGGAGAGATGAAGGTGGCAAGACTTTATAAGATGCGTTGAATGCAGAGGAGAAGTGTTGATTTACCCATTCTCCATGATCAGGAGAACACTATTCCTTGACGAAGCGTTTTTGATATGGGGGAGTGTTTCGCTACGGTAATTAGATCAGGCTTGCTCGATCTTCTGCTTCAAGTTTTCGGGGATGAAATCCTGATCCAGGCTATCGTAAAGCTCCCAATGCTCGCTGTGAGATGCCGTTTCCCCCGGCTTTAGCTGGACTGAGGCTCCCAGCGTTTCCAATTCGATGAAGCGATCGTTGCAATACACCTCTACATTGCATCCGCCATCGGGATACACGCTGGCCTGCTCGTACTCAAAGCGCTTGACGAACAGCAGGCCATCCAGCCAGTAGGCTATCCAATTCTTGGGATTGCGATAGCCCACTTTGCACGGCGGCAATGCGGCATCTGCTTTGAGTGTGTATACCTGGTTGCCTAGCTGCAAGCGCTCGTCCTTCACATCCGTGTACGGCCACAGCACCAGCTTTCGGTTGGGCAACAGCCCATCTGGGTCCGTCGGCTCGTCGGGCTGGGGTAGGATTGCCACGCCTCCGAGACGCAGCATGGTGATCGCCCAGGGGGCTAGTTCCACCGGCCAGACTCCATGGTTTTGTAGCGTATGCTGAAGCGTGAGCGCCGCTCGCTCCGGAAGCAGCTGAATTTCCATGCTCTTGGCGATGCCGGTGCCTGGTTCGGGTGAGGCTGCCAACCGCAGCCCAAGTTCAAGCTCTTCCACGGCAACGGGCTGGTCCGGCGCATAGGTGCGCGGCATGGCCTCGGGCGCATGCCACAGACGGTGCCCGCCCAAGAACTCGAAGCGGCCGTATTCGGTGTCCAAACCCAAGCTGGGCAGTTCGGCCAGCAGGTTTTCCTCAGAATTCGGCGCAAATAAGCGCACGATGCGCGGCCCCACATCGGCCAAGCATTCCAGCCGCAGTTGCCCGTTATCCAGTTTGATGGTGGGGTGCCCTTGGAAATCTGTCACTGGCTCATGCGCCTAAAACTTGACTTTAAGCTGGGGTACAGCTCTCGATAAATTGGATACGCTGCGCGATAGGCTTCCACTTGCTCCTCATCCGGCTGCGTGCTGCCCGTCGCCTCGACCACGCCACGGCAGGCTGCTGCCACGTCCGGCCAGGCGCCCGCCCCCACTCCTGCCAGCAGCGCCGCACCGAACGCCGCACCCTCGCTGGTGTTCACGGTGATCAATTCGCATTCTAGCACACTTGCCAGAATCTGTCGCCACAGCGCTCCCTTGGTCCCCCCGCCTGAGGCTCGCACCTGGTGGATTTCGCCTAATCCCGCTGCCTGTATCAGCGCGAAGGAGTCCTTTAGCCCGAATGCCACACCCTCCAGCACAGCCCGGGTCATGTGTCCCCTTCCGTGCCGTAAGGTGAGCCCCACCCAGGCGGCGCGCGCCAGCGGGTCGGGGTGGGGGGTGCGCTCGCCGCTCAAATAGGGCAGGAATTGCAGGCCTTCGCTGCCCGCCGGAATGCTTGCCGCCTCATCGAGCAGCGCGTCAAAGCTGGCCTCTGGGGCCAGTTGATCCCTGTACCACTGCAAGCTGCCGGCTGCCGAGAGCATCACCCCCATGAAATGCCACATGCCCGGCACAGCATGGCAAAAGGCGTGCAGGCGCCCCTCTGGCTCGATAAGTGGGGAAGGCGTTGTGGCGAATACCACGCCCGAGGTGCCTAGCGTCAGCGCCACGATGCCAGGCTCCACCGCCCCCACGCCCACGGCCTGCGCTGCCTGGTCGCCTCCGCCTGCTGCCACGGGCGTTCCCTCAACCAATCCCGTCGCCTGGGCCGCCTGTGCGTTGAGCGCGCCGGTGAATTCAGGCCCCTCGTAGGTGGGCGGCATCCATTGCGGGTCGATCTCCAGCGCCTCCAGCAATTCGGGAGACCAGGTGCGGGAGCGCAGGTCGAACAATACGGTGCCCGAGCCGCCGGCGCGGTCCATGGCGTATTCGCCTGTGAGCCGGTAGCGCAGGTAATCCTTGGGCAGCAGAATGTGCTTCACCCGCTCGTAGACTTCCGGCTCATGCTCCTTTACCCACAAAATCTTGGGCGCGGTGAAACCGGTCAGCGCCACATTTCCGCTGATCTGGATGAATCTATCTTTACCTATCCGCTCATGGATTTGATCACACTGCGCCTGGGTGCGCTGATCGTTCCACAGGATCGCCGGGCGCAGCACCTGCCCTGCTTCATCCAGCAGCACGAGGCCATGCATCTGCCCGGTAAGCCCAATGGCAGCTACCTGTCCGCCCTCGATCCCGGCCTGCTGCAAGGCTTGCTGGATGCTGCGCGTAGAGGCTTCCCACCATTCCCCCGGGTCCTGTTCGGACCACAGCGGCTCAGGGGTTTGCAATGTGTGGGGATTGGAAACGGAAGCGGCCACCGTCCCATCTTGATCGATGAGCAGGGCTTTGCTCCCTGTGGTGGATACATCTATCCCCAGGAAGAATTGCTTGCCAGACATGCGGCTGCCTCTCAAAGGGCTGCCCGTATCACTCTAGGCGTACTGGACAGGTGAAGATCCGCTGGCTCACCGGCGATTTTTCTGAGCCTTCAACACGGAAGCGGCCTTCGAGGCGTATGTCCTCGGATGAGCTGCCTAACATGATGCTGAAATCACCTGACTCTACCACCAAATTCAGCGCTTCGTCGTAGAAAGCCAGCATATCCACAGGCAATTGGAACACCACCCGTTGGCTCTCTCCTGCTTGGAGGTGCACGCGGCAGAAGCCCTTCAGCTCTTTGACCGGGCGTGGGCGGCTGCCATACTCGTCGCGCAGGTAAAGCTGAACGACCTCGTCTCCCGCCATCTTCCCATCGTTGCTCAGCTTAAAGCTGATCTCCAAGTGCTCGCCAGCGCTCGCCGCCTCAGCCGAGAGGGATAGGTCGGAATAGGAGAAGCTCGTGTAGCTCAGCCCGTGCCCGAAGGGATACAGCGGCTTGGCTGGCATATCCACGTAATCCACATACCAGTTCGAGCGCCCGCCTGATGGCTTGTGGTTGTAATTGATCGGGATTTGCCCGGCGGAGTAAGGCACTGTGACGGGTAGCTTGCCACCTGGGTTGGCCGCTCCGAACAGGATATCCGCCACCGCGCCCCCGCCTTCCTCGCCTGGTAGCCAGGCCTCTAGGATAGCCGGGATGTGTTCCTCCATCCACGGGATCGGACAGGGCCGCCCGTTGACCAGCACCGCCACGATCGGCTTGCCCGTCCCCGCAATCGCTTCCACGAGCTCTTGCTGTACGCCTGGCAGGCCCAATTCCGCTCGATCGCGCGTCTCGCCCGTGGTGCAATCCGGTACCAGGCCGGATTTATCGCCCAACACCAGAATCACAACGTCGGCCTGTTCGGCGACCTGCACTGCCTCATCGAAGCCGGAGCGATCCTGGCCGGATACGCTGCAGCCCTGAGCGTACAACACCTTGCTCTGCTCGCCTAGATGTGCGCGGATCCCGTCCAGCACGCTGTGGACCTCCACGTTTTCCCGGCGAACGATGTCCTTATCGGCATCTTCCAGAAACGCCGAGCCAGGGCGTGGAGCGTAAGTGACCAGCTCAAACATGGCTGGATAGCTGTAATCCCCGAGCATATTGCGCGGCGTATTCGCGTTGGGGCCAATCACCGCCAGCGTGGCGGGTGCCTCTAGCGGCAGTAGGCCATCGTTTTTCAGCAGCACGATGCTCTGGCGGGCGATTTCACGCGCCAGGCTGCGCTGCTCCTGGGTCTCGAAAACTACCGCCGCCGCTCCCTCATCCACGTAGGGGTTCTCGAATAGCCCCAAACGGAATTTCAACTCTAGAGCTCTGCTTACTGCCAGGTTTATGTCCTCAAGGGCAATCTTGCCCGATTCCAGAGCAGCACGTAGCGGCTCATTGTAGTACTCGCGAGAAGGCAGCTCAACATCAATGCCTGCCTTCAGCGCTAGTGCGGCCGCGCTGGCCCGATCGGGGGCCTGTCGGTGGTAGTCGTGGATCATTGCGATCGCCAAGTAATCTGAGACCACTGGGCCATCGAAGCCTAGCTTGCCGCGCAGCAGGTCGGTGAGCACCGCCCGCGAAGAGGCCACCACATCGCCATCTAGTTCTGGATAGGAATTCATAATGGTTCCCAGACCGCTCTCTTGAATGGCTGCCTGGAAGGGCATCAGGTGTGTTTCCCAAAGCGCATGCGGTCCCAGATTTACCGGCCCACAATTCATCCCACCTATCGAGGAACTATGGCCTACAAAGTGCTTGCCGGTGGCCACAACCTGTTTATCTTCGCCTTGCAGACCGCGCACGTAAGCCATGCCAAACTGGCTCACGAGCACAGGGTCTTCGCCGAAAGTTTCTTCGATCCGTCCCCAGCGGGGATCGACGCCGATATCCAACACCGGGCCCAATCCCTGCCGCGTCCCCACGGCCAGCATCTGCCGCCGGATCTCTGTGGTCATTTGTTCGGCCAGGTCTGGGTTCCAGGTGCTTGCCAAGCCGATCATCTGCGGGAAAATGGTGGCTCCCAGCCCCAAGTAGCCCAAGCAGCATTCTTCATGCAGGATGGCCGGGATACCCAGGCGCGTCTGTTCCACTAGAAACCGCTGGATGTGGTTTCCCGCTCGGGCAATCTCGGTGGGTAATTGAGTGCTGGTCCCGCCCACCCGCGAGATATGGCCAATGCCTTCCCCAAGTAATCGTTTCAGCACCTCATCGGATAGTTGCTGGTCCACCTGTAGCTCATTGAACCAATAGGAGCTGAGCTGGGCGAGCTTTTCATCCAATGTCATGCGCTCGATGAGATCCTGGACGCGCGCCTCGACGGATGTTGAAGGCTTCAGATATACGGGTTGCGTTTGAGTCGTTTTGACCATCAAAGCACTACTGGGAGTTAATTTACATGAGGCACTGGTCGCTTGCGAGGAATTCAGCCCTCAGCGCACGCCCAGCAGCACCTCAATTGTGAGTTGATCGAGTTGTTCGTATCCTAGCCCTCGCTTGCCCAAAGCTGCCCGGTCAAAGGCGTGAGTTTTTAAGGCTGCGGCTTTCTTGCTGGAATACGCGCCAAGGTATTGGTCGATGCTTCCGCCACTCTGGTTGATTTCCTGGAGCAAGCCCTGGATTTCCTTGTCGGCATTCCATTGCTCAGCCTTTTCCTTCAGGATCAAATATGTACGCATGCAGCCGCGGGCAAAGTCTTTCACACCTTGATAGTCCTCTGTTCGGTACGCATGCGCGTCAAAGTGACGGCAGCCGTCGTATTTGTTGTCTTCCAGCAGCTTCACCAGGAAGAATGCGCTTTTCAGGTTAACCGCCCCGAAGCGGAAATCCTGGTCATAGCGACCAAAGGCCTGGTCGTTGAGGTCGATGTGGAAGAGCTTGCCTGCCTCCAGCGCCTGCGCCACCCCGTGGACGAAATTCAGCCCGGCCATGTGCTCGTGCGCCACTTCCGGGTTCACGCCCACCATTTCTGGGTGATCCAGCGTCTCGATGAAGGCCAGCATGTGGCCGGTGGTCGAATTGTAGATATCGCCGCGCGGCTCGTTCGGCTTGGCCTCCAGGGCAAATTTCAGCTCATATCCCTGATCCAGAACATACTCACACAGATAGTTCATCGCCTCCCGGCTGCGCTTGATCGCTTCGATTGGGTCCTTGGCCGCATCGGTCTCCGTGCCCTCGCGTCCACCCCAAAAGACGTAGAACTTCGCTCCCAGTTCAACGCCCAGATCGATCGCCTGCATCGTCTTTTGCAGCGCGTAGGCTCGCACGTTGGCGTCGTTGGAAGTGAATGCCCCATCCTTGAACACCGGGTCGTAGAAGAGGTTGGTCGTCGCCATCGGCACCACCAATCCGGTGTCCTTCAGCGCCGCCTTGAAATCTGCCACAATCTTATCCCGCTCCGCCGGGCTGGCGTCGATCGGCACCAGATCGTTATCGTGCAGGTTGACGCCCCACGCGCCCACTTCTGCAAGCAGGTGCACCAACTCCACGGGGGATTTTGCCTCTCGCACTGGCGCCCCGAAGGGATCCCGGCCGATGTTGCCCACTGTCCACAGGCCAAATGTGAATTTATGCTCAGGTTTGGGAACGTATCTGTCGTTCATGCTTTCTCCGAATTCTCGAACAAGGCGAAGACCTTAGCCTTTAATCGCGCCGGCCGTTAGACCGGAAACAATTTGCCGCTCCGCGAAGAGATAGAAGATCACCGCGGGAATGGCTGAGAGCGCCACGAACGCGGAAACCAGCGCCAGGTCGCGGCCATACTGACCTTGGAACTGCATCGTGCCCAAAGGCAAGGGCCACAGTTCTTCTGAATTGATCACCACCAGAGGCACCAACAGATCGTTCCAGCTTACCACCATTGTCAACGCCGCCACAGCCGAAAGGGCGGGCCGCGCCAGGGGCAGCAAGATGCGCCGGAAGAAGTCAAATGTCGTGCAGCCATCGATGTAGGCTGCATCCTGTAGTTCATTGGGGATGGAGCGGAAGAACCCATTCAAGATCATAATGTTGCCGGCGACCTGGAAGGCGGTTTGCACGAGTATCACGCCCCACAAGTCGTCAGTCAGCGACATCTGGCGCAGCACCAAATACACCGGTAGGATAGCCACATTGATCGGGAACATGAGGCCCAGGGTGAGCAAGTTGAAGGCTAGATCCTTGCCGCGGAAGTGCATGCGAGCAAACACAAAGGCCGCCAGGCTGCAGATTACCACCACGCCAGCCGTGGTCGCCACCATCACCAACAGGCTGTTGCGCAGCATTTCCCAGAATGTAGATTGAGATAGCACGAAGGTGAGATTTTCCCAATGGGCTGGAACGGGGACCGTGTAGGGCGTGGCCATCACCTCACCGCGCGTTTTCAGTGCTGCGAAGGTCAGCATCACCACGGGCACAAGCACGAGCACCGACAGGATCGAAAGCACCACGTATTGCGATATGCGCGTCATCCGCTGGTTTTTCTTAGCGCTTGATTTGGGTAAGGTTGCTTGCATGGTCTTCCTTTCGGATACGTGCCTAAAGCCCGCTCAGATAATCTCGTTGGCGGAACAGACGCAAATACAGCACGGAGAACAGTAGCGAGATCAATAGCATCACGATGGCCACTGCCGAGCCGTAGCCCAAGTCGAAGCGCACAAAGCCGTAGCGGTACATGTAGGTGGACATGACCTCGCTGGCGTTCACTGGGCCGCCTTTGGTCATGAGCCAGATCAGCGCAAATTGCTGAAGCGAACCCAGTACAGAGAGGTAAACAGAGGTTCGGATTGTACTGGAAAGCAGTGGCAGAATTATGCGGAAGAAAAGCTGAGGTCTGCTGGCCCCATCGATGATAGCTGCCTCTTCGATCTCTCTTGGGATGTTTTGCAAGCCCGCCATGTATAAGAGCAGGTGGAAGCCGAAGAATTTCCACGTGAGCACGATGAAGATTGACGTCAAGACAATGCCGGGCTCAGCCAGCCAAAGGATGGGTTCCGCTCCTGGGATCAAAGTCCATACGGCGTTGAGGAAGCCCCGCGAGGGGTCCGGGTTCATGATGCTCGACCACATGATGGCTGTGATCACTTCGGAAAACACGTAGGGCATGAAGAAAATCGTGCGGAAGAAGGCACGCCCTGGAAGATCGCGCCCCACCATCATGGCCAGAGCCAGGGAGAATGGCAGCTGGATCAACAGGGACATGCCGACGATGATGATCCCATTGATGATTGCTTTGTGGAATATCTCGTCCGTCAGGATGCGCCGGAAATTGTCCAGCGCTACGAAATCCTCTGCTGGGCCAAAGCCGGCCCAATCAAAGAAGCTGTAGTAAACAGATTGAAGGATTGGATAAGCTAGGAAGACAAAGAAAAGGATAAAGGCGGGCAACAGGAAAAGAAAGATAACCAGCTTGTTTTGAGTGCGAGGGGAGACGCCGCCAGGTTCTTCCAGGGCGGCGGTATCTTGGCTAACTGGAGTGGCTCGCATTTATGCTCTCCATCGGCTATAATGGGGTGTGGGTGGCGGGGAATTGAGCAGCAATCCGCTCAATTCCCCGCCCCGTCTTTTTGCCGACAGGTTTTATTCCAATTCGGCTACGTAAGCGTCATCGATTGCCTGTGCGGCTTGCTCGGGGGTCGACGTTCCGGCAAACAGACCTTGAACAGCGTCGTTCACCACAGAACCAACCGCCGGGGGCAGATATTGGTCGTAGTACAGCTGGAAGTATTCAGCCGCGGCCGCGCCTTGCTGGACGGCTATCAGCGAGGGATCGGTTAGACCCGCCTCGCCACCGATCACCACCGGAACAGACATGCCGATCTCAGCCTGAGCAATCTGGGATTCCACACTGCTTATATACTTCAAGAAATCGACAGCTTCGGGTGGCGCGTTGATGCCGATCACATAGCCGTTGCCGCCGCCGAGCGCATCCGTCGGTGCGCCTGCGCCGCCCTCAATGGCCGGGAAGGGGAACCAGCCTAGCGCATCGCCCAAACCAGTGCCATCTGCACTGTTCTCAACGAAGGCGCCGGGTGCCCACTGACCCATCAGATCCATTGCGGCATTGCCGTTGCCCATTGCGGTGGCCTCATCGCCCCAGGTGGCACCCAGGAAACCGCTCTGGAAGGCATCCAGAGCCACCAGTTCCTGCAGCAGCGCGCCAGCCTGGACGAAAGGGCTCGTCGGTGAACGCACCGCTCCGGGTGGCAGCTGCTTCAAACGCCGCCTGCCCACCCAAGCGAACGGCGAGATACTCCCACCAGAACGCGCCCGGCCACTTATCGCCTTCGCCAACCGCAATCGGGGTGATCCCTGCGGCTTGCAAGGCTTCGATGTCGGCGAGTAATTCGGTCCAGGTCGTCGGGGGGGCATCGATTCCGGCCTCGGCAAAGAGGTCTTTGTTGTACCAGAAGCCCACCATGCCCATATCACGCGGCACACCATAGTTCACGCCTTCGTAGGCGTAAACGCCAAGCGCACCAGGCGAGAAGGTGTCGCCCCAGCCGTCTTCGGCGAGATAGTCGGTGATGTCCATGAGCAGACCAGCTTCGGCGTACTCATTCATCACGCCGCCGCCCCAGCTCTGGAAGATGTCTGGCGGGTCGCCGGATTGCATCACGGTGGTCAGTTTGGCCTTGAAGTTCTCGTTCTCCAGAACCGTGATCTCGATGGTGACGTTGGGGTGTGCGGCCATGTATTCATCGGCCAACTGCTGCCACAGCGCCTTCTGGGTCTCCTCGGTTTGGATGTGCCACCAGGTGATGGTCACCGGCTCTCCCGAAGCAGGCTCCTCGGGGGCGGCTGAGCCACATGCTGCCAGAAGTATGCTGCTTATGATGAGCACGGCCAACAAGCCATACCAAGTCTTTTTAAACATGGTTTCTTCTCCTTTTTCGAGTGTTATTAGCACGCGAGTAACTTGATTGGTTCTTCTTATTAAATCGATGCATTTCTCTCCTTTCCTCTGTGAAGATCGGGTAAACAGTTGTGCAGTGCACTGATCTGAGTGTAGAAGATTTCATGAATTCAAGCTGCAAGGTCATTCTGTGAGTGCTTTGCAGGAATCACGTAGGATCAATTCAGTGGGGAGCTCGATCCGCTTGGGATCGCTATCCGGGTCCTCCAATAATTGGAGGAGCATCTGAGTCGCCATGCGCCCCATCTTTTTCAGTTGCTGGCTTACGGTGGTCAGTCCCGGGCGAATGAGCGAGGCCTGGGGGATGTTGTCAAAACCGATAACGGAGATGTCGTCTGGCACGCGCAGTCCACGATTGCGCACTGCATCCATCACGCCCATTGCCATCACGTCATTAGAAGCAAAGATGGCTGTGGGTGGTTCCGGCAAATCCAGCAAGGCGGTAGCGCCCACGTAGCCATCCGGCTGGAAGAAATCGCCCTCAAAGATCAATTCATCTTTGTCCTCCAGGTGATAGGTTTTCAGAGCCGAGCGATAGCCTTCTAGGCGATCCTGTGCGCAACCCAGATCCATCGAGCCGGTGATGAAGCCGATGCGTTTGTGACCCAGCTTGATGAGGTGTTCGGTGGCGTTGAACGCGCCTTGCCAATTGGTGGCCCCCACTGCAGGACAATGCTCGCCATTGCCTTGGTGATCGATGAGCACAAAGGGGAAGTTGCGCCGCGCCAATGTATCGATGTAATCGGTAGGGTTGCGCGGCAAAACCAGCAGCAGGCCATCCACCATGCCGGTGGCCAGATTGGCCACATAATTGGCCTCTTTGGTGGCTGCTCTGTGGGTGGTGTAGAGGATGAGGTCCAGGTCTTGCAGACTGAGTTCGGTATCGATGCCGTGGATGATCTCTCCGATGTAGGCCGTCCCCAGGTCTGGCACCAACAGCCCAATCATGTTTGTCTTGCCGCCTGCCAAGCTGCGCGCCTGCCGGTTGGCCACAAAGCCCAATTGCTGCATGGCTTCCTTCACACGCTCGCGCGTTTCCATCTTCACGTGGACGTCATCGTTGATTACGCGCGAGACCGTGCCGAGTGAAACCCCCGCTTTGGCAGCCACATCGTCGATCGTTATCTTGCGTTTACTCATGGGTAGACCACCATTTCTTGGAAGCGCTTACATACTCTTGCGACAGAAGTCTTCAATATTGGCGAAGTATTGTCCATCAACGCGTGTCTAAAGGGCTTAAATACGCCTGATTTGGTCGTTTGTGGGGGAAATCGGGACTACAGGTACCGTATTCATGGAAGCGCTTCCATGGACAATATTAACATAAAGCAAACAACGAGTCAAGTGTGCTCCGATTTGCCATTTTCTATTGAACTGATCTAGACAACCGGGAGAAGGGTTCAAGCAAGGAGGCTGATCCGTATTTCCGGGTAATCTGGGTCTTCATTACAACGAAGCGAGCGACTTGCGCTTTTGAAAGTCCGAGCGGTTGCCGCTCGCTATACAATGGAGATGATGTTGAATCGTAAACGATGCCGGCTTGCTTTCTTTATACTGGCGCTCTTGTTGGCTGGTTGTGGGGAGGCTGTGGAACTTGAAGGTGTCAGCACGCCCTCAAGCACGCCAACAGCGGCAGGCCAAACCGATGCTTCGGCTTCAGAGGATGAGACCAACGGCCAGGCAGGGCTAAATGACCTCAGCCAGGGGAAATGCGAGGGGCTTGAGCCGGTCGTCTTGACCGCGCCGCCAGCTGACCCTGAGGATCTAGCCTATATCTTCCCGATGGGGCTCATGTTCGGCGCCCATGTGACGCCCACAGATCATCAGTACTATTACTGGGATGACGTGCAAGCGCCGTTGGACCAATATACGGTGTACAGCCCGGCGGAGGGCTACGTCGTCGAGGTGAGCTATCTCGAAAATGATTATCGCCTGGTCATCGA
>Ga0068714_10006847_pt1 | contig 11386 bp, 10 predicted proteins | sample MTBNYHSulfiMetaG_FD_62988 | JGI IMG/M metagenome (GOLD analysis project Ga0068714, IMG submission 62988) | Enrichment culture microbial communities from rom New York Harbor, USA that are MTBE-degrading - MTBE-NYH (New York Harbor Sulfidogenic)... | ecosystem: Environmental > Aquatic > Marine >... | reverse complement strand
GGACAAAATTCACATCGAGCCATCAGCGGATTTTGAGAGCGAGCTGGAGCAAATCCACATTGATTGTGAGCAGGATAATGCCCGTGAGTATGGCATTTCGCCTGAATATGCTGCCGGGCTCCATGACTTTCTCTCCAAAGCAACAGGCAGTAAAATAGTCAAGGGGCAGGTAACAGGTCCTGTCACCTGGGGGTTGAGGGTTACCCGTCAGGATGGTCTGGGCATCCTCTATGACGACACTTTAGCCGAAACTGCGGCCAAGTTCCTGCGGCTGAAAGCTTCGTGGCAAGAAAATATCTTGAGGGAAATAGCGCCAAATACCATTATCTTTGTTGACGAGCCCTATTTAGTTTCTTTAGGCTCGGTGTTTACTCCTATTCCTGAGGAAAAAGTGCCTGTTCTGCTAGAAGAGGTCATCAAAGGAATTAAAGGTACAAAGGGGCTGCACTGCTGCGGAAACACTAACTGGTCAGTCATTCTGGACACCACAATCGATATTCTCAGCTTTGATGCCTATAACTATGCCTCTTCACTAAGTACTCACTCGGGTAAGGTGAAATCATTTCTTGAACGTGGTGGCAGCATTGCCTGGGGGATAGTCCCGAACGAGGAGGAGTCTTTAGTTAAAGAATCTTTGCCCAGTCTTCGTGACCGACTTGAAGAAGCTATGGCTCCGTTCACCAGGGACGGTGTTAAGTTCAGGCAGATTATAGCTCAAGGGCTGATAACTCCTTCTTGTGGCCTGGAAAGCTTATCGCCTGAAGCAGCAAGTCAAGCTCTGGAATTAACGGCTAAGTTATCCCAGGACTTAAGAAGTCGATATGTAGCGTGACGCGGCGAAATAACTGTCCCCTCAGGTAGTATCCCTTAAGAATAAAGGCTAGTGTTCCTGCGAATCTTCTTCTAAAGCTTTAATTTTATTCACCCTTTGTAAGTGTCTGCCGCCTTCAAAATCCGTGTCTAAGAAAGTTTTAACTATTTCCAAAGCTGACTCGGTGTCTATATCCTCTCCTCTAAGGCACAAGATGTTGGCATCATTGTGCTGGCGGGCTCTTTGTGCTGCAAATACATCACAGCATAAAGCCGCCCTTATACCCTTTATTTTATTGGCAGCTATGCTCATGCCTATGCCAGTGTTGCATATTAGAATGCCCTGGTCGGAATTTCCCGATGCTATTGCCTCCCCGACTTTCTGGGCGATGTCAGGATAATCCACAGGGTCGGTGTTGTGGCAACCAAAATCTTGATGGCTATGGCCCGAGTTTTGCAGGAAGGACACAATTACCTGTTTTAAAGCAAAGCCCCGGTGGTCACAACCTATAGCAATGCGCTTCACTATTTACCTCCGAGTATTCCTTATTAGCTTTATCAATCTCATCTGACGGTATGATGCCCTGACGCAAAATTATCGACGGTTCATGGGTAACATCCACTACTGTGGATTCCTTGCCGCCGGGACATTTGCCTCCATTGATAATAAAGTCGATTTTTCCTCCCAGTTGTTGTCCAACTTCCTCGGCAGTTAAGGCAGCCGGTTGGCCACTAATATTGGCGCTGGTTCCGATTATGGGGTTCCCCAGCCGTTGAATGAGCGCCAGACAAGCAGGGTGGTTAGGAACGCGTACCGCTATGGTGGGTCCTGAGGCTAGGTAAGCAGGCAACGAATCTATTTTGGGTAAAACCAGGGTTAACCCGCCGGGCCAAAACCGTCTTGCCAAAAACCAGGCAATTTCTGATATTGGATTGACCAGAGTAGTCAATCGCTCGGCGTCAGCGATTAGCAAGGGAAGTTGCTGATGCTTGGGTCGGTTTTTTATCCCATAAATCCTTTCCACCGCCGTGGAATTAAAGGCGTCAGCCCCCAGGCCATAGACCGTATCGGTAGGGAAGGCAACCACACCCCCCTTTTGGAGGATTTTAGCCCCTTTCTCGATTTCTCGTTGTAAAATATCCATCTTTTCTGACGTTAGTATAGCATGGCGGCGTCCGGGGCAGTAATTTATCATTTATTCATTCAAGAACTTAGGAAGGATTTAACCGCGAGTGAGAAGCCTTGCCAGGTGGGAAAAGCTTAGGACGTCTCTGGTTGATAATAGTTCATGACAATGATAAGCTAAATATATTCACCACCGTAAATCTGCAATGAAAAAGAAGTCAGAAAGCCACAGAATTGCTGCTAGCGATGATATCGAAGTCTCCACTTATCTGGGACTAGCCAAAGAGTTGCGCGGCGAGCAACCTGTAGTTGAGCCTAAGTTACCACCAAGCGAGCGTGAAACTATAGTGGTGCTCGACTTTGGCTCCCAATATAGCATGCTCATTACCAGGCGGATACGGGAATGCAATGTCTATTGTGAGCTTGTGCCTTATGACACGCCCTGGGAAAAAATAGCTACCCTTAACCCACGGGGCTTTATCCTCTCAGGAGGTCCGGCTAGCGTTTATGATTCCGGCGCTCCTATGCCTTTACCATATATCTATGAGAGCCGTCTACCTGTTATGGGTATTTGCTATGGGACGTTTGCTATCACCTATCACTTAGGTGGTCAGGTAACTCAGGGAACAAAGCGCGAATATGGCCACACAATCCTGCATATAAGTGCTGAAGACTGCCCCCTTTTCGCCAGCCTTCCTTCTTCTCTCCCGGTGTGGATGAGTCACGGTGACCAAATAATGGAGATGCCTCCCGGATTCAAGGCTCTGGCTTATACTGAAAATTCGCCGTTCGCTGTTATCGGTAACGATAACGGTATTTACGGACTGCAGTTTCACCCTGAAGTGGTTCACACACCTCAAGGGAAAACCATATTTCAGAATTTTGTACTTCAAATATGCGGCTGCCAAGGCAACTGGACACCAGCTAATGTCATAGCCGAGAGCGTAGATAAAATTAAGGAGCAAGTGGGCGGCGGAAGAGTGGTCTGTGCTCTTTCTGGGGGCGTCGATTCGGCGGTAACTGCTACCCTTGTTGACCGTGCTATTGGCAATAAGTTAACTTGCATCTTTATCAACAATGGCTTATTACGTCGTGATGAACCTGAAAGGGTGCTTAGCACCTTCAAGCGTAACCTTAAAATGGATGTAGTTTACATAGACGCTACCGATAGATTCTTAGAACGACTTAAAGGAGTTACCGATCCGGAAGAGAAGCGGCACTTAATAGGAAACGAGTTTATCCAAATTTTTGAGGAAGAAGCGGCCAAATTAGGCAAGATTGATTTCCTGGCCCAGGGCACTCTATATCCCGATGTCATTGAAAGCACCTCCGCTGAAACCAAAGCCGCGGCTAAAATAAAGAGCCATCATAATGTCGGCGGATTACCGGCTAAAATGAGTTTCACTCTTATCGAGCCACTGAGATATTTGTTTAAGGATGAAGTTCGGCAGGTGGGGTTGGCTTTAGGTCTGCCTGAGGATATGGTCTGGCGGCAACCGTTTCCCGGACCCGGATTAGCTATTCGCATTATTGGTGAGGTGACCAGGGAAAAGCTGGAGATACTCCAAGCTGCTGATTGGATTGTGATGAATGAAATCAAGAGAGCCAAACTTTATCGCCAGCTATGGCAAAGCTTTGCTGTACTTACTGATGTCAAGAGTGTTGGCGTCATGGGCGACTACAGAACCTATGGCTACTTAGTAGCTGTCAGAGCAATAACTAGTGAAGATGCTATGACTGCTGATTGGGCCCGCCTGCCCCACGACCTTCTTGCTAGAATATCTGACCGCCTGGTTAATGAAATCCCCAATGTTAACAGGGTAGTTTATGATGTCACCAGTAAGCCGCCGGCGACTATAGAATGGGAATAAGTATCGAAGGAGGAGAAAAGATGAGTTATTCTTTTGAAGAAATGAGCGACGAACAGCTAGCTATACTAGATGATTTAGAAATGCTCCGTGAAGATTTAATAGGCGAGTTGCAAGCCATTAACCAGTATGAAGACCATGTATTAAATTTGGAAAACGAAGGGGCTGTGACTACACTGCAACATATTATTGAGGAAGAAAAGGAGCATGTCGTAGAATTGCTGAGACTAATTCAAAATCTCGACCCCGTGCAAGCTGACAAATTCAAGGAGATTTTATAATGCCATGTCAAACAGAGTGAAACTAAAAGGAGTGAAGAAGAATAGGGGGAAGCACAAGAAGAAGAAGCGGTAGGTATTCTCCGAGGCCACCCTCGGCTGTTCCTAGTGGTAAACTTCACCCTCATTCCCAGTGCGGTCTTTCAAAAAACTGGTGGTGAAAATCCAGAAAGTGGAGGACATAGTACGGCTATACTTTTAAGACTCACACGCGAAGGTGAACTTTGAAGATACTAGTCATTGGTGGTGGAGGCAGGGAACACACCTTGGTATGGAAGATTGTCCAGAGTTCCAGGGTGGAAAAAGTTTTCGCTGCCCCGGGGAATGCCGGCATAGCAGCCATCGCGGACAATCTGAATTTGCGCCCCACCGATATAGAAAGCTTGGGCAAGGCGGCCAAAGAGAAAGGCATTGACCTTGTCGTGGTTGGTCCTGAGGCTCCGTTAGCTTCGGGCATAGTGGATTACTTTGATAACCTGGGTATTCCTGTTTTCGGTCCCACTAAAGCAGCCACGCAGGTAGAATCAAGCAAGGTTTTTGCCCGAAATTTGATGGAGAAGTATGGCATCCCCTGTCCTAAAGGCGCCATTTTCTCTTCTTATCCTGAGGCTCGTGCATACCTTCAGGAACAGCGTCCGCCTGTCGTCATCAAGGCTGACGGATTAGCCGCTGGCAAAGGTGTGATTATAGCTGATTCTTTGCCGGAAGCCCACAAAGCCCTCGGCGACATCATGGAAGCAAAGATTTTCGGCTCCGCTGGAGACAGGGTAATAATTGACGAATACATTAGCGGTCGAGAAGTAAGCCTAATAGCTTTTACCGATGGCAAAATAGTCTCACCCATGATACCAGCTTGCGATTATAAGAAAATCGGTAATAATGAACAGGGTCCCAACACCGGAGGTATGGGAAGTTACAGCCCACCGGGTTTCTTCTCCGCCGGGATGACAGAAAAGGTAACCAAGAATATTTTGGTGCCGACTGTCAAGGCTATGACTGAAGAAGGCATGCTTTATAAGGGAGTGCTCTATGCGGGGTTAATGATTGTTGATGGAGAGCCTGTGGTGATGGAATTCAATGCTCGCTTTGGTGACCCGGAAACTCAGGTCGTTTTGCCTCTTCTCAAAACTGACCTGGTGGATATACTTGTGGCAGTAGTCCAGGGCAACCTCGACCGGCTGAAAATAGAGTGGAGTTCTGAGGCCTGTGTTGGAGTGGTTTTGGCTTCAGGTGGATATCCTGGAAGCTACAAGACTGGCTTTCCCATACAGGGGATAGACACCATGGACAAGGATGTGCTAGTTTTCCATGCTGGAACTAAGTTGGGAAAAGATGGCATAATTTATACTGACGGCGGGCGAGTGCTCACCGTAGCAAGTGTGGGCAAAGACATGGCTGAAGCTCGAGAGAAAGTTTACCGCAACATTCCTAACATTTACTTTGAAGGCTGTTATTATCGTAGAGATATTGCTTTAAGGGAGATAGCCTGAATGGCGTTAGTAGGTGTAGTTATAGGCAGCAAGACAGACACCGAGCTGATACAGCCGGCGTTGGATATGCTTAAGCAATTGGGCATTGATTATGAACTTTCCGTTATCTCAGCCCATAGAAATCCCGAAAAACTAAGGGAGTATGGCCTGGACGCAGAGAAGAGAGGGCTCAAAGTTATCATTGCTGCTGCTGGCAGAGCTGCTCATCTTCCCGGCGTCTTGGCTAGCTGGGCAACTTTGCCTGTAATTGGTGTGCCCTTACCCACTAGCGAATTAAAAGCCATAGATGCTTTGCTCTCCATAAGCCAGATGCCTGGGGGAGTGCCGGTAGCCTGCATGGGCATTGGCAAAAGCGGGGCAAAGAATGCTGCCTTGCTCGCTGCCCAGATTCTGGGCGCAGCAAATAAGGAAATAAAAGAAGCCTATCGTAAGTATAAACAGGAATTAGCAGGGGATTAACATGATTGAGCGGTACTCCAGACCTCAGATGAAGAAAATCTGGTCTGATAAAAACAAATTTGACCAGTGGCTTAAGGTAGAGATAGCCGTTTGTGAAGCCTGGGCTGAGCTGGGCGAGATCCCCCCAGAGGATATAGTTAAGATAAGAAAGGCCAGCTACAACCTGAGTCGTATTGCCGAGTTTCTGAAGGTAACCCACCATGACATGACGGCTTTTCTTAACTCGGTGGCTGAAAGCCTGGGTGAAGAGTCACGCTTCATACATCTTGGGCTTACCTCTTCGGATGTTATGGATACCGCCTTGAGTCTGCAATTGACCCAGGCGGCAGATATCTTGGTAAAAGATATAGCCGAGCTTATATCCGTATTGGAAAGTAAAGCTATAGAGCACAAATACACCATTATGATGGGGAGGACCCATGGTGTTCATGCTGAGCCTACTACCTTTGGTTTAAAGATGGCCTTGTGGACTGAAGAAATGAAGCGTAATGCTCAAAGGCTGGCTGAGGCTATGAAAAATATCTCTGTGGGCAAAATATCCGGAGCGGTGGGCACTTACGCTAGCGTGCCTCCTCAGGTTGAAAAAATAGCCTGCGCCAAGTTAGGGCTCACTCCAGCTCCAATATCAAGCCAGATAGTCCAGCGTGACCGCCATGCTCAATTCCTAACCACTTTGGCTATTATAGCCAGCTCTCTGGAAAAATTTGCCACCGAGATTAGGAGTCTCCAACGAACAGAAGTCAGGGAGGTTGAAGAGCCTTTTGAAGAGGGGCAAACAGGCTCCTCAGCAATGCCTCATAAAAGAAACCCCGAGCTTTGTGAGCGTATCTGCGGATTAGCAAGATTAATAAGGGGCCATGCTTTAACTTCTCTGGAGAACATCGCCTTATGGCACGAACGTGACATCAGTCACTCATCCACAGAGCGAATTATCCTGCCTGACTCCTGTCTGGCAGTTGATTACATGTCATCTATATTTACCTCTATAATGAAAGGACTCAAAATTTATCCGGAAAATATGCGGCGTAACATCGAGCTTACCCAGGGGGTCATCTTTTCTCAAAGGGTGCTCCTCGCCTTGATAGATAAAGGCCTGCCACGGGAAGAGGCTTATAAGATGGTGCAAGACAACGCAATGAAGGCTTGGGGAAAAAGGAAAAGCTTTCTGAGCTTGCTTGAAGCAGACAGGCGGATAACCGCTCGTTTGAGCAAAAAGGAACTGACATCTCTCTTCGACTACAATTACTATCTGAAATACGTAGATACTGTCTTTGAACGATTGGGGCTAACTAAAACCAAACGGGGAAAGAAAGCTGGCAAGGCTGGGTCAGCTAAGCTGGCTCCTAGGTCAGTGTAGTGATGAGCAGTGACTTCTAAATTTTTGTCTTAGCGTATAAAAGAGGGGAATAGAAAGGTGAAGACTGCGCAAGAATACCTTGATAGCATGAAGAAAATGCGTTTTGAACTCTACATGTTTGGAGAGCGGGTTACCAATCACGCAGATAATCCTATTATCAAACCGACAAGGAATTGCATTGCTGCTACTTATGAACTTGCCGAAGAGTCCAAATTTCCACAATACCATAACGTTATGACAGCCACCTCTCATCTAACAGGGAAAAAGATAAATCGTTTCTGTCACATTCATCAAAGTACCGAAGACCTGGTCAACAAGTCAAAAATGGGTAGGGGATTGGGTGATTATACCGGTTCTTGCTTTCAGCGTTGCGTGGGAATGGACGCCTTGAATACTTTGTCGATGGTGACTTATGACATTGACCAGAAATATGGAACCGAATATAACAAGCGTTTCCTGAAATACTTAAGATACATACAGGATGAAGACCTGGTTTGTTGTGGTGCCATGACGGATGCCAAGGGCGATAGAAGTCTTCGTCCAACCGAGCAAGCTGATCCCGACCAATACCTTCACGTAGTGGAAGAGAAATCGGATGGCATTGTAGTGCGTGGGGCCAAATTGCACCAGACAGGAGCTGTAAATTCGCATGAAGTCATCTGCATGCCGACCAGAGCTATGCGGGAAGAGGACAAAGAGTACGCTATTTCTTTTGCCTTGCCCAGCGACACCGAAGGGATTATATACATCTATGGGAGACAATCATGCGACACGAGAAAAATAGACAGCCCGAATATGGATGTCGGTAACATTCTTTACGGGGGACAGGAATGTATGGTTGTTTTTGACAACGTGTTTGTTCCCTGGGAACGGGTCTTTATGTACAAGGAATATGAATTTGCCGGCGACTTGGTGGAGAAGTTTTCTGCCTATCACCGCCAGAGTTATGCCTGCAAATCAGGTATGGGTGATATCTTGATTGGCGCCAGTCAATTGATTGCTGAATATCAGGGCACTTCCAAAGCTTCTCATATTAAGGACAAAATCATTGATATGATTCAACTCAATGAAACCCTGATGTCTTGCAGTCTTGCCTGTGCTTACGAAGGTCACAGAGAGGCTTCCGGGACTTACCTTGTCGACACTCTGAGAGCCAATGTATCTAAACTAAACGTGACGAAATTTCCTTATGAAATAGCCAGACTGGCCCAGGACATCGCTGGCGGCTCAATAGTAACCATGCCTTCTGAAAAAGACCTTAAGCATCCCAAGATGGGCGAGTATGTTGCTAAGTATCTGAAGGGTGTTGATGGTATTGCTGTGGAAAATCGCGTTCGTGTACTGCGGCTGATTGAGAATCTCACGGTAGGTTTAGGAGCCGTTTGTTATTTGGCGGAATCTATGCATGGTGCCGGATCACCTATGGCTCAAAAAATCATGATTGGTAGACAGTCCAATATAGATAGAATGAAAAGCAGCGCCAAAAGGGTGTGTGGCATTGAATCCTAGTTACTGGTTTAAAGAGGACCTACTCCTTAAATCTTTACTGGAAATATAATAGCCTGGGCCGAGGAGACTATGAGTAACACCCCGACAGTCTTAGTAAATATAAACTTACCGCTACCTCTATTTCGGCGGGGCAAGGTAAGAGACGTTTATGATTTAGGCGATAGACTGCTCATCGTGTCCACCGACCGCATATCTGCCTTCGATGTTGTTTTGCCCTGCGGCATCCCTGACAAAGGAGAGGTTCTTAACCAGCTTTCTGCCTTCTGGTTCGAGAAAACAGCCCATATTCTACCCAATCATCTTATCAAGGCAATCGATAGCGTGGGTACGCTTCGAGATGTCATTGCGACGACTGAAAGCCCGAAGCAATCTCGATGGGAAAGAGATTCCTCGCTTAAACTTGGAACAAGCCTTATCGGTCGCTCTATGCTTGTGGCTAAGGCCGAGCGCATACCTGTGGAATGCGTCGTTCGGGGCTATCTGTCCGGCTCGGCATGGGCAGAGTATAAAGAGGCTGGAAAAGTTGGCCATATCCATTTGCCCTCGGGAATGAAGGAAAGCCAGGAATTGCCTCAACCTATCTTTACCCCCACTACTAAAAGCGATACGGAGCATGACCGCCCCTTAACCAATCAAGACATAAAAGACCTGGGCGTTGAGGACATATTTGAGGCATTAGAACAAAAAAGCCTGCTTATCTACGGATATGCTCGTGATTACGCTAAAACCAGGGGCATAATAATTGCCGATACTAAGTTTGAATTTGGTTTCATCAACGGTAAATTAGCCCTTATTGACGAGCTATTAACGCCGGATTCAAGTCGCTTTTGGGATGTCGACCAATATGAGGTTGGTCATTCGCAACCCAGCTTTGATAAACAGCCAGTCCGTGATTGGCTTTCAGCTTCAGGATGGGATAAAACACCGCCGGCACCTATGTTGCCACCGGAAGTAATCGAGAGGACCTCGAAAAGATATAGTGAGGTGTACAACAGGTTGACCGGGAGGGGTCTCTGAGGAAAACACAACGGAGATTGTCAAGAGAAGCGAGGCTAAGCCGGACAGGGTACTTTCTAAATGAGAGCCTGGAATGTGTCTAGCTTCAAGTTCATATCACCTCAGTTTTAAGCCAAAGCGACGACTGTCAGAGCTCGACTACAAGGGGGCGCTGCAAAACTTGGGTTTTGCTGAGGTGACAAGCGTTCGTTGTGGCAAATACACGGAGGTTAAAATTTAGGTAAGATGGACTGGGACAACATATTCAGCGTCGTTATGGGTATTTTGGTGCTTATTGCACTGCTTTTTGCCCTCCGCAAGAGAAAGGAAGCCAGTCCCCTCAAGAGGGAGGAATTTTGCCGACACCTCCAGGGAATGGGAATAGAGGCAGCTTTGAAGGAAAGAGGCAGCGACGAAGAAAAGATAGGGCTGAGCCGCTCCTCGGGGCAAAGATCAGAGGGAATTATCGAGCTAAAAGACAGAAATATAGATTTAGTAAATGTCATTAGCATTGCGAGTCAGTATGGAGTGCGCTACTTCTTGGACTACCTGGTGAAGGGCTCAAACATAATGGGGGAGCGGGTACTCAATAAAACCAGGCTGACCAAAAAGAAAAGTCCATCCCTATGGGGTAAGGTAGTAGCTATTGAGTGGAAGGGAGATGGTGCTCTGGCACAGAGCCTTAATCTCGACTATAGTCTGGAAGATAAGCTGCTAAGAGCCGATATGAACGCTTTCAAAGGAAATATCTGGATTTTCCCTGAGCCCAAGCATGGATACGCCCGGATACGGACTGATTATTTGCTCCCCTCTGCCGCAGTATTTGAAGCACTAAGTAGCATAGCCAGACATATTAAGTCGTGGTAAGGGATTCTAATCCCGAAGTTCCCAATAAGCCCTTGATTCTACCCGTGGAGTGCTTTGTAACGTTCCTATCCGGCCAGTACCTTGATCAACCGTAACAAGTTGTTATCCAATTCTTTCTTCTTCTCCCAGGTTTCCCTTAGAGGAGTGAGGGCTATATCTCCCTTCAACTCCCCCACCATGTAACCTGACTTGCCATTGACCAAGGCATCCACAGCCGCTGCTCCTAACTTGCTGGCGAGAACTCTGTCCTTGGCTGTAGGTGAGCCACCTCTTTGGACGTGTCCCAGCACACAAATTCGGTACTCCAGCTTAAGTCTTTCCCATACTTGTTGAGCGACTGAAAACGCACCGCCTGCCTCGTCTCCCTCGGCAACTATCACGATAGAGGATTTCTTACCTCTCCTGATGCTGCGCCTTATATCAAGGCAAATCTGTTCTATTTTCGTCTCCACTTCTGGAATCAAGATATCTTCGGCTCCGCCAGCAATTCCCACCTCCAGTGCAATAAATCCCCTGCTCTTTCCCATGACCTCGATGAAAAAGAGGCGTTGTAGCGACCCCGCAGTATCTCGAATCTTATCTATAGCATCCAAAGCTGTATTTATGGCGGTATCGAAGCCAATAGC
>Ga0068714_10006846_pt1 | contig 11387 bp, 11 predicted proteins | sample MTBNYHSulfiMetaG_FD_62988 | JGI IMG/M metagenome (GOLD analysis project Ga0068714, IMG submission 62988) | Enrichment culture microbial communities from rom New York Harbor, USA that are MTBE-degrading - MTBE-NYH (New York Harbor Sulfidogenic)... | ecosystem: Environmental > Aquatic > Marine >... | reverse complement strand
TGGGTGGTGATGGGTGGCAAAGAGTACAGTCCACCGGAAATTTCGGCTATGATTCTGCAGAAGCTGAAAATTGATGCCGAGGCTTACCTGGGCGGGAAGGTAGACGATGCTGTAATTACGGTGCCGGCTTATTTTAACGATAGCCAGCGCCAGGCGACCAAAGATGCTGGCACCATTGCGGGGCTAAATGTAATACGTATAGTAAATGAGCCGACCGCTTCAGCTCTGGCTTACGGGCTTGATAAGAAGGAGGAGGAAACTATCGCTGTTTATGACCTCGGCGGAGGCACGTTTGATATTTCCATACTTGAACTTGGTGAAGGCCAATTCCAGGTTAAGTCAACCAACGGTGATACTCATCTCGGCGGCGATGATATTGACCAAAAAATCATGGACTGGCTGTGTGATGAGTTTAAAAAAGAGTCAGGTGTGGACTTGAGACAGGATAGGATGGCGTTGCAGCGGCTCAAGGATGCTGGCGAGAGAGCCAAGCGTGAGTTATCCACAGTGGGGCAGACGGAGGTAAATCTGCCCTTCATTACCGCCGATGCTTCCGGGCCTAAGCATCTGAATATAACTCTGACGCGGGCCAAGCTGGAGCAGTTGTCCATGGACTTGCTGGAGAGGAGCATAGAACCCTGCCGCAAAGCGTTAGAGGATGCCAAACTTACTGCGGCTCAGGTGAGCGATGTGATTCTGGTCGGTGGTCAAACGAGGATGCCAAAGGTTCAGGAAATGGTGCGCCAGTTTTTTGGCAGGGATCCTGTCAAAGGTGTTAATCCTGATGAGGTGGTGGCATTGGGTGCTGCTATCCAGGCAGGTGTGCTTAAAGGAGATGTCAGAGATGTTCTCCTGCTTGATGTCACGCCGCTCACGTTGAGTATTGAGACGCTAGGTGGTGTGGCCACATCGCTTATCTCACGGAACACTACTATTCCCACCAAAAAGAGCCAGATTTTCAGCACGGCGTCCGACAATCAACCCAGTGTGGAAATCCATGTACTGCAGGGGGAACGTCCCATGGCGGCTGATAATCGGACTCTGGGCCGCTTTGTACTTGACGGCATTTTGCCAGCGCCGAGAGGCGTGCCCCAGGTCGAGGTTACATTTGATATAAATGCTAATGGTATTTTGGAAGTCCGGGCGCAGGACAAGGGTACCGGCAAGGAACAGAAGATTACTATTACTGCCTCCAGCGGTCTGAGCAAGGATGAAGTGGATAAGATGGCTAAGGAAGCCGAATCTCATGCTGCTGAAGATTCCAGAAAGAAAGAAGAGGTGGAAGCTCGAAATACAGCTGATACCTTGGTCTATACTGCTGAGCGAACTCTTCGTGAACAAGGAGACAAGATTCCTGCTGACTTAAAGCAGGAGCTGGAGGGCAAGATAGCTGCGTTGCATTCGGCCCTTCAAGGTACTGATATAAATTATACTCGCAGTACCACTGAAGAGCTGTCTCAATTGATGCAAAAGATTGGTGCTGCTGTCTATGGGCAGGCTGGGGCACCGCCTCCGCCCGGTGAAGCCCCTGGCGGCGAAGCCGCGGGTGAACCTTCTGGCGAACCTTCTGGTGGTGAGGAGGGCACGGTAGAAGGCGAGTTCAGGGAAGTATAGAACTCTTCGTTCTTACCGCTAGCGATTATGGCGGCGGATTGGTTGCATTAAGTGTACCATCCGCCGCCTGAGTTTTTGGCGGTGTGTAAATATTCTTTTAAAGGGAAGCTAGTGTTTGTGAATCGATGCCTGCTGATATTGACAGCATAGCCAAAAATCAATAATATAAGCAGAAATCTAAACTGAAGGAGGTCTATTTTATATGGCTAAGAAGAGTATAACCATAAGTGGTGTGGTCGCAGGTATTATAGCTATAGTCGCTGGTGTGTTAATTCTGTTTAACTGGTTACCGCTTTATTTAATCGTTGGTGTCTTTCTTATTGTTTGGGGTGTTTTGGCTATTATAAATAGGTAACAGTATTTCTGTCAGGTTTAATAAATAATATTTGCCTTAGGCTGAGAACATTGAGTATTTTGAAAAGGAGGTAATGCATTATGTTTGGCGTCTCTATAGGTCCTGTAGCCGGTTTACTTTGGGGAATAATAACCCTTATCTTCGGCATTATCGTGATGATTTTCCCCAGGATACTCAACTATATAGTGGGCGTGTATCTTATCATAGTCGGGATAATGGCCATTATCGCTGCCATATAGCTTGATAGAAAGCCAGTCAATTTATCGTTGCCGGTTCATTCGAAGCGGAGTCAGTTTTTTTCTGTTAAAGGCTGTGCTAGACTGAGGTGTGCTTTACTTCGGCACATGTGGCTTCAGCTATAATGACTGGGTAGGTAACTTCTATCCCCGTGGTATGCCGCGGCGGGAGTGGCTCAGTTACTATGCTCGAGAGTTCAATTCATTAGAGCTGAATTCTACATTTTATGCTTTACCTAAGCTTTCTGTGCTGGAGGCTATGGTGGGCAAGACGGGGGAGGGGTTCTTATTCTCAATCAAGGCGAATCAGGAGATGACGCATCAGCGGCAGCAAGATAACAGGGTTTTTGTAGCTTTTGTTCACATGCTCCAACCTTTTATTGACGCCGGTAAGCTGGGCTGCGTGTTAGCTCAATTTCCTTACAGTTTCAGCTATAACCGTCAGAATTGTGATTACCTGGCACGTTTTCGCGAATGGCTAAGGGATTTGCCACTGGTGGTGGAATTTCGCAACGCTCAATGGCTGAAGCCAGAGGTCTTTGACTGGCTGCGAAAACGCAATTTTAGTTTTTGTTGTGTTGATGAGCCGCAGTTGCCAAATCTCTTGCCGCCTTTGGCCGAGGTTACTAGCGATATTGGCTACGTGCGTTTCCATGGACGTAATGCAGCTAGATGGTGGCAGCATGAGCATGCTTATGAAAGGTATGATTATGCGTATTCAGCCGAGGAGTTGAAGGAATGGCTGCCTCGGATAAGCAAGCTGAACAATCTGGCTGAAAGGACTTTTGTCTTTGCCAATAATCATTGGCGTGGCCAGGCTATAGGCACTATACGCCAGTTACGTCTCATGTTTGACTAGCTTGCTTTCATAGCTAGCTTAGGCTAGAATGTTTTTTACAGCATGTCGGACAGGTTTGTAGGATGACTGATTTTACTGAGCTTTATGAGCGTTTGAAGCAGGAGCAGATGAGTTTAAATGCTGAACTTCAGAGGCTGAAGGCTGAGGAGAAATCCGCTGACGAGCAGCGGGAAGGAAGTCCTTTCGGGAAGAGGGAGGAGGGAGCTACTGAGGCTTTTGAGTGGGAGAAGAGGTTGGCTTTAGAGAGACGATTGAATGATGCTCTAGCTGCGGTAGGGCACGCTCTGGAAAAATATGAAGCTGGCACCTATGGTATATGCGACCTATGCAGTCGGCCCATAGAGCCAGCCAGGCTTGAGGCATTGCCGCAAGCTACCTTATGTCTTGAGTGTAAAGCGCGCCAGGCGAAGGATGCCAGAAATAGACCGGCAAAGTAGCGGATGGCGGGGGGGATTATTCCTCCTTATTGCTGCCTTTGTGGTGGTGTTAGACCAGATAAGCAAGCTGTGGGTCAGGTCTAATTTCGAACTCTTTCAAACAGTACCGATAACCGCTTGCCTGAGCTTGACACATGTACGGAATACTGGCTCAGCATTTGGGCTTTTCGCAAATCAAGCTTTCCTGTTAATTCTAGTCGCTATAGTCGGGTTAGTGGCTATTTTGCTGTTATATCGCTATCTCTCCAGGTCTAGCATCCTGAGTATATCGGCTTTGGGTTTGATTTTTGGTGGTGCTGCAGGCAATCTGATAGACCGCCTGCGCTTTGGTTATGTTACCGACTTTGTTGATGTTCGTCTGTGGCGTGATTTCCACTGGCCGGCATTTAATGTCGCTGATTCAGCCATAACGGTTGGTAGTATGATGCTGGTTCTTTTTATTTTCTTGGCATTTAGGAAGGTAGATGGCAAGTCCTCTGGAGCCAGAAGTTAAAATATTGCAAGTTGCTGAATCAGCAATTCGCCTGGATAAATATCTGGCCAGAGAATACCCCGAGTTCTCGCGCTCTCGTCTTCAGAAACTGATCGCGCAGGGCTATATTTTGGTTAACGAGTGTGGGGCCAGGGCAAGCCAGAAGTTGAATGTTGGGGATAAGATTTGTGTCGTGTTGCCGCCTCCCGAACAGATTTCCCTTGTTGCCGAGCCTATTCCGGTTGACGTGATTTATGAGGATGATGACCTTCTGGTAGTAGACAAGCCTGCCGGATTAGTGGTACATCCGTCCCCGGGACATACCGCTCATACCCTGGTCAACGCCCTTTTAGCTCGTTGTCCGGGCTTGTCTAGCTTTGGTGATGCCATGCGGCCGGGTATAGTTCACCGTTTGGACAGAGATACCTCGGGGTTGATGATTATCGCTAAGAACAGCTCAGCCCAGCAATATTTGATTAATCAATTCAAAGCCCGGTCGGTGTCCAAGGGTTACCTTGTCTTGGTTAAAGGTAAGTTGACTCCGAGTCAGGGTATAATCGATGCTCCTATCGGGCGCGACCCGTCCAATCGCAAACGGATGGCGGTCGTAGCTGGCGGCAGGCAAGCCAGAACCAGATACAAGGTTAAGGAATATCTGGGTGAGTATACTTTGCTTGATGTTGCTACAGAGACTGGACGAACCCACCAGATACGAGTCCATTTATCGGCTATAGGCTACCCGGTCGTTGGTGACCCTGTATATGGTGTCAGGTCTGCCTTTGTTAATCGTCAGTTCGTCCATGCGTACCGGTTGAGCTTTAGTTTACCTGCCGATGGGGAATATCGTGAATTCACCTGTGAATTGCCTTCGGATTTGAAACATGCTATTGGGCTCATAACCGGGGCAAAGGTTTAGAATCCTTGTCTTTTCCTATTGCTAATGCATAGATAATGTGTTAAATTGTATTTTGAAGAGAGGTATTAAAGATGAAGGGCGCTGATAAGTCTTTTGAACAGATTAAAAAAGGCCAAATGGGGCGTGAAAATGAACTATTTTCACAACTGATGGGTAAGGCTGGCGAATTTGGCGATTTGGAGACCTTTGAGGCTGATTCCGCTGTTCGGCGGAATGAGTTGCTGTTTAAAATCCAAACTGATATGGAAGATACCAAGAATGCTTTGAAGCAGGCTGAACAGCTAACTGAGCGACTCAGGCGAAGATTAAGTGAACTTGAAGGCATGTACCGTATCCTGACCAAAAAATGAGGATTTGGTAGCAATATATTAACCGTTCTTTGTATCTTTCCAGGATGTTTTCTAATTACTTAAGTTTTGTGGGATGAGCGGTTGTCTTCGATAAATCCAGAAACGTGAAGTGAAAGCTAACGTTTCTCAAGGGGAATCAGGGTTGGAGAAGAAGCCAAAAGAGTTTGCCTTAGAGTATGCTGGCTTCTGGATTAGGCTCGGCGCAGGTGTTATTGACCTATTGATTTTAGGTTTTGTTGCCGGGACTATAGCCTACTTTTTCCCTGCTCCGGTAATTTGGGTGACAAGTGGGGTAGCAATATCGATTGCTTATTGGTTGGGTTTTTGGATATGGCGGGGTCAGACACCGGGAAAGATGGCTGTGGGGATAAAGATTATTCGGACTGATAGTTCTCCGGTTAAGTGGCAATGTGTGCTGTGGCGTCTTTTGGGATACATTGTCTCGGTGGTAACTCTGTTTATAGGTTTTGTATGGGTTGCCTTTGATGGTCGAAAGCAAGGGATGCATGATAAGATTGCCGATACCTATGTGGTGAAGCTACCAGTAAGACAGGTAGTTTTCGCGGGCCCTTATGCTCGAGGCCAGGCTAGCTGTGTCTGAAACGATGGTTCGAGTTCGTTTTGCTCCCAGTCCAACCGGCTATCCTCATCTGGGTAATATCAGGACTGCCTTGTTTAACTGGGTTTTTGCCCGGCATAACAATGGCGTTTTTATTCTGCGCATTGAGGATACCGATGTCACTCGCTTGGTGAATGGGGCAAAAGATGTTATTTTGGAGAGTCTGCGCTGGCTGGGACTTGATTGGGATGAAGGCCCTTATTTCCAGTCACAGCGGTTGGAGCTTTATCGTGAGGCGGCTGATAGGTTACTGAAGCAGGAGCTCGCTTATCATTGCTACTGCTCTCCCCAGCGGCTGGATTCGATGCGTCAGGAGCAGATGAAGCGAAAGCAGCCACCGGGCTATGACCGGTACTGTCGCAACCTCACACGAGAACAACGGGCTGAGATGGAGGCAAGCGGTATCACCCCTGTGGTGCGCTTCAAGTCCCCTCTAGAGGGCCAAACCTCTTTCAATGATTTGCTGCGCGGCGAGATAGTATTTGAAAACAGCACCCTGGACGATTTCGTTCTTCTTAAATCTGACGGCTATCCTACTTATCATCTGGCTAACATAGTTGATGACCACCTTATGGAGATTTCCCATATTCTCAGGGCTGATGAGTGGCTATCGAGCACACCGCGTCATGTTCTGCTTTACCAGGCGTTGGGTTGGCAGCCACCGCAATTTGCTCATCTGCCTATGATTCTGGGGCATGATAGGTCGAAACTAAGTAAACGACATGGTGCCACGGCCATCACTGAGTATCGAGAACAAGGATATTTGCCCGAAGCAATGTTTAACTTTCTGGTTCTACTTGGCTGGGCGTTGGATGATAAGACGGAGATTATGAGTCGGCAGGAGATAATAGGGCACTTCTCCTTAGACAAAATAAGCAAGACAGGGGCTGTGTTCAACAGGGATAAGCTTGATTGGATGAATGGAGTTTACCTTCGAGGCTTGAGTTTGGAGGAATTCGCCCAGCGGGCTATGCCTTTTTTGGAAAGAGACTTGCCGTTGGAAATCAGTCGTCCATTAGACGTTGGCTATATCAACAAGATTGCGTCTCTTGTCCAGGAGAGAGCTAAAACTCTGGCTGAAGCGCCGCAGCTCAGCGATTTTTTCTTTGTGGATGAGCTGGAATATGATGCCGGACTGCTTTTGGGCAAAATAGACAAAAGCGAAGCGATTAAAAGTCTGCAGGCTTCGGTTGTCAAGGTGGATGGTTTGAAGGATTGGGACGTGGCTTCGCTGGAGGCTGTTTTTCGACAATTGGCTGAAGAGCTTAAATTGAAGACCGGCGTGTTTTTTGGCCTGCTGCGTGTGGCATTTACAGGTAGAACAGCAGCTCCGCCTTTATTTCAAACCATGGAGATATTGGGCAGAGAACGGTGCCTTAAGCGGCTCAAAGCGGCTTTAGGTAAGCTTCTAGCTTCTTGAGGTTGGTTGAGACGGGGAATCTCCGAAGAGATTCCCCGTCTCTTCATGGGTGAAGCTTCTTAATGCAAGGTCTCGCTCTACTTAAGTGTTGTTGGCGGTGTCTTTATCGTCGGTGTTATTGTATACCATTCCTTGGTGGCTTTGGCTGACAGGTTGTCCACAGTAGCCACGATGTTATCGGTGCCGGCATTTCTGCCGGTGTAGGTGTAGCTTGCCTTGCCATTACCGTCAGTGGTAAGTTCAATCGGTTTGAAGCTATTAGCACCGGTGTGGCTGATCCTTATCCTTAAGTTCGCCATTGGCTTGCCGTTGGTGTCGTAGACAACCACCGTGATGGTATGCTGAGTGCCCACGAGATTTCTAGCCTGGGCGGGGTCAATTAGGATTCTGGCTGGTGTAGGTTCAACATCTGTGGTGGCTGCCCGTTGGAAGCAATACCTGTCTGTGCCGCATTGTATCCTTTGGTTCTGGCAATAGACGTAGCCGTACTTATTTGCCTCATCGATGGTGGCACATACACACCCTTGCGGACACTGGACCTGCTCCGCTGGTTTCCAGCAGTACTTCGCGATTTGCGCAGCAGTTGTCGCAGTTGTAGTAGTGCCTGTAGCATATCCACACGGCGCATCCTGGCACATGGTAGCATTGGTCCCCAATTTAGCATAGGCCTCGTTCTTGGTTAGACAGTCGCATCCTTGTGGACAAGCCTGTGCTACCGACCTCTGGAAGCAGTACCTGTCGGCGCCGGTAGTAGCATCCTTACCGCATAGTATTTTCTGGTTCTGACACCAGGTGTAGCCGTATTCAGCGGCTTCTGCCTCTGTGACACAGAAACATCCTTGCGGGCATTGGACTTCCTCGCCGGGTTTCCAGCAATACAGAGGGTTCTGCTGGTCGTCATAGTCGCAGGGCGCGTCCTGACACAGGGTAGCGTTTTGCCCGTATCTTTTGTAGGCTTCGTCTTTATACATGCAGGTACACCCGGTGGGACATTGGGGCTCCTCCTCGCCGGGTTTCCAGCAATACAGAGGGTTCTGCTGGTCGTCATAGTCGCAGGGCGTATCCTGGCACAGAGTAGCGTTTTGCCCGTATCTTTTGTAGGCTTCGTCTTTATACATGCAGGTACACCCGGTGGGACATTGGGGCTCCTCGCCGGGTTTCCAGCAGTACAGAGGGTTCTGCTGGTCGTCATAGTCGCAGGGCGCATCCTGGCACAGGGTGACGTTTTGCCCGTATCTTTTGTAGGCTTCCTCTTTATACATGCAGGTACACCCGGTGGGACATTGGACCTCCTCTTCTGGTTCGTCAGGTATGGGGATGGGGCGGACGCCGACGGTGCTTCGTGGTATTTGTTCAATATCGAGGCTGAAGCCGACTGGCGTGCTGGCGGTGTAGACGCCGACTACATCCAGAGGCGCGGTGGCATAGATGACGACGAAGCCTTTGATAAATCTAACTGCGGACGTTACCGGCCGAACCGCGGTGGTCTGAAGCACGGTCTGCGTTTGCTGGGAGGGGGCGGTTACCCCGGTTTCTTGTGCAGCCCCAAAGAACCTGACTATGTCGATGCAGTCGATCTCTATAGCTTCGTCAGGTCTTAGCACGACTTTTCGGAAAGCAGATATTCTGCCCCTGGGTTGGTCCTCTCGCTGGGCAATAACGGCTTTCTTGAACAAATATACAGTGTCGTTATGCGGGTTGTGTACGTTAATTGCCGTGGAATAGGAGCCAGGCTGAACACCTTCCCCACCGAGGGCAGGGCCGCAGAGGAACTTGGCTGAGTAGACAATCAGCTTTTCCATCTCCGGCGGGCGCTGGATCTCAGGTGGTTCATAAGGCGTTATGGTTGGTAGCTCCCGCTCTTCCATCTCTATGAGCTTATCGATTTTGGCTCGGATTCTGACCAGCTCATCATACAGTGGGTTTGATGTTGCTGTGGCCGCAACGGCGCTGGTGGTACCTGGTGTAACCGTTGGCAGCTGGTTTATCAGCCATTCCAGCCGCTTGGCTATCGTGTACTTGATTTCGATAGCTGCTTGCGTCTCACCACGGTCTGCCAGCGTCTTGACTTTCTTCACCCATTCTTTGATGACACCTATCTGGCTCTGAATATCTTTGTCGTTGGTTAATTTTCTGGCTTGGTCGAGCTCTCTAAGGATGTCATCAATCAATGCTTTCTCATCTGCTGTTAGGGCGGCTGGGGAAGGTGACGATAGCTGCGGTGTGGTGATTGTCTGGGCGTTTAGGGTGTCTGCGGGGAAGGAGAACATTGATAGTGCGAGTAGTAAACCGAGGAAAATAAAAAAAACGCTTCTCAAACTTTACCTCCTTTTAATTCTGGTTATAGGGGGGCTAATGTTTGTGCTCTAATGCGTTCACATCTCCCACCTCCTTGAACCTCAATAACACATTATAACATGCCTGTCTAGATATTCTGGCAGTTGGGGCAGAAGTAGCTGCCGCGGTTTCTGATGGCGAGGCGCTGGATGGGTGTACCACAGATAGGGCATGGCTTGCCGCCGCGATGAGCCACACAGAAGCTGGAATGGGCGGTGCCCAGTTCACCCTCAGGGCGTTTGTAGGTGTCAACGCTGGCGCCTCCGCTACCGATCGCTGACCGCAGGACGTCAACGATGGCTCTGTGGAGATTTCCGATTTCCCGGGGTGACAGGCTATTTGCTTGGCGAAGCGGGTGTATTCCGGCAGCGAACAGGGCTTCATCTGCGTACATGTTGCCAATGCCGGCAATGAAGGCCTGGTCGAGCAGCACGGCCTTTATCGACGCCTTGTGTTTCTGTAATCGTTTGGCTAAGGTCTCGCTAGTGAATGCGGGAGTTAGCGGCTCGGGGCCAAGCTTGCCGATTATGGACTGTTCATTTTCTACCAGCCAGAGGGCTCCTAGCCGCCTGCGGTCGGTGAAGATAATCCGGCTACCATTGTCAAGGTTGAAGATAACCCTGGCGTGGCGGTCGGCTTGCTCTGGATTCAGCAGCAGAGCCCCGGACATTTTGAGGTGAATAATCAGCACTTTGCCGCTGGAGAGATGGAAAACGAGATACTTGCCGCGCCGCTCGAGGCTGTTTATCTTTTGTCCCGCCAGTTTCTGGCGAAGCTCTTCGACCGAAGGCTGACGTACCAGCTTGGCATCGAGTACTGTAACTTCGGTGAATCGCCGTCCGATTATATGGGGAGAAAGTTCGTTCTTTATAGTTTCTACTTCGGGCAGTTCAGGCACTGTTTAGTAGCCACCTTCGTTGTAATAATGCTGATAGTGTATCTTTATTATTGTAGCCTAAAGCGCTTGTGTGTTAAACGTTTGCTGGCTATAATCTTTAGGCGAAGATACTGTACGTTTTTGTTTAGCGGAGGGAGAACAATGAACTGCAAAGGTATGCTTATACTGGCGGCTTGTGTTGTATGTGCCATTGCGTTAATGGTAGTAAGTTGCGTTAATCCGGCCAAAGAACACTTTTATGAAGGCAATGAGTTCTTCGGGCAGGGGCTATATGACGAAGCTATTGCGGAATACACTGAGGCGATTGAGCTTGATGCCCAGTTCGCCATGGCTTATAACAACCGTGGACTTGCCTATCACAGGAAAGGTAAACTTGATGAAGCAATGACTGACTTCGATAAAGCAATCGAGCTCGACCCCGAACGTCCTGAGATTTATTATAATCGTGGTGGCGTGTACTTCGATAGGGGACAGTTTCAAACGGCTGTGGCCGATTATGACAAGACTATTGTGCTTGCTCCGCGGTTTGCTGTGGCTTACAACAACAGGGGGCAGGCTTATGCCATGATGGCTCAGTTTGATAGAGCCATAGCTGATTATGATAAGGCTGTCGAGTTAAACCCGAAGCTTGCTATTGCTTACGATAACCGGGGCCTTGCTTATCGTAATAAAGGTGATTTCGACCAAGCCATAGCCGATTCTAGCCAGGCAATAGAGCTTAACCCGGAGCTAGCCAAGGCGTATTTTAATCGGGCTTATGCCTATAATAAGATGGGCGATAAAGATAAGGCGAAGAGCGACCTGGAGAAATGTATCGAGCTGTCCACTGACCCCGGGCTATCGGATGCGGCGCAACAGCTACTGGAGAGGCTGT
>Ga0068714_10006845_pt1 | contig 11389 bp, 7 predicted proteins | sample MTBNYHSulfiMetaG_FD_62988 | JGI IMG/M metagenome (GOLD analysis project Ga0068714, IMG submission 62988) | Enrichment culture microbial communities from rom New York Harbor, USA that are MTBE-degrading - MTBE-NYH (New York Harbor Sulfidogenic)... | ecosystem: Environmental > Aquatic > Marine >... | reverse complement strand
CTCTTTGAGAACCTGGTATACCTGCTGGGCGGCACCCACGGTATTGCAGACGACTGCCGCGCAGCCCCCTCCCGCGAGGGCAACCTGAAGGTCTGCTCCGAGGCGCCTGTGCTGGTCGTAGCCCGTGCTGCCGACACCGACCCATTTGAGCGCGACCTGCCGTTGATGCGCTTCTACGGAGCGCACGCCGGTCTCATCGGTTGACCACCACGTGACTCTCGGGTATGGGGCCGAGGAGAGCCTTTCTCTGCCGTGTCTCACACCCAGTCTCGCTGGGTCGCCCGCCTGGTTGAGCGATAGCCCGGTCGCGTATGCTGCGATGAGGTCTTTCCTGCGATTGCGAGGAAGCGTCGCCGAAAGCAAGATTACGGAAGAACCCAGGCATCCCAACCAGCACAGCAGCCTGTCGAGGATCGTCGCCATGTACGTGTCATAGGCGTGGACCTCATCTATGATTACGGTCTTTCCGGCTAACCCGGCGAGGCGTACGAAGTAGTGCCTGGTCTGCAACGTGGCGAGAAGCGCCTGGTCAACCGTTCCCACCCCGTATGGAGCAAGCAGACCTCGTTTACGGTAGGTAAACCATTCGGCCGCGACCAGGCTCGGGTCTGCCCCATCGAACGAGCCTGCGCCGGAGATGCCGGCAGGCTGGAGCAGAAATCTCCTTCGCTGTCGGATGGCCCTGAACTCGGCCGACAGCGAGGCATGGCCATGCAGCAGCTGAATGCCCACCGGCCGGCGGGGGTAACGTCTCGAAAGGAACTCCGATACCCTCGAGAACATCTGGTTGCTGGTTGCTTGGGTCGGCAACCCGAAGTAAATCCCCCGGAGCCCGCCCACCTGCTCCCAACTGCTCGCCAGGTACAGGGCCGCCTCCGTCTTCCCGCCCCCGGTCGGGCTCTCAATGAGTACTAGCCCTGGAGGTTGGAACTTGCGGGAGATCTCAATGGCCAGCCTCTGAACATCGTACGGACGATATCCGGGAAAGAGTTCTTCGAAGTTAAGTAACGGTCCTGGCTCTGTATCAGCCGTCCAAGCGAGTGACCGGAGCGCAAGCCTCGCTTTGGCCGAGGCCTGACGGCTGTACTCAGCAAGGTCCGCCCCGGGGTTACAGTGTGGGAAGAAAACCTCGTCCGACCCTATCCAGTCCGCGACAGAGGTCAGCCCGGCAAGTAAGACGACCAGCCAGGGGACGGCGTCAAGTTTCGGATCGGGGACGTCCACGGGCTTGAGGCCAATTGCGTCCCGGAGTTGTTCGGACAGCACCACCCTGGCACTTGCCCACTCCGGCCCGCCGATTACTGCCGAGATGCTGGCCTCTCTTACGTTGGCGTGCAAGGGGAAGACTCCGTGATGGGCACCGACAACCGCAGCTCCAAGCCTGGCTTGCCGCGGAGAAAACCCGAGACCGCACAATATCCCCCTGACGGTAGACGCCGTGATCCATCCGTGGGGTATGTGGCACATGTCGATCCTCGGGAAGGTAAAGCCCTCACGAAGCAGAGCCCGCCGCGGGGCTTCACGCCGCCCGGCGAAGGCGGGCGACGCCTTGCCGAGATCGTGCAGACCGGCAAGGAACGCAAACCACCTTCCCACTGCCTCCGGCCCGGAAGCAGCGAGGGAGGTGCACGCTCTCTCCTTTACTGCCGGGACGACAACGTCATCCCACAGGGCTCCGGCTACCTGGGCTACGTTGATGAGGTGGTAGATCAGTGGTAGGTAGTGGTCCCAGTCAGCCTTGGAGTCCCGGGGGCTCTTGCCCCAGATAGCCCAGTATCTTGGCCCATCCACGTGAGCCACTCCTTAACAGAACATTACACAAATGGAGATTTGATGATAAGGAGACATATACCTGCACCCGGGTTACTCAAGCAGTCACTTCGGCGGTCCTCTTGGAAGGAAAGGCACACAGTCAAACATGAGAACACACTCCATGTGTCCAATTCCAGCTCTCATCGAAAAGGTGAATGGTTGGTATACGGCTCCATCGTAGTCCCTGGCCGCCGCTGATGTCAAGTGGTACCCACCCGACGTGCTACCCGCCTGACGGCTCTCTCGCTGAGTATGGGGACACCAGCCCGTGTGAGTTATAGGTAGTGGCAGTTCGGGCACTCGGTCACCGAGCCGACAGAGCACCGCTTCCCATCAACTGGACCGCCAGGGCGGGCTCTCGCAGGGGCTGCGAGAGAAGGAAACGCTTGCTTGCCGCTTAGCTTGTCGCCGCCAGGGCTGCTTCCCGTCCCGGGCGGCGCTTCCGCCGGTACATCTTCATCACGTTGAATGCCGCTGACTGGAACCGCCACAGCGATCGTGCCCGAACTTGGCCTCTGAGCAATACTTGTCGGAACCCCATGGGCTCCTTGATCTGCCCGAAGACGGGCTCCACCGAGGTCATCCTCCGCCTATAGCGCTCCCGGCCATGTTCAGTATTGGGTTTGTGGCGCATCCGGTCCCGTAGCGTCGCGAGTGCCGGCGCCTCGCCGACCGCCAGGACTTCGTCGCGCCAGCGACTATGCTTGACCTGCTCCGGGGGAATGAACGCCTCGATCTCCTGTTCCTCAAGGGCCAGGAGATTGGTTTTGCTGCAGTAGCCGGCGTCCGCTGACAGTTCCTCCGGAGACCGGCCGGTGTTCTCGCGCACCTGCTCGACCATGGGATCAGCTGTGTCACGTCTTCCGCCTGGCCCGTAAGATCCGCAGCCGGGACAATGCGGCTTTGCGCGTCAACCGCCGCCTGACCGTTGTATCCCTGGATGAACGCCTTGCCCGAGTTCACCATGGTCCGCGAATCCGGATCGGTGAAGTTTGTCTGCGATTTCTCTTCAGGCTTGGCTTCCGCGGCCTCCTTGCGAGGCCTATACTCCCGACCTTCCTGCTCTGCCTGCTCCTTCCGTTTGGCCTGCTCGGAAGCGGACTTCTCTTTGGCCTCGGCCTCCAAGCGCTCCTTGGCGCAGCGAATCGTTGCCAGCCGCTTCTCTGGGTCGGACAGTGCCGGCGACAACCGCCACCCAGTCTCACGGCCGCAAAGCTCGTGCTCGGCCGCATCGTTGGCCTCGGCCTGTTCCAGCAACTCGTCTATTCCCCGGGTCAGCCGCTGCTCCTCGGCCTGCACCCGCCCATAGCTCATCGCACTGTGCTTGGAGGCGTTGGCCCTCAGCTTCGTGCCGTCCACAGCCACGTGCCCCAACTGCACCAGGCCGTCCTGGGCCGCTATTCGCACCGTGTCTTTGAGCAAGTCCCCCAGCGCCCGGTGGTGGCGCCTCCTGAACTCCGACAGCGTCCAGTGGTCGGGCTGCTGGTTGCCCGACAGCACCCGGAACCCCACGTCCTCGTGCAGCGCCCGCTCCACCCTCCGGGAAGGACCGAGCCCTCGGCAACAGGATAAAACCAGACCTTGACCATCATCCGCGCGTCGTACGGCGGCTGCCCCCGCCCCTCACGGTAGTTCCCGTAGATCGCCGACAGGTCAAACTGACCAACCGTTTCGCTGATGAAGTGCGCCGGGTAGTTCTTGGGCAGGCAGTCGTCCAACGACGGAGGCAAGGCCATGACCTGCTTTGGGTTGTACTGGCGGAACTTCTTGCCCATACCCCATCACCCAGGGATTGCTTCGTCGCCCGACCCGCATATACCTTTTAGTTGAACCTATACTCACACGGGCTACTAGTACTACTCCGTTATGTGAGAAGGACAATTGGCAATGCTACCGAATATAGGCAGCATGAACAGAAAGGAGCTTGCGGAGGCCCGGTACCGGCTGGAGTCGTTCACCGACCCGCTGCTGAGACTGCTGGGACGCAGCGAACGGCGACGTTGGGGCGCGATCTACGTCCACGGGCTGTTACTTGAAGGGGGACGCAAGACGGCGGCGGGAATCGCGCGACGGCTGGCGGGGGACGAGCAGGCCCTGCAGCAGCTGTTGAGCCAGAGCCCGTGGGAGAGTGAGCCCCTGAGGAGAGAGCTGGCTCGCCAGATGGTCGGTTTTATGTCGCCGCGGTGCGGGTGGATCATCGATGACACCGGATTTCCGAAGAAGGGCCGTCACTCGGTCGGAGTGGCCCGCCACTACTCAGGAACGCTGGGGAAGATCGGGAATTGCCAACTCGGGGTAAGCCTTAGCTACGCCACGGAGGATGCGTGTTTTCCGCTGGACTTCTCCCTCTACCTGCCCAAGGAGTGGGTGGACGACCGTGAGCGCTGCAGGCGTGCAGGTGTGCCGGATGAGGTAGTCTTCCGCCGCAAATGGGAGTTGTCCCTGGAAATGATTGATCGGGTCTCGGGATGGGGCGTGCCCCGCGGCGTGGTGGTTGCTGATGCAGGTTACGGGACGGCAACGAGCTTGCGTTCCGGGTTGAGGCAACGGGAGATGTCCTACGTCTTGGGGATCGATCCTCAGACTGGCTTCTGGCTCCAGCGAGTGATCGGCACGAGCCCGGCGTATCAGGGACGCGGTCGTCCCAGGACGCGAGCGAGGGATCTCCCGGAACCTGAGAGCGCCGCATCGATTGCATTGCGGCTTGAGCCGTCAGCCTGGTCCGAGGTGACCTGGCGCCAGGGGAGCAAAGGGCCGCTGACCAGCCGGTTCACGGCGATCAGGGCCCAGCCGTCACACGGACATACGGAGGGCCGGGTCAGCGAGCCGCTCGGATGGCTATTGGCCGAGTGGCCGCATGACGAACAGGCACCCAGGAAGTTCTGGGTTTCCAACCTGGCTGAGAACGTGTCCCTGTGGGAACTGGTCTATTGGGCCAAGCTCCGCTGGTGGGTGGAGCAGAACTACCAGCAGTTGAAGGACCAGCTCGGGCTGGATCACTTCGAGGGCCGGACCTGGACCGGCTGGAATCATCATGTGACCTTGACCATCATGGCCTTCGATTTCCTGGTCCTTGAAACGATGAGGGCAAAAAAAAACTTCTGGGTGGACCCTCCCCAGAGTACAACGCGAGATCATCAAGCTGGTGATAATGGCCTGTTTGGGGTTCTGCCCAACATGCCACCGACCATTCCCTCGGACTAGAGGGCTGCCCTTTACTTGACGGAGTAGTACTAGCCCCTTTGGTGGCTTTCAGTACTCGTTGCTTTACCGTTGTTGGTGGTGTTATCATCCTGGCGAGCAGTGCCTGTCCCAGGTGCGTGCTCTAGTGGCAGGTCCCCAGGTTTCTGGGGGTGAACCGAGGTGGATGGTCGGGACAGACCAATCCCCACGCGCGTGGGGTTTTCGTCTACGCTGTCGTTGGCCAGAGTCGGGAGGACGACCAATCCCCACGCGCGTGGGGTTTTCGCGGGGCACATGTTCGACACCGGCGTGGCGCACGACCGATCCCCGGCGGGATTGAGCAATTTGGAATGTGGCCGGTCTGTCTGCACCAGGGCTGGTTCACCCCCACGTGCGTGGGGACGGCTCGGGATCGATGACCGCGGCGACATGCCGGTTCGCCCACGTGCGTGCGGACGGCAGGATCGGCGGCGGTGGGGCCTGGTTGTCCTACGGTTCACCCCCACGTGCGTGGGGACGGCGCTCTCCTCCTCGCCGCTGGCAGCGTCGTCATCGGTTCACCCCCACGTGCGTGGGGACGGCTCTGAAACTGTGCCAAAGCCTCGGGCGGTCTTCGGTTCACCCCCACGTGCGTGGGGACGGCAGCTCCAGCACCTCGCGGAGCAGGACGCCGTACGGTTCACCCCCACGTGCGTTGGGACGGCTAGGCCACGCTGCAGGAGCTCGCCGATGCCGACGGTTCACCCCCACGTGCGTGGGGACGGCGAGTGGCTGAAGGGGGACCCGCACTCGGAGGTCGGTTCACCCCCACGTGCGTGGGGACGGCTAGGCCACGCTGCAGGAGCTCGCCGATGCCGACGGTTCACCCCCACGTGCGTGGGGACGGCTAGGCCACGCTGCAGGAGCTCGCCGATGCCGACGGTTCACCCCCACGTGCGTGGGGACGGCCTACTAGGGAGACCTAGACTCTGCGCCTTTTGCGGTTCACCCCCACGTGCGTGGGGACGGCGTCACTGTCGCTAGAGCCTCTCGGTACTGATCTGGTTCACCCCCACGTGCGTGGGGACGGCTGCTTGGCCTTGGCCTTGATCGTGTCCCAGTTCGGTTCACCCCCACGTGCGTGGGGACGGCTCATGGGCGGACCTCGACGACGGTAAGCCTGTCGGTTCACCCCCACGTGCGTGGGGACGGCATAACGACCGACAAGACGGGCGAGCGCGTTTACGGTTCACCCCCACGTGCGTGGGGACGGCTGGATCCCTACTCCTGCCCTGGGCGGGTCGTCCGGTTCACCCCCACGTGCGTGGGGACGGCCTGCATGGCAGCCTGGTCTCACAGGCTTGGTACGGTTCACCCCCACGTGCGTGGGGACGGCGCCGATTACCCGGCGGTACAGCGAGGGGTCTACGGTTCACCCCCACGTGCGTGGGGACGGCGACTATGGCGGCTCAGGGAAGACCGCCGACAGCGGTTCACCCCCACGTGCGTGGGGACGGCGAGACGACCTCCGCCTCCCGTTTCTTACGCTTCGGTTCACCCCCACGTGCGTGGGGACGGCCAGAGTCAATTGGCCGCCCGCGGCATAAAGTCCGGTTCACCCCCACGTGCGTGGGGACGGCGCTTCGCCCGGCCCCGCCTGCTAGCCCAACCTCGGTTCACCCCCACGTGCGTGGGGACGGCCAGGCCCGATGTCGCGTTAGAGGAGAGGGTCACGGTTCACCCCCACGTGCGTGGGGACGGCCCGATGGCCAACATCCGGGAGGCCCGGCGGATCGGTTCACCCCCACGTGCGTGGGGACGGCCTGGGTACCCTGGCCGGCGCCGCTGCTGCGTTCGGTTCACCCCCACGTGCGTGGGGACGGCATTACAATCACTTTTTCCATCGTTTTCACCTCCGGTTCACCCCCACGTGCGTGGGGACGGCATGGATGGCGCTCTGGCTGGCGCGGCCGCATACGGTTCACCCCCACGTGCGTGGGGACGGCTCCTCCGGGTTTACGAGCACAACGCCAAAACCCGGTTCACCCCCACGTGCGTGGGGACGGCTACGGCTGGGGACCTTGAGAACCTGGTTTATAAGGTTCACCCCCACGTGCGTGGGGACGGCGCACTCGCCGGGCACGGCGACGCAGGAACGACGGGTTCACCCCCACGTGCGTGGGGACGGCTACGGCTGGGGACCTTGAGAACCTGGTTTATAAGGTTCACCCCCACGTGCGTGGGGACGGCAATCCGCTCAGCCGTAGTCGAGTAGCTCGCACCGGTTCACCCCCACGTGCGTGGGGACGGCCAATCCCGTCTTTCGATCCGCGTCAGCCCGGACGGTTCACCCCCACGTGCGTGGGGACGGCCTGGTCGTCGGTGGAGCGGCAAAAGTCGTCGGCGGTTCACCCCCACGTGCGTGGGGACGGCTAGGGCGCAGGGCTTTGAGGGCCAGTTTCCCTGGGTTCACCCCCACGTGCGTGGGGACGGCGAGGGCGCCCCCAGGTTCCACTACGGCGGCGTCGGTTCACCCCCACGTGCGTGGGGACGGCGGGAACTCCTCGTCCCACGGACTGCCATCCTCCGGTTCACCCCCACGTGCGTGGGGACGGCGCACATCCCCGGCACGTGCCGCAGACAGATTCTCCGGTTCACCCCCACGTGCGTGGGGACGGCTTAGCATTTGCTTGGCTTTTGCTAGGCTTTTGGGTTCACCCCCACGTGCGTGGGGACGGCTTTGGAGAGACGGTTCCCGGCCCAATCTGGACCGGTTCACCCCCACGTGCGTGGGGACGGCGGCAGAGCACTTCCCGCCCTGGTTGCTGCGTCTGGTTCACCCCCACGTGCGTGGGGACGGCTACGCAACCGCTGCCGCAAAATAAGCTGATTTCGGTTCACCCCCACGTGCGTGGGGACGGCGATAGCGTGGGCGAAGCGACCACGGGCGTAGACGGTTCACCCCCACGTGCGTGGGGACGGCAGCGAAACCGAGCTGGCGCATCAGCCGCTCGACGGTTCACCCCCACGTGCGTGGGGACGGCCCCTTCTCCTGCAGAGCCAAAACCGGCAACTTCGGTTCACCCCCACGTGCGTGGGGACGGCTGGGTTTCAGTGTCACAGGCGCCCCGCTAAGGCGGTTCACCCCCACGTGCGTGGGGACGGCGCCCACGGCCACAAGTTTTGGGGTTACACCTGCGGTTCACCCCCACGTGCGTGGGGACGGCAGGAGTACCAGTACCTTATTGGTCAGGGTGTGCGGTTCACCCCCACGTGCGTGGGGACGGCCCTCCGTAGAGGATGACGCTGGCGAGCGGCGGCGGTTCACCCCCACGTGCGTGGGGACGGCTGCTTCTGGGAGGCTACTTTCCGCCGGCCATACGGTTCACCCCCACGTGCGTGGGGACGGCCAGGGCCTCCGCGAGCTGCAAGAGCCGCTGCGCGGTTCACCCCCACGTGCGTGGGGACGGCACAAGGTGAATCTCGGAGGAACACCCATAGACCGGTTCACCCCCACGTGCGTGGGGACGGCTTCGTCACCTGTGCGGGTCTAGACGAACCGGCCGGTTCACCCCCACGTGCGTGGGGACGGCGTGCTCGTCCGTCCATCCTGGGGCGGTGCGGACGGTTCACCCCCACGTGCGTGGGGACGGCACGCTGTTGGCGATCCCCAGGAAAAGCGGTGTCGGTTCACCCCCACGTGCGTGGGGACGGCTCCAGGTCGAGCTTCTGGCGCCCGAACTTGACCGGTTCACCCCCACGTGCGTGGGGACGGCCGCCTCAGCCGCCTCCACTACCCGCCGCTCGGCGGTTCACCCCCACGTGCGTGGGGACGGCATATAGACGCGCAATTCGTCCACGTCGCCCAGCGGTTCACCCCCACGTGCGTGGGGACGGCGCTTTTCCACACTCCGAGCACGGCCGGCGAATCGGTTCACCCCCACGTGCGTGGGGACGGCTTGAGGAACCTCAGCCGCTCGCTCCCGCAGTACGGTTCACCCCCACGTGCGTGGGGACGGCACCTTGGGCATCGCGGGTAACGGCAGGGCGACCGGTTCACCCCCACGTGCGTGGGGACGGCCGATGCTTCGCTAGCCCATCATTTCGTTTCTGCGGTTCACCCCCACGTGCGTGGGGACGGCTGCAGCTTGAGCATACCCTGAGCTTTGATCTCCGGTTCACCCCCACGTGCGTGGGGACGGCCGTACATCCATCATCTCAAACCCTCGCCCGTCCGGTTCACCCCCACGTGCGTGGGGACGGCCCTTCTGAACTCCGTTGTGGCCCGGGTTGTGACGGTTCACCCCCACGTGCGTGGGGACGGCGGCGTGGCTTGCCTCTCAGCAGAAGCCGACCGCGGTTCACCCCCACGTGCGTGGGGACGGCTCAAGGCTCATGTGGCTGCGGAGGACCCGGCTCGGTTCACCCCCACGTGCGTGGGGACGGCGCGATCCGCGAGGGGTACGGGAGCCGGCTGGCCGGTTCACCCCCACGTGCGTGGGGACGGCTTGACGACGTGAACGGCCCGGGGTAGACTTGCCGGTTCACCCCCACGTGCGTGGGGACGGCTACGCATGGGGCGCGGCCTCCTCTTGCGCCGTCGGTTCACCCCCACGTGCGTGGGGACGGCTGCCCCGAACGCAATGATGGTACGCGGCACTACGGTTCACCCCCACGTGCGTGGGGACGGCCGAATCCACGTTCAGAGCCATGAGGGAACCGGCGGTTCACCCCCACGTGCGTGGGGACGGCGGTTGAGTTGGCCATCCGGGTGCCCGCCTACACGGTTCACCCCCACGTGCGTGGGGACGGCGCCCAGGCGCGTTCGCGGTCGGCGTAACGGTGCGGTTCACCCCCACGTGCGTGGGGACGGCTCAGGGTCAATCGCCACCGGCGGCGCAGCCTACGGTTCACCCCCACGTGCGTGGGGACGGCCTTCACGGCGTCTATGCCCGACATACCAGCTACGGTTCACCCCCACGTGCGTGGGGACGGCCGCTAAGAAGACGGGCCAGAACATGGGGGCACCGGTTCACCCCCACGTGCGTGGGGACGGCGGGTACACCGATACAGGCACAGCCGCCCGGTTCGGTTCACCCCCACGTGCGTGGGGACGGCATGGCCCTGCTGCTTCACGAACGCGGCGAGGACGGTTCACCCCCACGTGCGTGGGGACGGCCTTAGATGGGCGGGAAGCGGCTTGCCGGGATTCGGTTCACCCCCACGTGCGTGGGGACGGCTTCCATCGACACGGCGCCGAGTCCGAATTCGTCGGTTCACCCCCACGTGCGTGGGGACGGCCACCAGCGGTCCACGAAATTCAACCGGTCTGCCGGTTCACCCCCACGTGCGTGGGGACGGCGGCTTCGCAGCCGCTTTGCCCCGCTTCTTCGGCGGTTCACCCCCACGTGCGTGGGGACGGCTCCGGCGCTCCGGTAGATGTCACCGTCGCCTCCGGTTCACCCCCACGTGCGTGGGGACGGCATCTGCTTCTGCCAGTCCGCAATCACGCGGACCGGTTCACCCCCACGTGCGTGGGGACGGCGCGAGGTGCTTCTTCAGGTCTTCGAGGCTATTCGGTTCACCCCCACGTGCGTGGGGACGGCCGAATCCACGTTCAGAGCCATGAGGGAACCGGCGGTTCACCCCCACGTGCGTGGGGACGGCACAATCCACGGGCTACACCACCTTTGCGAGTTCGGTTCACCCCCACGTGCGTGGGGACGGCCGGCCGCGAGGCTTCCTGGACGGCTTGGTCGACGGTTCACCCCCACGTGCGTGGGGACGGCTGTTTCTGGCCGAGGCCAAGTTGTTGGGCTACCGGTTCACCCCCACGTGCGTGGGGACGGCCGTGACTTCTCTTTGCAGGCACTGGAGCAGTACGGTTCACCCCCACGTGCGTGGGGACGGCACCTTGCACCAGCCGACTAACTCCGCGCCGTCCGGTTCACCCCCACGTGCGTGGGGACGGCCTGATGGCGTAGTCGTCCAGGCAGACTAGGGCCGGTTCACCCCCACGTGCGTGGGGACGGCGCGACAAGGAAAAAATCAAGCACCCCTCCACCGGTTCACCCCCACGTGCGTGGGGACGGCTGGGCGGCAGCGTTTCGCCGCAGGCTCTGTTCCGGTTCACCCCCACGTGCGTGGGGACGGCCGTAACAAATAGGCATATGGGAAGGGCTTGTCCGGTTCACCCCCACGTGCGTGGGGACGGCGCGACAACATCGGCATTCGTGGCCGTCTTGCCCGGTTCACCCCCACGTGCGTGGGGACGGCCCGTCATGGTGGAACCCCGTGGTAACGTCCTATACTGTCTGTAAAAACGAATCGGCCTGGGCTACCCTGGTGGTAGCACAACCACAACATGGCCCCGTGAAGGGGCTGAGGGAGGCCCAGACCTATGACCAGGATACCA
>Ga0068714_10006843_pt1 | contig 11392 bp, 9 predicted proteins | sample MTBNYHSulfiMetaG_FD_62988 | JGI IMG/M metagenome (GOLD analysis project Ga0068714, IMG submission 62988) | Enrichment culture microbial communities from rom New York Harbor, USA that are MTBE-degrading - MTBE-NYH (New York Harbor Sulfidogenic)... | ecosystem: Environmental > Aquatic > Marine >... | reverse complement strand
GGACCTCGGTCGAGAATTCAGCCCTGCTATAGCGGATTGCAGGTACAGGGCACCGCTACCTCCCCGCCTAGCACGGCCCAACGCGATTCAAGAACCAATCTCTCCGGCGCCATTTCGGTCGAAGCTAGAGTCTGGAGTCCAGCCAGTCCGCGATGGCCTGCTTGGGCCGAGCCCCAATCATGCGGTCGACTTCCTGGCCGTTCTTGATCAGAACCAGGCTGGGAATACTCTGGATTCCGAACTGGACGGCGATATTCTGGGCCTCGTCGGTATTCAGTTTGGCGACCTTGAGGCGGCCGCTGTAGTCCTTCGACAGCTGTTCCACGATCGGACTGACCATATGGCACGGCCCGCACCATGGCGCCCAGAAGTCGATCAGCACGGGCACTTCACTCTTCTTGACTTCCTGCTCAAAATTCGCTTCGGTGATTGCTGGAAGCTCGGCCATCGAATCTCATCCTCCACTCAATGATTTCCTGATCGCTCAGTGTTTTCTTATCCGATTCCCTTCCGGATGCCAGCCGGCCTAATCGAGGATGACCGCCTTCTTGATGTAATCCAGATTGGGAAACTGCTCCTTCAGGTAAGCGTTGCCCCGCTCTTGAATCAGCCCCTGGTTGGGCCGCTCCCCATACTCGAAGTTGAGGCTGTCCACAACGTCCATCCCCTCGACGATCTTTCCGAAGGGGGCGAATCCCATCCTGTCCAGGAACGAGTTGTCCTTGTAACTGATGAACAGTTGTGTGGTGCGCGAGTGAGGGCCGGAGGTGGCGAAACAGAGGGTGCCCCGCGTGTTGGAGGTCTTGACCGGGTCGTCCTTGATCCGCTTGTCGCGCCATTTCGCCTGCACGGCCGGATCGGCATGGATTCCGAACTGGGCAACGAAAGGCTGCCCCTGCGGGTCTTTCGCCATACGGAAGAACCGAGCCTCGTTGAAGAAGCCTTGGGAGACCAGTTGGTAGAATCGCTCCGCTCCCAAGGGCGCCCACTCCTTATGACACTCGACGACAAAGGATCCGTTGGAACAATCGAATTTCACCTTGAACACGTCCGGGATGCTCGCCAAAGGTCCCTCCTCTTGCTTCTTTTCCTCCGCCTTCGCCTGCGGAGCGGCTTTCACCTCGGAGCTGGGGGCCGCCTCGTTCCCGTCAGCCCAAACCAGAACCCCGGGTAGAGCTAAAGCTAATACACTCAATAAGATACCTCTCAAAAGCGCTTTTCTCATCACAAGGTTTCCTCCCTGCTTCACAAAAACGATTGGAACCCTGAAAGGGTTCCCATGGAAGGCAGCCAACTATGCCATACCCGGGGTGTAATTGCAAGGGATTTCCCTGCGGCAACGGGATAGCAGTTGGGCAGGATCTTCTTTCGGCTTCCCTAAGATTTCTCTTGACTTTTCAAGATGATGGGTTACCCTCAAGATGGGTTTCTATATGTTGCGCTATACCCAATGTGTATTGAGGTGCATTCTTCGACCGAAACAGGAAACTTAACAGAGAACGCTTCCCTCAAGTTGTCCCGAGCCGAACAATGATCTTCCGCGGGGGGCGAAGGAGGAGATCATGGGACGCACAATCGCGGTGGCCAACCAGAAAGGCGGTTGCGGAAAGACCACCACCGCCGTCAACCTTTGTGCCTGTCTTGGCGAGCAGAATCGCCGGGTGCTCCTGGTGGATATGGATCCCCAAGGCCATGCCGCTTTGGGCTTCGGCATCGATCCGGAGCGTGTGGAATGCGGGATGTACGAGCTGCTGACGCTGCGGGATGAAGCGCGGCGGCCTCTCGAAGAGGCTCGCATCAGGATTGACGACCACTTGGATTTGCTCGCCTCGAATGTTCTCTTGAGCGCTTTGGAGCAGGAGCTGTCCGGCCGGGAGGGGCGCGAGGAGCGCCTTCGCAGCGCGCTGGCCGGCGTCCGGGCGGACTATGACTACGTTGTGGTGGATTGTCCCCCCAGCCTCGGCCTGCTGACCTTTAATGCGTTGCGGTTTGCCCACGAGGTGCTGGTGCCCGGGGAGGCGAGCCACTTCTCGCAGCATGGCGTCAAGCGCCTGCTCGACGTGATCTCCCTCTTGCGCGAGCGCTTCGGGCAGGAGCTGATGCTCTATGGCCTGGCGACCAACTTCGACGGGCGCTCGGCATTTGCCCGGATGATGGCCGAGGAACAGCGGGCCAGCTTCCCGGGTGTTTTTCTGCGCACCTTCATTCACGTCAGCAGCAAAGTTCGCGAGGCGGCCTACTGCGGCCAGCCGGTCATCCAGTATGCTCGCCACAGCCGCTCGGCGCGGGAGTTCCGGGCGCTGGCCGATGAAATCATCGAGCAGGAATCGCAGGCGGCGCTGCTGGAGCTTCACGAGGCGGTGCCGAAGCGGGCGATGGAACCTGCGGCCGCGCAGGAAGAAGTCCTCTTTCGCTTGCGGGCGCCGAAGGCCCGGCGCGTGTCCATTGTGGGGACATTCAATGATTGGTGCCCCGATAAGGTCCAGCTGCGAGGCCCTGACGCCGAGGGTTATTGGTACGCCTCGCTGGCGCTGCCCCGAGGCAAGCACCAGTACAAATTTGTTGTGGACAATGCCTGGACGGTGGACCCCGAGAATCCCTTGCAGGACAGGGACGGCTTCGGCGGGGTCAATTCGGTCATTGAACTCTGAGCACCGCTGCTCTGTGTCCATCCTGGCGAGGGATGAGCCCGACTCTCAAAGAGATTTCCCATCTGTTTCTGTCCGACGTTCGGGCGCCGGACTTCCCTGCGTCGCCGCCGTCGAAAGAGGGCGACTTTGATCCCGAGCGGATTTTCACCGCCGACCTCCTCTTTCCCAACCAAGGCGAGTGGGAGCAGATCCTGCAGTGGCACCGCCTGTGCCGGGCAGTAGTCGCCGGCTTGCGCGTCTATCTGGTGTCGGCAGGCCGGGCAGCGGCTCCTCCATCAGGGGGCGCAGCGGTCGAGGAGCCTTCCCGGCGGCGAAGCATGGATGGACGCCTGGAGCTCCTGGAGCGCATCGCGGACGGCCTGGAAGGAACGCGGGAAAGCGTTGACTTGCGGGGGGTGATTCGGGAAGCCGCCGAGGGGATGAAGGAGCGCTTTGCCCGGCGGCGAACCCGTTATATCGAGACATTGCCCGAGCGGTTGCCTCCCGTGCGGGGCATTCGCGCCTTGCTCAGAGAGCTGGTGGAGCATCTCTTGCGCAACAGCCTGGAGGCTATCCCTGAGACGGCGACGCCGGGCGAAGTTGGCCTCTCGGCTCAACATACCCCGCGGGATGTCTTTCTTACGGTCGGTGACAGCGGCGAGGGGCTTTCAGGCGAAACCTTAGCGAGGATGTTCTTTCCCTTCTTTTCCACTCGCCGGGGTGCAGGGCTGGGACTTTTCTGGGTCAGCCGGATTGTTGAGCTCCATCATGGCCGGCTGAAGCTGTGGAGCCTGCCCGGCTTAGGCACCGAGATCTACCTGCGCCTGCCGGTGGACGGCTGAGGCGTTCCGCCCGACGATCAAACACCACCCCTGTAGCTATGAAATCAGATTCTTCGCTTTGCTCAGAATGACAATCCCGGGCGGTGCGTCGCCGCCCCGGTCGGCTTGTCAATTCCGGGCCATTTGCTACACTACGTCGCTCACCGGCTTGGGGCGGGAAGGCCGCCGCGCTTTCCCGAAGGGCCGGGGAAGGACCGCCGCTGGAAAGGAATCGGCATGGAGCTCAGCCTGCTCAAGGGGACTCGGGATTATCTTCCCTCGGAACAGATCCTGCGCCAGCGGGTGCTGGACGTGCTGCGGGAGACGTTCGAAAGTTACGGCTACAGCCCGCTGGAAACCCCGATTCTCAATTCCTTTGAGCTGCTGGCCTCGAAGTATGCCGGGGGAGCCGAGATCCTCAAGGAAACCTATCGCCTGAGAGACCAGGGGAAGCGCCAGCTCGGCCTTCGCTACGACCTGACGGTTCCCTTCGCGCGCATCATCGGCTTCTACGAGGGGCTGCACCACCAACTGCTGCTGCCGCTGAAGCGTTATGAGATCGGCAAAGTCTTCCGGGACGGGCCGGTGCGCAGCGGCCGCGTGCGGGAGTTCACCCAGTGCGACGTGGATATCGTCGGCACGAGCGACGTCAGCGCCGAAGCCGAACTGATCGCCCTGGCGGCGGAAGTTTTCGAGCGGCTCGACTTGCCGGTCACTATCCGGTTCAATCACCGCAAGATCCTCTCGGCGGCGCTCGAACACTGCGGCGTTCCCGCCCGGCAAATCCCCGCGGCCATTCTCTCGATTGACAAACTGGAGAAGATCGGCTGGAAGGGAGTCTGCGAGGAGCTGCGCGAGAAACGCGTCGGGGAGGAAACCCTGAGCCGGCTGGACCAGCTCTTTCACATCACCGGCTCGGCGGAAGAGGTGCTCAGCGCGCTGGAAGAGCAACTGGCGGGACCGGAGGCTGAGCAGGGGATCGCCGAGCTGCGCGGGCTGCTCGAGCTGCTCCCCGCGGCCGGATTCAACGGCCGCTTGCGCCTGGTGCCCAGCCTGGCGCGAGGGCTGGAGATTTACACCGGCACGGTGTTCGAGTGTTTCCTGGTCGAGCAGAAGGGTATTGCTTCTTCGCTGGCGGCCGGAGGGCGCTATGATGAGATCATCGGGCGCTTTCTGGAGGCCGAGGATCCGCGTGCTTATCCGGCGGTGGGGCTGAGCTTCGGCCTGGATGTTCTTTACGAAGCGCTGAAGCAGCGCTCGGATGATCTTCCCAAGACCGTGACCGAAGTGTATGTCATTCCCATCGGCGCTCAGAAAGAATCCCTCGGTGTAGCGCGGCGGCTGCGGCAGGCCGGGCTGAAGGTCGAGGTGGCCCAGCCGGTCAAGCGGGTCAAGAAACAGTTTCGTTATGCCAATCAGATGGGGATTCCTTTTGTCGTTACCCTGGGCGAGAGCGAACTTCAGGATGGGGTGGTCAACCTGAAGAATATGCGCGAGGAAAAGGAAGTCCGCGTTCCCCTCGAAGAAGCGATCCAGATCATTGCTCACGCAAAGACGCAAAGCCGCCAAGCGCAGTAGCCCGGCAACTCATTTGCCGGGGTCTGCATCACGCCCCCGGGATTGCCACGCTCCCTGCGGTCGCTGGCAATGACGAATGGCCCTGTAGTTCGCATTACGCCGCCGAGACTTTGCCACGCTCTTTCCGGTCACTCGCAATGATGAAGGTTGTCAGAAGGTGGCGCTTCTGTGGGCGGGCAGAGGGTGAAGATTCTTTGCACCAATCTGGTATTCTCCCGGATGGCCGTCTGCACCGCTTGTGAGAGACCCGGAACCCTGTCCAGCAAATGGACTTCGGCAGGAAGGTCCAAATCGTAGGGGTCGGCCACCGTCTTGAGCACCGCCCACGGGATGCCCCGCTCGGCGGCGACCCGGGCGAACTCGACCGCTTCGAGGTCGACCGCCTGTGCATCCGGGTTCTTTTCCCGCAGGCGTTGTTTCTCTAAACGGCCCGCGAGGCGCTCGGCGCTTACCAAGGCTCCCTCTGTGAAGGTGTTGCTCAACGCCGGTCCAGCCCATTTCCAGGCGGCCTGGTCTGTCTCCAGCCAAAAATTCCCCAGGGCGTCGCGGACCCGCCGGGGGAAGAAGCTGCGGCCGGTTGGCAGGCAAGGGGCAATCCCGCCGCAGACGCCGGCGAGCAGGAGCCGCTCGACCGGCAGGAGTTCGAGAAGCGCTTCGAGAGCGCGGCGCATGCGCTTTGCCCCGACGCCGGTTTCGACCACCCCCCATCGGCGGCCTTTGAAATCGCCGAGGACCACCCGCCCGGGTCGCAGGCTCCACTCGCACCGGTCGCCGAGGGAGGCGACCAGCGGCGCTCCTTCCTCGCCGGTCGCTACCACGACGGCCATCGAGCAACCCTTTTCTTTTCCGAGGGAGGAAGGCAAGTTCACCGCTGGATTCCGTTGCCCGGCCGCGCCGGTGTGGGATGTTCTCAATCGATTATAGCATCGCGCCAAGGATAGGTGGAATGGCACCGCACCGCCCCAGGCGGGTTGTTCCGGAAATCTCTAAAGGGAGAACAAGTGGCGGAGACTTCCGCTCCGTCGCCGGAAGGCGCGCGTCAGGCGACCCAGGAAGGGGTTGCTGTCGGGAGGGCGCAGGCGGGTGTTGCCTTCGACCCTTTGAGCCCGCTCTTCCCGGCTTTGGATCACCACCCACTCGGTTTCGGCCTGCCCCAACGTCTGCCAGCGAAAGCGGGTGCAGTACTTTTCGAGCAGCCGCTGGTAGAGGCCGACCACGTTGCCGTCCATGCGCTCGACGTCGAGGCAGAAAACAACCTCCCGCTGCTTGAGACGCTCCAGCCAGGCCTCATCCAGTTGCTTTGGAGATTGGACCGCCCATGCGGCGCAGCCCAAAGCGCCCAGTCGCAGCGCGGTTTTCAGCTCCAGAGTGAGGTAAAGCCGGCGGGGAGCCGGCTCAGGCTCAAGCTGGGGAACCCGGTAGGGCATCGGCCACGTGGGGGAGGGCAGGAGGACATCCGCAAAGCCCACCTCCGGGTCGACGCCGACCAGGTAGACCATCTCCCGCCCTTGGCGAAAGGGAATGAGAATGCGATGCCTGGCGAATCGAAATCGGCCGTCCGGGTCGAACAGGCCCGAGCCGATCAGGGTCGGCAGGGAGAAGCGAAGCCGCAGGTGGCGCAAGGCTTGCACCTCATCGGCCAGCCACGCAATCCGTTGCTGTTTGAGGACCTCGACGGGAATCCCGGCATTCTCGAAAAGCATCACCCACTGGGGAGATTCGAACACATAGCCGGCCCAGGTGCTCCCTTGGGTGAAATCCTGTGCCTGGTGCAACAGCGCGCCATAGACGCGGCTGCGCCGATCGAAGGCCAGGGAAACCGGGGCGAGCCTCGGCTCCGGTGCCTTTTCGGGCGTCCCGTGAAGCGAGTTACAGCGTACGCGGGTCTTGGACAGCCTCACTTGTGTACATCCTTGGGTTCAGGAGAAGACCATCGCAAATCAACGTCCCCAGCGACTCTCCCGTAGGCCGGGAAGCCTGCTCGTCGGGGGCATGGCGTCCAACGCAACGGTCGTCAGCGCCGCGATACCCACCTTGAGTGCGACGTTAAGACCGCCTCACCGATGGACATATCCAGTATAACTTAAGACTAATTCTCTGTCAATATGATCCTGCCCACTTTTTGGTTCGTTTTTTGCTTCAAAGTCCGTTGACAAAACAGATGCTGCGGTGTATAAGTTAGAACAGCGTGAGCCGACCAATGCTTTTCCGGTCTGGCGGATCTCTTTTCGGTGGGAGTCTTCGGTGGAGCAGCGCTTACATTTGCAGCAACGGCAAGTGCAACGGCTCATTATGACGCCGAAGATGCAGCAATCGATTCATCTGCTGCAACTGTCCACCCTCGAGCTGACCAACCTGCTGCAGAAAGAGCTGGTCGAGAATCCTCTCCTGGAAGAAGCGCCGTCGATGGAAGTGGCCTCGGAAGAGCCGAGTGAGCCGCTGCGCAACGGCGCTGCCGAAGAACCGGCGGTCGGCGCCTCCGAAGACCCCTCCCTGCGGCAAATCGAGTTTGACTCCCATTGGGAGGATTACTTCCAGGACTCCAGCGACGTGGGCGATTTCATCCCGACGGGCGGCTTTACCGAGACCGAGCCGGAAATGCCCGAGATGCCGATTGCCCACAGCAAGACGCTGAACGAGCATCTCAAGTGGCAACTGGAGCTGGCGACCCACACCGAGCAGGAACGGGCGATCGGCTCGCTCATCATTGACAGCCTAAACGATGACGGCTACCTCGACACGCCCCTGGAGCAGCTGGCCGAGATGACCGACACCGAGCCGGCCGAAGTGGAGCGCGTTCTGCACATTGTCCAGACGTTCGACCCGGTGGGCATCGCCGCGCGCACCCTGTCCGAGTGCCTGGAACTTCAATATCACTTTTACCAGCTGGACGATCCGCTCATGCTCGAGGTGATTCGCTATCACCTGGAAGACCTGGAGCGCAAGCGCTATAACAAGCTGGCCAAGGTACTCGGGGTGAGCGAACAGCGGGTGCAGGGCATCTCCGACGAGATCGGCCGCCTGGAGCCGAAGCCGGGGCGGAAATACGGGGTGGTGGAGACCGAGTACGTCACGCCGGATGTTTTTGTGGAGAAAGTGGATGGCGAGTACCGGGTTCGGGTGAACGACGATGGCGCGCCTCCCTTACGCATCAGCCACCGCTACCGGCGAATGCTCCAGGAGCGCGAGAATCTTCCGGCGGAGACCTACGAGTTCATCAAGAACAAATACAAGTCGGCGATGTGGCTCATTCGCAATATCGAGCAGCGAAAGCGAACCCTGTACAACGTGACTCAGCAGATTGTGGAGATGCAAAAGGATTTCCTTGACCACGGCATCACGCACCTGCGGCCGATGCGCCTGCGGGACATCGCCGACCGGGTCGGCGTTCACGAGGCGACAGTCTGCCGGGTCGTCAACGGCAAGTATGTTCAGACCCCGCGCGGCCTGTTTGAACTCAAGTACTTCTTCTCGACCGGGCTGGAAAACCACGAGGGGGAGGATCAGTCCGCCAAGAGCGTGATGGAGATGATCCGGCGCATTGTCGAGGAAGAGAACCCGCAGAAGCCGTATTCCGATCAGAAGATTGCCGATATCCTCAAATCCCGGGGCATTTCGATCGCCCGGCGCACCGTGTCGAAGTACCGGGAGAAGATGGGGATCCTGCCCACCAGCACCCGCAAACGGGTGTGACCTTCGATCGCTTTCTTTCGCATCGTCTTCAGTACTTGTAGAACACCAGGCCAGTCAGCAGTTTCGGGTAGAAGTCGGTGGATTTCTGGGGCATGTGTTCCCCTTCGAGGCAGATGCGGCGCACTTGCTCGACGCGCGTTCCGTTGAGCAGGAAAGCCAGCTGGCGCTGACCCTCGTTGACGAGCCGGACACCTTCAGACGCTTCCCGCACGTACTGGACATAATCGAGCAGGCGCTCGCGGGGGATGCCGAGGATCCGGTGCAGGATCAGCTCATGCAGAATGCTCACGTCGAGATGACGCCAAGTCATCGTGCGGGTGGAGTCGCCGACGTACTTCTCGACCGCCTCGGTCTTGGGCGACAGTATGGTGTAAGAGCCGTCCGGGCGATAAAGGCCGATGGCGGGGCGCGCCTCGCCCCAGGTCCGGAGCGCCCGGATGAATTCTTCTATTGAGCGGTGCAGCGCCGGCTCGACCGTGAAATACTTCTCCAGTTCGGTATTCAGCGCTTTCACTTTCGCCTCGGGAATGCCCCCGACGATCCGGTGCGTCGGCAGGATGTGCAGCCCTTCGTCTTCCATCGGGCAGAAATAAGCCATCTGAAAGTTGTAGGGCGCGTCGGGTGGATCGTCGGGCGATTGCTGCCGGCGCCAGTCGCGATAGTTCTGGGCGGTCTCGTAGCGATGGTGGCCGTCGGCGATGAAAACCTTCTGGCCTCGCATCGCGTTCTGGAGGATCGGGATGATTTTGGCGTCGGTGATCCGGCCGAAGGTGTGCTCGACCGCCTTGGGGTCGGTTACGGTCTCGGCAGCCTTTGCCTCGGCAAGCGCTTTGCGGATGCGACCCTGCGGGTCGGGCGCGAGCAGAAAGATCGGCTCCAGGTTCGCCTCGCACGCCTGGGTCAGCTTCAGGCGGTCGGCCTTGGGGCCTTCGAAGGTATGCTCGTGGGGAAGAACCTCTTGCGCGTCGCGCTCGGCCAGGCGCAGCAACGCCACGAAGCCCTGCCGGGTGTTCTGCTCGCCGCCCAGCGAGAACCGATGCCGGTAGAGGTAAACCGCCGGCTGGGGATCGGTGCGCAGAATCCCCTGGGCCATCCATTGCCTGAAGCGGCCCGCAGCCTCGCCGTGCCAGTCAGGGCCTTCTCCCAGGATCAGGCGGACGGCATTGTGTTCGTCTCTTTCCAGCAGCTCGCGCCGCTCGCCGGGGGAAATGACATCGTAAGGCGGGCAGGTCACCCGGTTCAGATTGACTTTCGCTGTGTCAAAACAAGTACCCCCAAACGGAGTAATCTCCGCCATGAGCCGTCTCCCCGTCTCTCCCGTTTCCCGGTTTCTCTCAAGAATGATCGGGCCGAAAAATGGAGCGATACAGATACCATCTCCCCGCAAGGAAATCAAGTCGCGCGGAAATGCTTTTCTTGACAATCCGGCGGCCGCGTGCCAGAGTCCGGCGCTAAGCCTAGAACAGCTCAGCGGTCCGGATGGTGTTGCTCGTGGGAACACTCCACGAGGCTACCGTTTCATTCCTCGCGCGAAGACGCAAAGAACGCCAAGGAGCCGGAGTCTGAGCGACTTTGCCGCTTGGCGCGAGAAGGGTGAATGAAGAAGCCGTCTTATCCCTTGATCGTTTTGTTTGCCGGCAGTGGGGCTTGGGCCGTGGCCGAGGCGGCGCTGAACGTGCTCTGGATGGTGCTGACGGTCGAGCAGGGTCAGATCCGGGAGATGCGCCTTTTGCAGGGCCTGCGACAGCTCTATGAGATCAGGGACGTCAATCTGCTCCTTTGGCTTCCCGAGATGGCTCACCGCTCTTTCGATCTGTCTCAGCCCTTATCCCTGTTGTTGTTTTTCTGCCTTGCGGTGTTGGTCTATCTACTGGTCAGCTGGACCGTGGCTCTCTTGCTGACGCCGCTCGTGCTGGCTCTGGCGAAGTGGATTCCCGCCGGGAAGGATCGTCCCCGGGCAACGGGGTTCTGGTGCCGCGTCTATCCGGTCGTTGTTCTGATCGGATTCTCCCTGCCGGTGTTTTATCGCTTCAATGACATGGCTTACACGAACGTCTGGTTGGGCGCGGCTGTTGTCATTGCCCTGTTCATTTATGGGGCCTGGAGCTATCCGGGGAGCCTGCGTCTGCTGCTTCGCCTTTGCGCCGGGGCAACTCTTGCAGCGGTCGTCTTTGCCTTGCTGGGCGGGGCGTTCGCCCTGGTCTGCGGCCCCGGGATGGGTTCGGCACAGCAGCCGCCGGCGAAGCCCGGCGGGCCGAACGTCCTGCTGGTTTCCATTGATTCGCTGCGCGCCGATCACCTGCACTGCTATGGCTACCCGCGCGAGACCAGCCCCCGGATGGACGCCTTGGCCGAGGAGGGCGTTCGCTGCGAGATCGCCGTTGCGCCGACCTCCTGGACGCTGCCGACGCACGTGACCCTGCTGACGGCTCTGCCGCCCGAGATACACGGGGTGAACCACAACAACACGTGCTTGAAGTCCGAGGCGGTGACCTTGGCCGAAGTCTTGTGGCAGCAGGGGTATTCCACAGCGGGCTTTGTCTCGGGGCCTTATCTGGCGGCCAGCTACGGCTTCGCGCAGGGATTCGACCACTATGACGACTACAGTCTGGTCAAGCGTTCGAACCTGCTGTCTCACCGGGGCGTCAGCTCGCCGGGGCTGTATCGGGT
>Ga0068714_10006842_pt1 | contig 11395 bp, 9 predicted proteins | sample MTBNYHSulfiMetaG_FD_62988 | JGI IMG/M metagenome (GOLD analysis project Ga0068714, IMG submission 62988) | Enrichment culture microbial communities from rom New York Harbor, USA that are MTBE-degrading - MTBE-NYH (New York Harbor Sulfidogenic)... | ecosystem: Environmental > Aquatic > Marine >... | reverse complement strand
AAGGCGATGGCTTGCAGGCGCGGTGTACGCGGTGCCTTTCGCTCTCCTGGCCGTCACTCTCTGGCAGGGGAGAAGCTTGCTGCAATTCAAGTCCCAACCGCTTTATGCGAACGAGCTGTATACCATCCAGCTCCTGCAGGGACAGACCCCGCCCGACAGCGTCATTCTGACCGGCCCCTCTCATCAATTGCCGTGGTATTATGTCTTTGACCGGCGGACGATCTTCGTGCCCAACTATGAACAGTGGGGACAGCTGATGAGCTATGCGGACACCTATGGGGCGGACTTCCTGCTGCTCGACCAGGAGATTTACCATCGCCGCAAGGCGCTTTTCAGCCCTTATCTAAGCTGGGAAAGGGCGCGCGGGCTTCGCCTGGAACGCTTGCCGCCCCGGCTGGAGCCGGTGCACCTGGACCCCGCATTTATGCTGTTTCGTATTGCACGAAAGAATGTGCTATCCTAGAGAATGGCCCATCTTCTCCAGGATTGAAAATCGAAGCGGAGGAGAGACTTCAGTCCCGTGGCAGCGCTCTGGACAGACGAGACTAAAGTCTCTACTCCGGAGGGTACGAGACTGAAGTCTCTACTCCGGGAGTCACATTTTCAAAGGAGTCGATCATGCGCGTATATCAGAAACCCATCCTGGCGGCGAGTTTAGCGGTCCTGCTTCTCACACTCAACAGCTGTATCCCTGACAAGCGAGTCGTTTGGTCCCCGGACGGCTCAAAGGCGCTGGTGCGTATGGGCAATGATGAGTTGTTCATTCTCGAAGGGCCGGAGCTTGCGCCGCGCAGCCTGGACATGGAGGTCTTTGCCATGGACTGGCTGCCGGACAACAGGCACGCCGTGGTGTGTGTGTCCCGGGAACATACCGAGTGGGCCTCGCTGAAGGCCAACCTAAGCGCATCCGAAATCGAAGGAGTCACCCAAATCGCCAAGGCCATTGAAACGGCAGTCATGAGCTTCGACGGGCCGGTCGGGAAAGCGGAATGGCGTCAAATCACCACCGCCCAGGGGGGCCTCCCCCGGCCGGTTCAGCTGTGTTTACGGGATACCGCGTCGGCCGCATTCCAAGTGAAGGCTGCCACCGAGCTGGAAAAACTGAAGGCGAGGGCGGCTTTCACCTTCCATCTTCTCCTGATTGATACCAGCGAGGCCGAAGAACCTACCCTGCTCTATTCAACGATGGCCCCTTGGGGCCATGAGGAAGGCTACCCGCGACCCTTTGTGGCCCCGACCGGCGACCGGATGGCCTTCTTGCTCAACCGGCCGGAGCAGTACCTCGGCGACGCTCAGCCCGCCTTCGCTTTGGCGGTCCAAGAGATCAATAATCCTGATTCGATGAGAATCCTGGACGAGCAGCTCGGATGGGAATTGGCCTGGAGTCCCAACGGCCAACAGCTGGCCTACTTTCGCTACAAAGGAGTCCCCCCACAGACAGATGAGAAAGAGCTGCTGCACCGGCTGGGGACTCTGGTCATTCGGCGACTCGTTGATGACTCAGGGCGAGTGGATTCACACATTATCGCCGAGGTGTGCGTTCTCTTTCAATCTTTCGCGGGACTGCAGTTTACGTCGGACGGCAATCTCTACTTCGCCGCCTCGGATCTTCGTTTGCCAGCGCCTGAAGAAGAAGCCATGGCGAAGAATTGGACCGTCTTTCGCTGGGATCCGGACTATCCGAACTCTGTCTGCCCGGCGCTCAGTCAAAACGCCGAGCGGTGGTTCGCCAACCGCCACGAGCTGTCCTGGACCTTCGCCCTCAGCCCGAATGGCCAGCGGCTCCAGCTGCTCGGCGAGGACGGGCTGTACCTGCGGGACTTCCCGTCGGCCGGAGGTCCCCACCTCGACGAGGTTCACACCGACGAGCATGGCACCGTTCCCGTGTGGCGCAACGACGACGAGATCACAGTCGTCGTCAAGCCGGGGGACGAGCGTGGGTCCGAACACCGCAGCGAGCTGGTGTTGATGAACCTCAATCGGGGCGGCTACCCCGAAAGCGCCCGGTGCCTCAGCTGCGATTGGCCGGATGAATGGGTCAGCGGATGGTTTGAGAAGAAGTGATGAGGTGATGGTGAGGTGTAGTCCACCTGGGAGGTGGACTACACCTGAGCGACTGCGCAAAAAAAATGGGAAACCAGGCGGTTTCCCGACAACAACAAACGGAGGAAAGGCTCTTTCGCCGCAAGCCGCGCACACGCGGCCTTGCGGTTAAATCGTGTTAGATGGGCAAAAAGTCCAGCAGCGAAGGCAACAGCAGCCTCGATGCCGAGTTCAGTGTGGCCTGAACAACCGTCTCCTGCATCTGCAAGTCCGTCACAGTCTTGGCCAAGTCAATATCTTCATTTTCCGAAATCAGCTGGGATAGATAGAGGTCCGAGTCCTCATACCGGCTCAGCGCGAGATCCAGCCGGTTGGTTCGAGCGCCCACTGTTGCCCGGTTGTCGTTGTTGAGCGTGAAGGCGGTGTCCAACTCGTCCAGCATCCCGGAGACAGCCTGCGGGTCGTCCCCCTGCAACAAGGCATCCCGGAGATCAATCAGCGCCTTGAAAATGTTGGCCGAGGCGACTTGATCGAGCGTGCTTTCGCCTTGCAGGCCGAGGTCGGCGGCCGTATTCTCCAAATCCGACCCGAGAATGCCCAGCGCAGCCGCCGTCGTTCCGGCGCCCACCTCGGCAATTTGCAGCTGAGCGGTGCCCGGCGTGGCAATCACGTCAATCCCGGTTCCCGCTTCATTGATCACCGCCTGGACGCCCGCGCCCGCGTTGTTAATCAGCTCCAGGACGTCCCCCACCGTGGCCGCTGAAGACAGATCCACCTCGAAGCCGAGCGAGTTGTTGATAATCTCGATCGAGCCCAACGGCACCGCAATGCCGAGATCGGCCGCCAAGCGGGTCGCGCTCGTGATCCCCGGTCCACCGATGGCCGAGCCGAAGACCCGGCTGACATCTTCGATGCTCAGCACGTCGGTGGATTGCGTGGCCGAAATCGTGATACCGGATTGATCCGCATTGATAAAGGCATTGATCGGCAAGCCCAAGCCGTTCAGCGTCGTGAGAACATCGTCAACCGTAACCGCGGCAGAAAGGTCCACGTCCACTGTTTCCTCGCCGACGGTCAGCCGGAGGTTCCCGGGCGTGATGCCCAGCGCGGCCAGAGTCGTCGCGCCGGTTACGCTTCCCGGCGCACCCAGAGCGTCCCCGGCCAACCGGCGGTGCATCCCGAGCGCCTGAAGGATGTTGCTGGTGCCATCCTCGAGCCGGGCGTCATCGGCGCGCAAAGAGAGGATTTCCAGTTTTCCCCGATCGATCGAAGCAATCACGTCTGCGCCAAGCGTCGCGTTAATCCGATCCCGAAGGTCTTCCAGACTGTCAGTGGCGAGGTCCACCGCGATGTCCACACCGTTAATCGAGAAGGTTCCACTGGTGGCCGCCGGGACCACGCCTGCCAGCTGGGTATCGAGCGCGGCCGTCGGATCGCCGACCGCCTGGGTCGCCGTGAGCGTACCCCGCTCGCCGAAGAACGCCTGGATGCCGGTCAGAAACACCGGCACGGTCACCTGCTGGCTGACCTCATAATGGCGCTCGCCCGAGTCCCCCTGATAGCGGACGGAAACTGAGCTCGTTTCGGATTCGACTTTGACGAAGGGAATCCGATCCGTGCGGTTGCCCGCATAGATGAAGGTCGCCCCGTAGCGGGTGTTGGCCAGCTCGAGCGACCGGTCAATCAGTTCGCCCACTTCCTCGGCCAACGCCCTTCGTTCGGCATCGCCCAGGCTGTCACTGCTGCCGGCCAGGGCGAGTTCCCGCGCGCGTTGAATCACGTCATTCACCGCGGAGAGGGTCGTGTCATTCAGATTGAGGATGTTGACCGCGTTCTGGATGTTTCGCACAAACCGGCGCTCGCCCGTGAGGATCTCCCGCAAGTTCAGCGCCTGGGTATAGTCGATCGGATTGTCGCTCGGCTTGTCGAATCGCTTCGTGCTGGACAGTTGCATCTGCAATCGGCTGAGACGCTGCATATTCAGCTGCAGGTTGCGAGTGACCTGCCGGGAGATGATACTGTTCGTTATGCGTGTGACCACTGCCGTATCCTCCTGTGCCGGCCAGGGGTAGTCCACCTGCAAGGCGGCCTACACCTGAGCGCCACCATTACCGGCCGACGATCCCCATACGCTCCACGACCGTTTCGATCATCTCATCGACGCTCGTGATAAACCGGGAGGCCGCCGTGAAGGCCCGTTGAAACTCGAGCATTTTCACCGTTTCCTCGTCGAGAGACACGCCGGCAATCTCTTCCTGCCGGATTTCCAGCGAGTCCACCAGCAGCGAGGTGTTGGCCTCGAGCTGGATCATGCGCCGGGCCTGGGTGCCCAGCGAAGCTACCATGCCTTGGTAGAATTCGTTGAAATCGGCCGTGCCGCCGCTCAGGATTTGAGCGTCGCGCAACTGCGCGATAAGAAGCGCCGACTCATTATTGCCGGGCGTGCCGTCGGCCGAAGCGGCAATATAGGCCGGATCGTCCTGAATGAGTTGGCTCAGGGCGATGGTTCGCGCGTCGGTTCCGCTGAAGAAGGTGTTCAGCCCGAGCGCCGCTACCACCCCCGAGCTGTCGCCCTGAAAAGTAAAGGACAGGTTCGCACCCGCGCCAATGACCAGTTGGTTCGAGGCGTTGACCGAGGCGACCAGGTCGCCCCCGCCGACGACGCCATCCGCGGCATCAATGGCCGCCGCCAAGGCGTTCAAATCGTCCGTCGCCGGGTCCACGGCAATCGTGTAAGTGTTAACCACGTCCCCGTTGGCGTCCCGCACGACGAGGTCGAACGAACCGGCCTGCACGTCATACTCCAGCCCCGCGCTCTCCAGCAGCGTCGCCGGATCGGAAACCGAAAGGGTTCCCGTCAATTCTTCAAAGCCTTTCAGACCGGCGCTGCCGCTGTGGATTGCGTTGACTTGTTCGATCAGGGTGCGCGCCAGCTCGTCCAGAGCATCCTGAAACTGCGGGATCACTTGCTCTCGCGCCTGAAGCAGCGCCCCCAACTCGCCCGAGCGAATCTGGTTGTTGAGAACCTGCCCGCCGCCGTTCTCAAACAAGATGTCCACGGTTCCCGCGGGATCGTCCCCCCGAGGCTGCGCCAGAAGATGATTGACGCTCTGCATCTGCACCGCATTGATGCCGAAGATCGAGACGTTAACGGCGCCATTCGCCTGCTCGGTCGCGGTCACCGGCACCAGGCGGGACAGCTGGGTGATCAAAAGATCCCGCTGATCACGCAAGTTGTTCGCGTTTGCGCTCGGCTCCAGCTCGAGGCGACTGATCTGCATATTGACTTCGAGAATCGAGTCTAACAGGGCGTTGATCTCATTGACGCTGCTTTCCAGCTGCCGGTTGAGGTCCGCGCGCAGATCGCTCAGCTGCCGGTCCATCTGGTTAAAGGTCGAGCTGAGGGTGATGGCCGTTTCCCGGACCGCCGCGCGGACGGCCGTGCTCTCCGGTTCCAGACTCAACTCCTGAAAGGACTCAAAGAACCGGATCAGCGAAGTGTTCAAGCCCGCTTCCGCCGTCTCTCCCACCTGGCTCGCCGGAGCGGTAATCGGGTCGGAGAACACCGTTTGCATCTGGCCGAAGATATCGACCATGCTCTCGTAGAATCCGAGATAAGAGGATTCGTTGCGAATCTGCCGATCCAGGAACACGCTGCGGTAGCGTTCAATCGACGCCACCCGCACCCCCTGTCCCAAGGGAACCGGCGGGATATCAATCTCGGGCATCGTCACCAGGTTGGCCCGTTGCCGGGAGTAACCGGGAGTATTGACATTGGCGATATTGTTGCCGGTCACCGCCAGGCCGGTCTGCTGGGCGAAGAGGGCCCGCGAGCCGGTTTCGAGTATGCCGAACAGTGTGGTCATCCTATCCCCTCTCCGGCCGCCTAGGCCTGCCGGTCCACTGCGACGGTCAGTGCCGCCTGGGCCGACTGCCGCCGGCCGTCCCCGCGATAGGTTTGAACCCTCGGGGGATGCCCGGTCAGCACTTCAATGGAGCGGTCAATAAAATCCATCGAACGCCTCAGGAGCCAGGCATTGTCCTCGTTAATGCGGCTGGTTCTTTCCAGAACAGCCACCAGGCGCGTCGCCATCTTCTGCAGGGCCTCGGCCGACTCGGGATCCGCCACGCCGAGCACCTCCTCCAGCGCCGGGGCGCGGCTGGAGAGGCCATACTGTTGGGCCAGGGATTCGACGAGATCCTGCCGCGCCTTCTCCAGCGAGTGGATCGTCAGGCCCAGCCGCTCGATCTCCCGCGTATTCTCTTCCAACTGCTGAGGGTTGCCCGAAAGGATCAGGCCTTGTTCCGCCTCCTTCAGCTGGTAGACCCGTTCATAACAGCGGGTCTGCTCCTCCAGAATCGACAGCAGTCCACTAAAGAATTTCATAATCCATTTCCCCTTCCAGTTTTCGGTCGCCCGGGCAGAATCCTTAAGAGGCTCAATCACTTTTCCCCCTCCGCCCGATCGGCCGGGTTGACCCCCTTAAGTCTTTGTTTTTCATAGAGTTGGATTGCTTCTTCCTGCGTTAATCGGGGCTGTTCGGGTTCCAACTGCTGCACCAGCATCTTGCCTAGCCCCAAGCCGCCGGCCTTTCCGATGGCCTCGGCCAGATAATCGTCAAACATCTCCTGGTAGACTTCAGAGGCCAAACCGTCGCCGAAAAGGGAGCTTTTCAGGACCGAGTCGCGCATTTCGCGCAACAGTTGCCGAGCGAGAATCGCGTCGAAGCTGGAGGCCACCTGTTCCAGCTCGCTCCGTGAGTTCTCCGCGGTCCGCGGCCGCTCCATACGACAGAAACAGCTGAGCTGGCGGATCTCGTCCTGGCCGCGCAACACTCCCAGTGGCACCGAACTCAAGGCTTCCATAGATTGCATAGGTTACCTGCGTACGGGTGAGGTGAAGGTGGAGACCACCTTGCAGGTGGACTGCGCTTTCACCGACCGCGTGCCTACATAATGATCAGTTCCGCTTTTAAGGCGCCCGCTTCCCGGAGCGCCTGAAAAATGGCGATCAAATCGCGCGGGGTCAGCCCCCCATCAATCGCCTGGAAGGCATTGACCAAGTCTTCCACCGTGGCCCCTTCCCGGAGAATCCCAAAGGGTTGCCCCGACTGTCCCATCCGACCCTCTTCGTAAACGTCCATCTCGGTTTCCGTGATAGGAACCGTGACGCCCGGGGAGAAGGGGGGAGGCTGCGACACGTCGGTGCGGGAGCGAACCTGGATGGTCAGAGCGCCATGCGAAATCGCCACCGTGGACACGCGAACGTGATGGCCGGAGACAATAGTGCCGGTGCGCTCGTTGATCACCACCCGAGCGGGAATGTCCGCATAGACCGGGATCTTCTCCAGCTCGGCGATCATCTCCACCGGACTGCCGTAGAGATGCGCCAGGCCGACAAGATTGACCTCGACCGTTCCGGGATCGGCCGCTCGCGCCAGGCCGTGAATGCCGAAGTAACGGTCCACGCTCAGCTGGATATTGGTGGCCGTCGAGAAATCCGGCTCGTCCAGGGCCAGGCGAATCCGGTCGTCCTTGACAAATTGGGTGTCCACCGGATACTCGACGATCGCGCCGCGCGGAATACGCCCCACCGTGGCATGATTCTTCTGGATGCGTTGGCCGCCGCCCCCGCTGGCGCGTACGACAAAGCCGCCGAGCGAAATCGGGCCTTGCGCCAAGGCATACACTTCGTTATCCGGGCCTCGCAGCTCGGTCAGCAGCAGCGTCCCCCCCTGCAAGCTCTTGGCATCGCCCAGGGAAGACACCGTGCAATCGATCCGGGTCCCCTCGGAAGCGAAGGGGGGCAGGTCCGCCGTGACCATCACCGCGGCGGCGTTATCGGGATCAATATCATTCAAGTCGGCCGTGATGTTAAAACGTTCCAGAAGGTTCTGAAGGCTCTGGTTGGTAAAGTCCTGGTCATCGCCCGTGCTGTCCAGGCCGACGACCAGGCCGTAGCCGATCAGGGGATTGTCGCGCAGGCCGACGACGCGGGCGATATCTTTGACACGCGTCAGCGTCTGTCCTTCGTTCGCCGGCTGGGCCGAGGCCTTCGGCGTGCGAGGCACCTCCCCCGCAGCCGGCATCCCCGCGCCCGACAGCAGGATCAGGGTCATGACCATCGATAGAATTGGCATCGAACGCACGGCTTCAGCCTCCTAAAAGATCGGCAGTAGATTCAGCAGGCGGCTCAGGAAACCCGGCCGGGCCTGGTCGGTCACCTCGCCGAACCCTTCGAACGTGATGGCTGCATCGGCAATATAGGTCGAGAGAACGGTATTGTTCTTCGTCACGTCCTGCGGCCGCACGACGCCGGTCAATACAATGTTCTTCTGCTCCTTGTTGACATAGATGGTGCGGCGTCCCTCGACGAGGAGATTGCCGTTCGGGAGAACTTCTTTGACCGTAGCGGACAGTTGCGCCGTCACGCTGCCGGCGTTTTTGGTGGAGGCTTTCCCGTCGAAGTCGTTGTCGCCCGAAAAGCGCAACCGGGTCAGGTCATCCCCCTCCTCGCCCGGGAACAGCTTCGAGCCGGCGCCGAACAGGTGAGTCAGTCGAAAGTCCATATCATGGGACTTGGAGGTTCCGGTTTGAGAGATTTCCGAGGCGCTGTTCGACTCGACGATGAGAATCGTGATCACATCCCCGACCTTTTTAGCCTTAAAGTCGGAATACAACCCGGCTGAGCCTCGCCGGGCTTCCTTATAGAGCGAAGCGGCCCCGGCGGAAAGCCCCAAGGCCAGACTCAGCGCTCCAATGAGAGCAACCATTCCTACGTTTTTTCGATTCATGCTCGGCTCCTATTCCACGATCACGGTCCCCGGCCGCACGACCCGGGCCATGATGGTTTTATTGCTGAGCAGGCTGCGTACGGGAACGGTTTCTCCCACGGCGGCCGAATCGCGCGCCACGCCTTGCGCGCTGACCAGGATTTCTCCCCGGCGCGCCTCGATCATCACCCGCTCGCCGCGTTGGACCACCGGCGGATCATTCAACATGTCGTAGACCAACACCCGCCCGCTCTGCACGTAGGTCTTGATCCGTTTGCCGACCAGTGAGACGTCCGGGCGACAGTAGTTGCGCCGCACCCGCTGCGATTCCCGGCTGAGATCCCGGCGGCGGATCTGAACGTCATCCGCCGTCAGCACCGTGCCGGGATTCAGCTCCCCGGAGGCGACCGCCACCGGGACAGACCGGTGAATCCCCATCACCAGAGGAACCGAAGCCACAGTTTGTCCCTCGACCTGTATGGTCGTGCGGAAGTGGGTCAGGCCGTAATAGTCCCCGGAGACCTTCCAGATCTCGATGTCCACTTCCCCGGGCGGCAAGGCCTGATCCCGGGGCACCCGGGAAACCTCAAAGCGCACGTCCTCCTTGTCCCAGGCGGTTTCCCGCAGTACATACTGCTGCGCCAAGTCCACCAGGCGCTGACCGCGCAGGATATTCCCCTCGGTCTGCACCCGGATCACCTCCGGCCCCAGCACGGTCACGGCGTCCATATCGATCAAGTGCTGCTTCATTTTGGCGACGATGTAGCTGCGCCGCATTTCGCAGTGGCGCGCCGGGGCCGGCGACTGCCCCAGCACCACGCTGCCCAGAACGGCCCGCTGGGACGCCGACGTACCCTGAATGGACGCCACGTCCTCCAAGCAGACCTGTTGCCCGGCCACGATGCTGGTCGGTTGCAACTGCACAATGGCCTTCGCCTGGGCTACCGAACGGAGCGAAAACGTCAGGAGCATGGCGGCCAGCACCAGGAGGAAGAAAACCGTTTGTTCAATTCGCTCTTGAGTCATCGCAAGCGCATTCCTCCAAGACTACCGGCGCAGATTGTTCGCCTCTTGCAGCATCTCGTCCGTCGTTTGGATGGTGCGGGCGTTCACCTCGTACGCCCGCTGGGCAATAATGAGGTTGACCAGTTCCTCCACGACCTGGACGTTGGAGAACTCCAAGAATCCTTGAATGATGCGTCCCCGGCCTTCTTCCCCCGGCACGCCCGTAATGGGGGCGCCGGAGGCGGCGGTCTCGACGAACAGGTTTCTGCCCACTTTCTCCAGCCCAGCCGGATTGATGAAGCGGGCCAGGAGAATCTGCCCCAGATTCTGAGGCTCGGCCTCGCCATCCACCCGGACAAAGACTTGGCCGTCCTGCCCGACCGTGATCGAGACGGCATCGCTCGGGATCTGAATCTGGGGTTGCAGCGGATAGCCGTCTCCGGTGACCAGCGTCCCTTCGCTGCTGCGCTGAAAGGAGCCGTCCCGGGTGTAGGAGGTTGTTCCGTCCGGCATCAGGATTTCAAAGAAGCCGTCGGCGTCAATCGCCAGATCGAGCGGATTCTCGGTGTTCTGGAAATTCCCCACGGTGAAGATCTGACGCGTCGCGACCGGGCGCGTCCCGTGGCCGACCTGGATGCCGGAAGGCACCTCGAAGCCGGCGGCCACCTCGCTGCCCGCCTGCCGGAGCGTCTGATAGAGCAGATCCTGAAAATCCACCCGCTGGCGTTTGAATCCCGTGGTGTTGACGTTGGCCAGGTTGTTACTGATGGTGTCCACCATCAGTTGCTCGGCGATCATCCCGGAAGCGGCGGTAAAGAGTCCTCGAATCATTGTCGTCTCCCTTTTCCAGGTGGAGGCCACCCGGGAGGTGGACTCCACCATCTATTGCCTCTTTGGTTTCGCGCTACTCGGGTGGAAGCCACCTGAGAGGTGGACTCCACCGGTGCTCTCTCGCTTTGGATCAGCTGCGGCCCACGTCGTTGACCGCCTGGTCCAAGGTTTCATCAATGGCCTGAACCAGCCGCTGAGCGGACTGGTAAGCCCGAAAGGTATCAATCAAGCGAATGGACTCTTCGATGGCGCTGACGTTGGCCGTCTCGAGGTAACCCTGTCCGACGCGGGTCTCGCCCGGCTGGACCGGCAGTTCCCGTCCCGTCGGAATGAAATAGAGCGAATTCCCCAAGCGTCTCAGCGCATCCGGGTCCTCGGGGCGCGTAAGCTTGAGCTGGTCGAGACGAACCTTGCGCGTTTCAACCCTCCCCCCGGGAAGGGGAACCCGGCGATCCACATAAACATTCCCATCCGCGGAGACTTCGAAGTCGGCCTCGACAATCTGTATGGGACCATTCTCGCCGAGCAAGAGATGCCCATCGACATTACGCAGGAACCCTTCCAGGTCGCGGACAAACGAGCCGTTGCGGGTCAATCGCTCCCCGTCCGGCGTCTGAAGATGAAAGAAGCCCTCGCCGAAGATGGCCAGATCGGTCTCTTGTTGGGTGAAAACCATCGGGCCGCTGTCGTGCATCGTGGCAATCTCATCCAACTCGGCACCTCCGCCGAGCGGCCCCAACGCC
>Ga0068714_10006840_pt1 | contig 11397 bp, 8 predicted proteins | sample MTBNYHSulfiMetaG_FD_62988 | JGI IMG/M metagenome (GOLD analysis project Ga0068714, IMG submission 62988) | Enrichment culture microbial communities from rom New York Harbor, USA that are MTBE-degrading - MTBE-NYH (New York Harbor Sulfidogenic)... | ecosystem: Environmental > Aquatic > Marine >... | reverse complement strand
CCAATCCGCTGCGACTGGAGATCGAGACACAGTTTCTGCATTCAAGCGAAATCTCCCCGGCCCAAGGAGAACTCGCTTCCCGGCTGCGACGGCATGGGGTCACGGTTTACGCGAACACGCCCCTTCTCCATGGAATCAACGACAGCGCGACGGAGATTCATAAAATCGCCTACACCCTTCGAAGCCTGGGGGTGGAGTTCCACCACCTTTATGTCGCCGGACATCCCATCCAGAGGTATTGGAGCCGGATGCATCCCATCGATATTCCGGATGTCACCGACATCGCTTCCAAGGTTCGCATGGAGGGAAGCGGCAGAGAAATTCCAAGATACATCATCATGACCGAACTTGGAGAAGTGGATTTCGGGCTTACTTCAAAACTTTTCAGGAGAAACGGGGGGCTCGCTGCCGTGCTTATGCCTTATGACCTGGAATATTACATGAACCTTCATCCCGGGTTCGGCTGGCCTCCCCATATCCAGGAGGACTCTGGCGGGCATCCGATCGTTCAGGTACCGGGACTCACCTCTTCAGATGATTTTTTGATTTATCCTTCGCCCATCGCGTAACGCATAAACATTTTTTGAATCAAACGGAAAATTCCGGCCTGTCAGGGCATCCTGACAGGCCGGAATTTTGGCGGATCCTTTCCACGGGGATCATCATTTTAAACTGCTCCCCTCCGGTAAACAACGGTCCCGCCAAATATCGTCATTTCGACTTTCGTGTCAATGATTTCCATCGGATCGATCGTGAAAATATCCCTGTCCAAAACGACAACATCGGCAAATTTACCCGGACTTATCGTCCCCAGGACATCAGAACACCGATAATACTCGGCAGCGGAAACCGTGTAGCACCGAAGGGCTTCTTCAACGCTCAGGCATTGTCGCGGGTACCACCCTCCTTCGGGGGTTCCATCCGCCCGACGTCGATTGACAGCCGCGTGGATGTTGACGAACGGGTTCGCGGCGCAAACCGGAGCGTCGGAACCGAAAAGCACCAACACCCCGGCGTCAAGCATTTCTTTGAATGGATAGGTGAACCGGCCGCGTTCCCCAACCGATTCATCGATCATGTTGATGTCCAGAATCATGTTATGGGGCTGCATGCACACCGGGATTCCGAGGGATGCAAGCCGTAGGACATCCTCGGAACGGATCATCTGCGCGTGTTCAATGCGGTGAGGTATCGCAGGAGGAATGAAACCGCCCTTTCTTTCGGGCCATTGCTCGAGTTCCTGCAGCAAATCGATCAATTCCCGGTTCGCCCGATCCCCGATGGCATGCACGACAACCGCCATACCCGCCTGTTCGGCAAGCCGGTAAGCCTGGCGAAGGTGAGACATCGGTGCGAGCGGCATACCATATTCGGCATCCAGATAAGGCTCGATCAACCATCCGGTGCGTGCTCCCATTCCGCCGTCCGCAAAAAATTTAAGCGGCCCGATCCTTAGCCTGTCGTCGCCGAGGCCGGTCCTCAACCCAAGCTTTACGGCTTCTTCGATGTGCTCGCCCGCGATGCTCACCCAGCACCGAAGGTTCAATTCGTCCCGCTCCCTCAGCACCTGCCATGCCCTCAGGGCCTCGCCTCCTTCAAGCCCGCCCATCAGCCTCATGTCATGAAGAGACGTCAGACCCAGCGAATTAAGTTCGGCGATTCCATCCCGCATGATATCGTTCAGGGTTTCCCCTGCCGGCGCAGGGATCGCGGTCTTGACCAAATTGCCGGCAAGTTCGCGGAGGATACCGGTAGGGCGGCCCGAAGCATCCTTTTCGATGACGCCCTCCGGCGGGTTCGGTGTTGAAGAGAGGATTCCCGCCGCATCCAGTGCAAGGGAATTGACCGATACAAGGTGCAGGTCGCAACGCCAGAGGGCAACCGGGTTCACAGGCGCCGCAGCATCGAGATCATCCCGCAGCGGCTTGCGATGAACGGGCCAGTCGGATTCGTTCCAGCCAAAACCGACAATCCACGCTCCTGGTCCTTGCTTTTCCGCTTCCTGTCGGACCAGGTCGAAGAGCTCATCGAAACTCCGGGCAATGGAAAGATCCAGTTGTTGTCTGCCGATGGACCAGTCATAAAAATGGAAATGGGAATCCATCATCCCGGGAATAACAGCATGCCCCTCGAGATCCACCACTTGCGTGCTGCGGCCGGCCGTACCGAGGATGTCACGATCGCTGCCTGCAGCCGTCACCTTGCCTCCGCTGACCGCCAGCGACTCCACAACAGGCTTTGACCTGTCAAGGGTGTGGATCACTCCATTGGTCAAAATCAAATCAGGCTTGATATCCGTCATGGGTAAATTCCTCCAGGCAGGCACCTTATAGCAAATTTACCCCTCGTGCAACCGGTATGAACAACCTCTTCGACGAAAATGAAAGGAATATACATCTCCCGTGAACCTCAAAAGACGAAGCCTCGCTGATTAAGCTTTCAGAGCCTCGATAACAGCCTCCAGGCTCTTCCCCGCATCCCCGAATAGAAGGATCGCATTTTCGCTTTCATACAGTGGGTTGTCCACACCCGAATACCCCGGCTTCTCATCCAGGTTGCAAACGATCACCTGTCTGGCTTCGTGCGCCATCAAGATAGGCATCCCTGAAATCGGCGTACCCTCAACATCGATCGCCGCCGGGTTCACAACGTCGCAGGCCCCCACCACCAGCGCCACGTCCGTTTCGGAAAACTCACCGTTGATTTCGTCCATTTCAAAGAGCTTGTCGTACGGAATATCCGCCTCCGCCAGAAGAACGTTCATGTGCCCCGGCATCCGGCCCGCCACCGGGTGTATGGCGAATTTCACCGTCTTCCCGGCTCCTTCAAGCAAATTCATCAGCTCAAGAACCTTGAACTGGGCCTGCGCCAGAGCCATCCCGTAACCCGGAATCACAATCACCCGTTCGGCACCCCTCAATGCAGACACCGCCCGGTCCACAGGGTTCCCTTCCCTGGGGTCGATCTCCTTTGAACCTGCTGCATCACCGCCGGGTGCACCGGAGAAATGCATCGCCGACGCCGGGGCCGTTTCGACCTTCACCTTCGACGCAGGCTTCAACCCCACAAACACCTTCAAAAGGCTCCGGTTCATTGCCTTGCACATGACGTGGGTGAGGATGGAACCCGATGCGGCGACGGTGGCCCCGCAGGCGATCAGCAGCTTATTCTGAATGATCACCCCGCAGAAAGCCGCAGCAAGTCCGGCGGTAGCGTTCAAGAAAGAAATCAGGACCGGCATGTCCGCTCCGCCGATTCGTATTGAAAAAAAGACGCCAAGAAAAATCGAAACGAATATCAACACGATAAGCAGGCCAAGGCGTATCGCTGGATCCGTCGCGCTGAAAGCGGCCACCCCGAGCACGACGGCCAGAGCCAGGGTTCCCAGCAGAATCGTATTGTGCCTGGGCAGCACAACCGGGGTCTGTCGCAGCTTTTTGGCGAGTTTCCCGCTCGCGATCATACTTCCGCTGAAGGTTCCTGCTCCTATCAACAGCCCGATGATTCCTGATATTCTGCCAATCGCAGCGGCATCCGCTGAAATCCGCATCAACTCCACCAGGGCGACCAAAAAGGCCGCCACCCCTCCTGCGCCATGCTGGAATGCGACCATGGCAGGAATCTGGATCATCGTAACCCGCATTGCAACAAGCCATCCGGCGAATGCACCGACCAACGCGGCGATCAACACCACTTCGGTCTGCACCAATCCATGCCGCATCAAGGTCACCGCAACGGCCAATGCCAGAGCCAGGGCCGCAGCAAGGTTTCCATGCCGGGCTCCTCCAGGCGTGCGAAACAGACGTATGCCGAAAACAAGAATAGCTATAATCACGAGATCTATAAACAGACCGGTTCCGTTGGACATAACGATTTGCTCCCCCTATTCGCGAGATCCCGTTTTCTTGAAAAGCTTCAGCATCCGATGGGTAATCACGAAGCCTCCCACCACATTGAACATCGCCGTCATCACTGCTATCGCACCAAGGAAACCTTCGATCAACCCCGTTCTCACCGCAAACACCAGAAGGGCGCCGATGATGGTCACCGCGGATATCGCGTTTGTCATGGACATGAGCGGCGTGTGAAGAAGCGACGGCACACGTGAAATCAAAAAATAGCCGATAACGAACGTTGCCGCGAAAAAGCTGAGCATCGTAAACAATTCGTACATGTTCAACTCCCTTGGAGCCTGCCTAAAGCGATCAAGGTTCCGTGATGAACGATTTTCCCCTGGTAGGTTACAAGGGAGTTCTTCACGATTTCGTCTTCGAGATCAAGTTCGCTCCCGCTGTTCTTAAAGGCGTTTTCCACAAAATGAAGCATATTGTTTGAATAAAGCCAAGAAGCGTGGACGGCCATTCTACCGGGAATATTCTGAAGGCCGCATATCTTGACTTCATTTTTCAAAATTTCACTCCCCGGCTCGGTCCATTCACAATTCCCCCCCTGGTCGATCGACACATCCACAATCACCGACCCGGGCTTCATGGACGAAACCATTTCTCCTGTTATCAGCTTCGGGGCAATCTCTCCGGGTACGAGAGCACTCAGGATAACCACATCCGAATCCGAGACCACCGGCGCCAAGTGCGCCCTCTCCTTCTCCAGCCAATCCGCCGGCAGCGCCTTTGCGTACCCCCCTTTGCCCATCGCCAGCTCCTGTGGAACATCGAAACCCGCCGTCTTGGCTCCGAGGCTCTCCGCTTCCTTCTGTGCTTCCTTGCGGATATCCACCGCCTTAACGACCCCGCCCAGGCGCTTGGCCGTGGCAATAGCCTGCAGGCCCACCACGCCGATACCGACAACAAGAAAATTAGCCGGCTTTATCATCCCTATCGCCGTTCCCATCATCGGAACGAACCGGGGGAAACTGTTCGCCGCCATCAGGACGGATTTGTAGCCCGTAATGGTGCTCATGGACGTCAGGGCATCCATTTTCTGGGCGCGACTGATCCGGGGGATCCCGTCCATCGTCAACGCGGTGATACCTTTTTGCTCCAGCATTTCAACATTTTTCCTGCTGGTGGGCGCCGCAGGATGAAGAAAGGTTATCAACGTCGTCTTTTGCTGCATCATTTCGATTTCGTGCTTGCCTGCTCGTTCGTCGAATTCAGGCTGCTTGACTTTGAGAATCACATCGGAAAGAGAGAAAAGCTTCTCCACGTCATCCACCACCTCTGCTCCCGCCTGCAGGTATTCTTGATCGCTTCGAAATATCCCTGCCCCGGCGCTGGAACCCACCAGCACCTGATAGCCCTTACCGACATATTTCTCCACCGACTCCGGCATCGCGGCGACCCGCTTTTCTTCGGCCATTATTTCCTTCGGTATTCCTATGATCATCGCAACATCCTCCCTCTGTTATAAATCCTGCCTCATCATCGACCTGCGGTTTCAAGCGCCTTCGACACAGCCTTGTGGAATACTGGTGCCTGGGGTGAATCAACGATATCCCGCATGATCTGAAATACGGGAATATCACCGACCTTTGGTTCCTCTCCTGAATATTTGAGCCTTTTCGGTACCAGATCCCCAAGTGCTGAGGCTGCAAGGATACGCGTGTCGATATATGCGCTGTCGTCGCACATGATACGGCAAACATCCTGGATCAGTTCATCGGTGGGCCTTTCGATTTCCCCCAGGCACTCAAGAACATGCTCCCTCAGCCGCCAGTTTTCCTTGTACCTGAGCACCCTCTGCAGACCTGCCTGGTATTCGTCAAGGGTTCTTGATTTCTTTAATTTATTTAACGTTTCGAGCACCTTTCCCCAGTCCATCAGGTTTCCGAATACATCTGTCTTCATGGGCCACCTCCTGCTTCTCTCTAAATTCCTGCCCAACGCCCGGCGGGCGCCTTCTCGGTGGGCAGGCCTATACATGCCAATGAGCAATGCGATTCATATGCCAAAACCCACTTGTCAGCAAAAAGTCAATAAATCAAATGATTTAACTTGGTGCGAGGGAAGTTGAAGAGAAAAAAGGATGTTCGTTTGCGTTGCCGAATGCAACAGGGAGGTTGCATTCTGCATCTTGAATGGATGAAATTTTACGATGTGGAGGAAGGATCCTCAATGCCAAGCCGGTTCATCATGCGCCACAGGGAGGTGCGGTTAATCCCGAGAATTTTGGCCGCCCTTGCCCTGTTTCCTCCGGTCCTTTCCAAAATCCGGATAATATGGCGCTTCTCGACTTCTTCCAGGCTGGGAATATCATCTTTAGGCCCCCTCATGGCCTGGGTGTTCCTGTTTTGAAGCTTCTCAGGAAGGCTTGCAGGAGTGATCTCGTCGGTGGCCTCCAAAAGCGTGGCACGTGCCATGATGTTCTCCAGCTCCCGGACGTTTCCCGGCCAGTCATAATGCTCCAGCAAACAAAGGGCTTCGGTCGATATGCTGGAAATATTCTTTCGATTCTCTGTACAATACCTTAGGAGGAAATGCCGTGCCAATAACGCGATATCGTCTATTCTTTCCCGCAGGGGTGGGACTCTGAGAGTAACCACATTCAATCTATAATAAAGATCTTCCCGGAACGTACCCAGTGGAAGCATTCCTTCAATATCCTTGTTGGTTGCGGCAAGCACTCTCACATCTATGATTTTCCGGCTGGTCGACCCTACCGGTTGAATTTCTCCATTCTCCAGAACTCTTAGCAATTTCTGCTGCAGACCGAGGGTTATATCTCCCACCTCATCGAGGAAAATCGTCCCGCCGTCCGCCACCTCGAACACTCCCTGCTTGTCCCGGATGGCACCGGTGAAAGCCCCTCTGACGTGCCCGAACAATTCACTCTCAAGAAGCGATTCCGTGAGAGCTGCACAGTTGACAGGCAAAAAAGGCTTTTCCGAACGGACGCTGTTGTAATGGATCGCTCGAGCCACTACCTCCTTGCCGGTGCCCGTTTCGCCGACAATCAGCACCGTTGCCCTCGAATCCTTAACCTTGTTGATCATTTTGAACACATCGATCATGGCTTCGCTTTGGCCAACGATGTTTTGAAAGCTGTATTTTTTTCGAAGCTCGGATCGCAGCATCGCGTTCTCATCAAGAAGCTTTTTCTTTTCAAGGACTTTTCTCACCACAAGCCTGATTTCATCAAGATGAAACGGTTTTGCGATATAATCCTCAGCACCCTTCTTCATGGCTTCCACGGCGGAATCGACCGTGGCGAATGCCGTGATCATGATGACCGCCGTAAAAGGCCGTGAATTCCGGACCGCTTCGAGAACATCCATACCATCAATGCCCGGAAGCTTCAGATCCGTGATCACCACGTCGAAGGAATCCGTTTTCACTTTCGCAAGAGCCGACTCGCCCGAATCCGCCTCATGAGCATTGTATCCCTCCCGTGTCATAATCTGAAGGAGAGCAGCCCTCATTTTGCTGTCATCTTCGACAACGAGAATTTTTGCATGCCGCATGGTGTGAGCACCCTCCCTGCTCAGTCAATGTCCGTTTTGCTTTTATTCAAAACCGGCAATTCTACAACAAAGGTGGTTCCTGTCGGCCCGGTTTGTTCCTGTCGATCCTGATTGCAGATGCTGATGACCCGAATCCGTCCTCCCATTTTACGCACCATACCATAGCTGATTGCAAGGCCGAGTCCGGTTCCCTCCCCTGGTTTTTTCGTGGTGAAAAACGGATCGAATACCTTGTCGATATGGGCTTTTGGAATTCCAGGCCCGGTATCCTGTATTTCCACCTTCACCTTGTTGAGAACAGGGACATGCCTCGTTGTAATTTCCAGCACGCCTCCATTATCCATAACTTCCGCTGCATTGGCCACCATGTTCATGAACACCTGATGGAGCACCGCCCCGTCGCCGCTGACGAACGGAAGATCATGCTCAAGGGAGTGCTTCACCTCAATTCCCCGATCGGAGCAGACTTTCCGCGCAATTTCCAGCAGTCGGGTCAAAATTTCGTTCACATCCGTGACGGTTGATGAAATCCGGGACTGGCGTGAAAAGGCCAGAAGATTTCGAACGATGTTACTTCCCCTCTCGATCTCTTCGATGACTGAATCCAGGCTCTCTGCGTGTTCCGGCCAGGATTCCCCGATGTCCTCCTTCAACATCTGGGCATAGAGGAGGGCGCTTGCAAGCGGCGTGTTGAGTTCATGGGCGATACCTGCAGTAAGAAACCCCATCGACGCGAGTTTATCTTTCTGAATAATCTGCATTTCAAGTTCTTTCTTTTCCGACTCAGCCTTTTTGAGGAGCCCCACAATCCGATTGGATAGAAGCCATGCTGTCAGGGCGGTTAAAAGAATCAACATCACAACGAACCCCGAGACATTCCGGCGCAAGGAATTTATTTCCGCAAAGGCTTCCTCCGAATCCTGCTCAGCTACGATGATCCAACCCAGTTCCCTGAGACCTTCGATAACGCGAAGAACCTTTTTCCCCCTGTAATCAATGTATTCTCTGATCTCAATTTGTCCTGAAGAACGCCCGGTATTTTCCATGGGAATCTTCTGGCCGATCCTTCCTGAGCCCAATCGCGTTCCTGTCAAAAGATGCCCGTCCTTGTCTACGAGGTAGAATTCACCGGTCCGGCCGATGCTCATGCCCGTGAGGGAATCGGCAACATTCTGAAAGTCGATCACCGCAGCCAGAACGCCTCGAATTCCACCTCCGGACGTCTGCAGCGGTACCGAAACCAGGATCGCCAATCTGCCGTCGAGGTCGGGGAAAATAGTGCTCCTAAACGTCTTACCCGCCATACCTTGACGATACCACTCCCTGTTCTCGACAATCTGATCCTTCAGGTTCTCCCGCCCTCCCGCCAGGATCAGCCCCCCATCAGGTCCGGCCATCATGATGTTCTTGTAGACCCTGTATTCTTCCTGCATGAGATTCAAGCGTTCCAGAAGTCCGTCGGCCGCTTCGACCGACGATTGGTTGAAAACCGTTTTCGCAAGCAGATTCATATCTCCATTTCTCTCGGAAATGAAATTTTCAATCATTTTAGCCTGCATGTCTACAACGCTTTTCAAGTGGGAAATCGCCTTATCCCTGGTCATTTCCACACCCTTATGATACGCCGCCACCCCGAAACCCGCGAGGGGAAGGGCGGCCAACACAATGAATGCAGCAATTAGTTTGAATCTAAGATCGTCCAGGTTCATCCCCGGCACCCCACAGCAGGCCTGTGGCCTGAATTGATCGAAAAAACCAACCCTGTCCTTTAGAAAGCTGAGAGCAAAACCTCTTTATATTATACATGATAGATGGAGTCGTAAAAGGCCTAATTGGTCCAAGAACTTGAACGTAGGGGAACCTGCTTAAACCCGGCTCCAAGGCTGACCCCTTCGAGCCGGGGAGAAGCCTAGGCCAACGGTTTTCGGCGCCTCAATAAAAACCATACCGCAAAAACCGTAAAGATCAGAAAGCCGACGGATATCGGGTGGGTCACGAAAACGCTCCAGTCGCCTCCGGATATCGAAAGTGAATGCCTCAGGTTGGTCTCCAGAAGGGGACCCAGAAAATAGGCCACGATCACGGTAGGAAGGTTGATCCTGCATTTGGTCAAAACATAGCCCAGAAGCCCGAAACCGACCATCACGAACACGTCGAAAATATTCGCCGCATACGTGTAAGCCCCGATCACACTGAAAACGACAATACCTGAAAAAAGATAGGGTTTGCCGATTTTGGTTACGTGCCGCACGTGACGGATGAAAAACAATCCCAGACCCAGCGTGAATATATTGCTTAGCAGCAGCAGCGTGAACAATGCGTAAAGCATGTCCCCGTTGGTCTTCATGAACATCGGGCCCGGGATCAATCCCTTCATCATGAAGCCCCCCAGGATCAAGGCAGCCGCCAGGTTCCCGGGTATCCCCAGCGTCACCAGGGGAACCAGATTCGGCCCGTTCACCGCGTTGTTCCCGGCCTCGGCCGCTGCAATCCCTTCGAGAGCCCCCTTGCCGAACGTCTCCGGGTGTTTGGACGCACGCTTCGAAGCGATGTAAGCAAGGTAAGATCCCACGGTGGTCCCGATCCCGGGAATGATGCCGATGCACGATCCAATCAGGGTCCCACGCCCTATCGAAGGGAGCGTTTTCCTGAATTCACGCAAGCTGACACGGTGGTCCGCCTTACGGGAAGGGTCAGAAACCATCTCGGTATCGCTTGGTTCGTCCTCCCTGTTGCCCGCCAGCCGGGCCAACACCGTTTTTTCAATCTGAAGCAGCACTTCGGAAAAAGCCAGCATCCCGATGACGAGAGACATGATACTGAAGCCTTCGGCCAGTTCCATGTAACCGAAAATCAACCTCGTGGTGCCCATTCCGGGATCCGTTCCAACCGAACCGAACAAAAGCCCCAGCCCCGTGGCGATGATTCCCCTCACCGGATTGTCCGTGGCTGCCGTGCTGATCACAAGGAGGGAAAAAATAATGATCGACGTGTATTCCGGCGGACCGATCTTGAGAGCAATCATGGCCACAGGGCCTGCCAGGAAGATCAAGATCAGATCGCTGGCCGCATCGGCCAGCGTCGAGGAGAATAACGCAACCCTCAAGGCCTTCCCACTCTTGCCCTGCTTGGCAAGTGGGTGACCGTCAAGGCACGTAACCATCGCCTGGGGCGTGCCGGGGATGTTGAACAAAATGGCGGGGACGGAGCCCCCGAAATTACCCCCTTTGCACAACCCCATCAGCATCGCGATGCCGGCGATGGGTTCCAGGTAAAACGTGAAAGGCATAAGGAGAACAATGGCCATCGTATCCGTCAAACCTGGAATGGCCCCCATGATCATTCCAAACCCAACGCCGACAGCCGCCCAGAAAAGGTTCTCCGGGAGAAACACCATCGACAAACCGCTGATGATCAAATCCCACACGGCTTTTGGCCTCTTAAACTAGGTTCATTTCAAGCGCCGAATCAGGCGAAGTCCTTTCAGGGATCAAATACCGAACCCTTATCGATCAGATCGGGCTCCCTGCAATTCGTCGACGAACCCGACGATGTCGTCATATTTTAAAACAGCCCTGCACAGCTCGAGTTTTCGCTCCTTCTCCCGGGTTGTGAAATTTCCGGAGGCTGCATCCAGGCAGTCGAAAAATTTTAAGGATTCCTGCTCAGGAGTCAGTGGGCGTTCCGGACTTCCGGTCGCAGCCTCGACTCTGGCAGACAGGGTTTTGCCGCCTTTCAAATTTACGTGAAGTTCAGCGGGGATTACAGCGGAGGAATCCTTCTCGAATTCCACCGACGAAATCCTTGAGGCCAACGCCGCCACATCCTTTCGTTCCCGAATGCGTTCCGCAGCAAAATCACGAATTCCGGGAGCGCCGTAGAGAAATGTGTGGGCCGCCGTATAAGCCGCGCTGAACTGGGCATCCACCGTGGGATTGTCCCGAATGACAAAAGGCATCCCGATCTGGGCCATGGAT
>Ga0068714_10006837_pt1 | contig 11400 bp, 12 predicted proteins | sample MTBNYHSulfiMetaG_FD_62988 | JGI IMG/M metagenome (GOLD analysis project Ga0068714, IMG submission 62988) | Enrichment culture microbial communities from rom New York Harbor, USA that are MTBE-degrading - MTBE-NYH (New York Harbor Sulfidogenic)... | ecosystem: Environmental > Aquatic > Marine >... | reverse complement strand
CCTGTCGCCCTCCTCGAGGGGCAGCTCCGGGGCGAGGAGGTCCCGCACGAACTCCGAAGCGCCCACGCCGATGGCGGTGGCGACCGTGATGGCGATGCCGCCGACCAGGGTCAGAACCGGGTACTTGACCAACATCCGGAGGCCGAGCTTCAGATCCAGGCCCATGGAGGAGCCCCTGTGGGAGAGGGCGTCCCCGAGACGGCGGAAGAAGCCGGGCGGCGAAGTCCTCATGCGATGGCTCCCATGATCGAATTCCCCAGTCCCTGCTGCATTGTGCCTCCGCTCCATGGCTCTGGCGCTGAGCGCCTACCCGGGTCCCGGCTGCGGAAGGGCTCTCCGTTGCGGGAGATGATCCTGGCCCGCCCTGGCGTGGCTCGAAATCGCCTACGACCGCAAGATAGCGGAGGCCCGATAGACGTCAAGTACTTTGAAAGACAAAGTAAACACTCGAGACACCAAGCGGCGCCCTGGTCCCCCTGACCCCTCTGTCCTGATTCGCACCGCTCATGAGCCTGGAGTGACCGGGGAGGCCATCCTCCGACCCCTCGGCGGGTTCACGTCCTACCGGATCGTGGTCGGGCTGGTGACGTTGGGGGTGAGACGGCGACCAACGCTACCACGACCCACAGCGCAGTGACGAAGGCTCCGCTGTAGATCAGGAAGGGCAGCCCGGTGATGGGAGGGGCGAGCACGAAGAGGGTCGTGAAGATGTAGCTGGCGTGCATGAGAATGGCCACGAAGAGGCTCCGGGTGCCGTTGTAGACCCGCACCATGAGCACTCGATAGGCCGTCAGTATCGCTATGGCCGAGACGAAATACAGGGGAAGGAAGACCACCGGGGGCATCGCCGCTGCGGAGGTCCCGCCGACCCACCACATCTGGAGCAGGTGCCAGACCCCCCAGAGCATGCCCACGATGGACCCGGTGGCCAGGACACCGTGGCGCACCCTGAGACGGGGGATGGCGAATCCCGTCCATCCCAGTTCCTCCGCCAGGCCGCCCGCCAGGCCCACGAGGATGCCGGGAACCAGAAGGGCGACCCTGTCGTCGGCTGTCACGATGGCGGGCAGGAACACGGGGGACACCACCGATAGGGCGAGGAGAACCGCCAGCTGGAGGGCCGGAGCGGTGAGCAGGGCGATGGCGTACCACCGCCCGCCCACCCGCCATCGCAGCAGTCTTGAGCCAAGCTCGCGGAGGCCCGACCGGCCGGAGACCAGAGCGGTCATCAGGAGACCGGCGACAGGCGGGCCTGCGAGCATTGCCTGGACGGCAAGCAGGAACCGTGGGTCGGTCTGCCAGTCGGCGCCTGCGAGGAGGCCGCGCCCACCCACCAGGAGAAACCCGCCCCAGGAAAGGACGAACGTCAGGGCAAAGTACGTCCGGACCGGGTGTCTCGCGGTCCAGGCTCTGAGCGAGGATCGGGTCGAAAACGTGGAGAGCCCCCCTTCATGGCATCCGACTTTGAAGGTTCGGGTGGAAGCTATGTGCCTGCTCGCGAGGTGGCCAGACGAACCGGAGGAAGGCGGTTCGTCAGGTGGGGACGGAGAAATCGACCAGGGGCAGCTCCATCTGCGGCCGGGCCGGCGCGCTGCCGCCCCCCCGGGGCGAGTTCCAGGCCCGCGCGGCGTCGCCCCCCCGCCGTGTGTTCCGGGCCGGCCCCCTCGGGCTTCGCTCGGGTCGTCGGCTGCCCCGGTCCTGCACGACCACGACCTTTCTATTGCGGGGACCAGGCGCGGAAGAGCTGTCTCAAGCGCTCCGAGGAGGCCCCTTCCAACTTCCCGAATTCTAGGAACGTCACCCGCTCGCCGGAGATCACCACGGTCGTTGGCACGGCATACCTTGGCACAGACGCCACGGCGGAGCCCTCAGCCCTCACCAGGACCGGGAACCGGAGGTCCCATTCCTCACGATGCCGAACGACCAAGTCTGCAAGCGTGTCCAGGGCAAGGCCCACTACCGGTACTCCAGCCTCCACCAGGTCGTTCAGAAGGGAGTAGTTCGCCGAGCACCTCGCGCAGCCCGTGGACAGGAGGTAGAGGACAAGGTCGGTCGGCTCTGATCTGTGGAACCCTTCTGAGGGCAGCCCCGCACCGCTGTCTGCCACAAGGAACGGTGCCTGAAACTCCGTGGGGTTCATCTGATGGATGAGGGCTTTCTTGTGGATGAGAAGGTCGCTCACTTCCTCCCTCAGCCGCGCTGCCTCAGCGAGCGCCTCGCGGCGGGCGCCCCGCTCCTTGATGGCAGCGGTCACCGAGAGTGCGACGCTGCCAGAGAGGATTATTGCTGTCCAGCTCGGCGGTCTCATGGGCTACCCTGCCGTCCGGACAATCCGGTACTCGTGCACGACCGGGTAGTCGAAGAAGCTGTTCGTGAAGAAGAAGAACCGCTCCCCTGTGGCAGCCCCCGGGGTCATGAACATGACGGATCTTGAGGAGAGCGGCCCGTCTTCAACCACAGCGGCCACGAGGTTGCCGTCCAGATCCAACACGATCATGGCCGCGGCCCGTACCTCCCAGGATCGCGATGCCTCAAGGTACTGTTGGTCCCGGTATCCGATCACCGCTAGCTCCCGCCCGCATGCGGTCTTCGGAATTGGATACATGGGCCCCCAATACCCAGGCCTCAGGCTGTGCTCGTTGGGGAGCGCCCAGGCGACCGGGACTCTCAAGCTGGATAGTGCCTTCAGATCACGCTGGCGGAGGACCACTGCCTGTGGGCCCCAGGTGTTGGCAGCGACAATGACCCTCTCCCCTGATGGGCTCACTCCGCTGCAAAGAGAACTGTACCTCACAATCGGCCGAGGCGTCTTCCTTGCCAGGGGCGGCGCGGCCAATCCGCGTACGGCGCTCCCTTCACCGAAAGGATCGAAGACGGCGACCTGAAGGTAGTCGGCAGTCGGCTCGCTGGGGGCGAGGTCGAGTCCCGCGGCGACCTTGCCCTCTCCGTCAACGGCCAGATCGGAGATGCTCAGAGCTCCCCACTTAGCCAGGGCCGGGGTCATTCTCTCAAGTTCCTCGCCTCTGGAATCGAGACGGACCAGCGCCTGCCGACCCTCATCGAATACGATCAGTGTGTCACCCGAGAACGTCATCGCCGTTATGGACTTGAACTCCCCGGGCCCCTCACCGCATCGACCCACGGCCTTCCATTGGGCGCCTTGGGTGTCCACCAACCAGATACGGCAATCGTCCCGATCATAGACCGCAAGCACGCCGGCGGGATTGGCGGCCATGCTGACTATGTGCCCAAAGACAAGGCCCTGGTCGCGATCCCCATATTCCCTGATGAACTCAAGGGAAACGCCAGATTGGGCCACACTCGGGGAGGAGGGATAGGGTACATCCGAAAAGAAGAGGTGTTCGTCGTGATGCTCACACCCTCCGAGTACCAGCATCGCGAGCACCGAAATCCCGGTCCGACTCATCAAAGGTCTTCTCGCGTCAAGTGTCCAGACCCCAGGGCGGAGCGGGACATGTCATGGCTGCTGATGGATCCTCCCACCCCAACGCCCGTTCTCGCTTCGCTTGATTTGCCAGACCGGCCTATGGGGCCCCTGGACCGATCCCCAGGGCCCGCAAGGGCACGATTCTAGTTGCCCCCTCCGCCGGGCTCCCAGCACGGCTCCTCGTCGATTGGGCAGACCTCATCGCTGCAGTACAAGGTTCCCCCACTGTCATAGACTTCGCGGCAGTTGGTGGGCTGTCCGGGTTCACCGTTGCATTGACAGCAGGACGGCTCCTGACTGCTCGGAGGGTTGTATACGCAATCCCCGTCTCCATCCGCAAGGAGGGGCATCGGTCCGGTCAGGAGGATCGCGAGGGGGAGAGCCAGCGCTGCGGTGAGTCCGACTCGCCTAAGGAGTTCGGTCATGGTTCACCTCCATGGGTAGAGTGATGGGGGGGGCGGGAAGATCAGCTTCATAAGCGTCATGCTCTCCATCGCGGTGAGGCGGCGCCACATCCTCCATCTGAGTCGAACGACCCAATGCCAAGCCGAGGACGCCCTGGTGCACTCAATTGAGAAGAGGGCGGGGGGCGATTCGCCACAGGGCGCTTCGTTCGCACCTGTGTGACATAGGGGGGAGAGTCTCCCGGGCACCGTTCCGGGCATTTCTCTTCATCAGTGGTCCAGTGGTCCAGTGGTCCAGTGGTCGGGACGCCCTTCAGCACTGACGGATGCCCGTGACCTCGGTGACGACCCAGGCCCCGTCTTTCCTGGCCAGGGTGATTCGGACTTCCCAGGGCAGATGCCCCGCGACGGGGTCCCGCGGTTGATCCGGACCCGGGAGACCGGACTCCCCTCCACCTCCTCGAGGCGGAGGAGCTCGATCGATTTCCGACCGCCTCGGAATCTGTACAGGCTGCCTCCCTCCTTTTCCGGGCAGCTCACGGCCTGGGCTCCGGTCACGTCCAGAAGCCGACCCGGAAGGCATTGGAGGAACCTCCCAGATTCCGGGAATGGCCCCCCCGCCGGAAGGGCCTGGAAACGGGCCCGAAACGTCTCAACATCCTGGGCTACCGGCTTACCGGCGTTGCGGGCTTCAGCAAAGCTGGCGTCCTCGATCGCTGCCTCGATCACTACTCTGAGTCGCTCGAGCCGGCTCGGTTCCTGCCCCTGCAAACCAACAACAAGAGCCACGAGGAGGTGGATGCATCCGCTCATCCGGGCCGTCTCCCTGATTGATCCATCGGTTTCCCCGAGTCAGTAGGTGTGCATGCAGGTCGGAAGCGCTGGGCCGCACACATCTTCCATTTCGCAGGCGAAATCGGCAGGGGGAAACTTCCAATGATGGGCGTCCTCATGGACCACTACCGCCCGAAGCGTCGTCATGAAGTCGTCATGCCAACCCCAATTGTCGCCAAACGCGGGCTCGAACGTCGCCCTCCCCTCATTCCGGCCCATCCACTCATAAGACTCCGTGAGATTTGAATCCAGTGGCAAGTAGTCGAGGTTGAACCGTTCCCACGCTATCTCCCCCATCGAGTGGCCATCCGTCTCACCGTGGGAAGCCAGGTCCAGGGCGGCGTCCAAGGACCCTTTCTGCCGGAGATCCATGGAGGGATCTGCCAGGCGGGGGTGGGGTTGAGCGGTGGGCGTTCCATTCCGTTTCCTCGGCCTCCCCATGGTTACCCAACTGCCCGGCCACCGAACGGGAGAGTGTTCCACCCGCTCCAGAGCAGTCGGATCATCCTACCTTGGGGTCAGATCCTCCCGCTTGCCGCTTCTGCGTCAAACTTGACGGTTCTCCATCGGCCTACGGCGCCCGTGTCACCGCGCTCAGCGCCCGCGCCAGCAGCACCCGCCACGGCTCCCGGGCCAGTCCCTTCGGCGGCTCCCCCGTGGTCCGCTTCACCAGGTGCGTCAACCCTGACTGGCTCCCGAAACCCAGGCGCAGCGCGACACGGGTCCAGCGCCGCCCCTCCTCCTCCAGCACGCTCAGGGCCAGGAGCACCGCGGTCCAGCGCACCAGCTTGCCCAAGCGCAAACCGCGCTGGCGAGCTTCCACGCCCAGGTGCCCGACGCAACAGCCGAGCCTGCTTGCCAGGTCCTCCACCTCCCGGAAGATCACCGGCGTTCCGCTCTCGGCCGCAGTGTCCACCTCCTCCATTCGGGGAACCTTCTGGGCCAGGAGGAGGGATACGGCCAGGTCCAGGAGGTGGGAGCCCCCACGGTCGGGGGGGGCGGCGGAGATCTCCCGGAGATGCCTCTCGAAGGTATGGAGCAGCGAGCGGCCCACGGCCTCCCGGACGCTCCGCGCCGGGTCCTCGAGGCGCAGGGAGAACCGAAGGTGGATGCCCGGCTCCCCGCTGAGCCCTGAGGGTATGGAGGGCTGGCGCCCGCTGGCCGGAGCGTTGGCTTCGGGGTCCAACAACACCGGAGCCGATGCTCCCACCCGCTCCAGAAGGCGAAGCATCTCCCGCACCTGCGGCTGCAGCGCCTCCCCGGGGGCTACCACGAAGCAGGAGAAGGACGACCAACTCTCCGCCAGGCGGGCCAAGTCCTCGACCACCAGGAGCTCCCAGTCTACCGGCCAGGAACCCCGCCACCCTCCGCCCGGCGCCCGCAGGACGCACACCCGGCCCATCCGGCCCGGCCTCTCCGGAAGGCCGGGGCACCCCGCCAACGCCGTGAGGAATCGCAGCTCCGCCATACGAAGCTCGGTTCAGGGACACAGCTGTTCTTCGTTGGGGGGGTAGTGCGAATATGCGGTGGAGCCCCGCCCTCCCACAACCCCACGACGCCAGCTCCACCCCCACCCCGGCCTCCAGCGCCCGCGCGTAGATGAGCGTGCCCGTTGCCACGTCCTCGATGGCCAGGCCCAGGTTCACGTTCATGGTCCTCTCGGCGTCTGAGGTCCGTCCGGGCCGTCTCCCGCCGACGATCTCCCCCGGGTTGCCGCACTCAGGGAGGGGAAGAGGATCAGCCCCAGCATCGGGGCGGCGGGGGTGTTCCTGACGATGCTGGGGCAGGGCACTACGCCCGCGAATCCAAGCGGGTCGGAGGCACGCCGAAGATCGTCAGGCAGCAGTACCTGGGTAAGCTCGAAGACATCATGAAGGCCGTGGAGGACCTGCGGAGGCGGCATCCGGTCCCTCAGCCCAAGAATGAATCGTTTGTGACGGAGTTTGGTGCGGCCGCCGCAGTGGATGACCCAAGCCGTCGGCTGGATCTGAGCGGTATCATCGATCGTCACGTGCCCAAGCTATGGTCGGGCGCCTCGGTGGGAGCCTGTCCGGTGACGGTCACCCTCAACCGCTTCCTGGCACCGAGAGGCAAGGCCAGGCTCGCGGAGTGGTTCCAGACCACGGTGCTGCTGCGGCTCTGGGACATCGAAGCACGGCAACTCACCAGCCAGCGCTTCTGGGACAACATGGAGCGCGTGTCCGAGAAGGCGATCGCGGCCATTGAAGCGGAGGTCGTGGGCCGTGTGGTCGAGGACTTCGGACTCGACCTGAGCCGACTTCTCTTCGACGCCACCAGCCACTTCACCTTCATCGACACCTTGAACGAGAAGCCGACGCTGGCGAAGAGGGACCATAGCAGGGAGGGGCGCGCCTCCCTGCGCCTTGTGGGTCTCGCGCTCCTGGTGAGCGCCGACGGTCAGATCCCGCCCCCGCGATGCCGGCGGCGAACACATCTTCCACTATCCCTACAACAAGCGTACCTCCCCTCTTCCCGACGGCGTCCGTGACCGCTGACCCAACGACCGCCTGCGAGCCGAGGACGTCAACGAGCGCCGTCTGGACCGTGGTTCGTGACCTGCTCCTCGACTCCAAAGCCTTGGTCGGGGCGTTGGGGGCGTGGGTGCAACAGCAGATCGCCACGTCCTCCCATCAGGCGGTTTGTCAGGAGGTGACGGAGAAATCGAACAGGGGCAGCTCCATCTGCGGCCGGGCCTGCGCGCCGTCACCCCCCGAGTGCGAGTTCCGGGCCGGCGCGGCGTCGCCCCCCCGCCGTGTGTTCCGGGCCGGCCCCCTCGGGCTTCGCTCGGGTCGTCGGCTGCCCCGGTCCTGCACGACCACGACCTCCAGGTTCATCTCGGGTGGGGTGAGGTGGCGAAGGCGGGGTGCGGAAAGAACGGAGCGCTCCTCACCGGACACCGATCCGTGGATCCTGATCCGGAGAACCGCGTTGGCGGGGACGGCCGCCACCTCCGCCGAGAGCCGGGCGTGGAGGCGGTCGGCGGTCCAGCGGGCCTCCCCAGCTTCGGGGGGGTGGAGGTCCGCGACCACCATGGGGCGCGCCGGCAAGCCGACGAACACATGGCGGACCAGCGTGCCTCCCCCGGCGCCCCCCTCGAAATCCAGCAGCAGGAATCCCTTCTTTTCGCCCACCTCCGCGAAGGCCGTGCGCTCCACTGAGCCCGGATAGAGCACCGGTGCGGGGAGGGGGTGCCCCTCCGGATCGCTGTCGAGCCTTTGATGGCGATGGATGTGGCCCGAGAGGATGGCCGCGAATCCACGGGGGAGGTCGGCGCACCGGATCACGTCGGGGGCCTTCCGAAAGGTGTGGTTCCCCGGGCCTACCGTGGCCCCCTCCACGCAGTGGTGCAGGCAGAGGAGGCGCAGGTCAGCCTCCTCGCGGTCCCAACCCGTGGCCTCCAGGATCCGGGGGAATGCCTCCCGGATGCCGCGGCGGTGGTAGGGGAACCCCGCCAGGGCCACCCGCCGGCCCCGGACCTGGAGCACCATGGTCCCGGGGCGCTGGAAGACGTGCAGGTTGGGGTGGGTGGCGAGGGGGAGATGAGGAATCCGGGACCGCTCGTGGTTGCCGGGTACCAGGAAGACGGGCACGCCGGAAGCCGCCACCTCCAGGAGGCCGCGAAACGCCTGGTACGCCAGGGAAGGGAGGACCCGGGAGCGGTGGAAGAGGTCACCCCCGTGGACGACCAGATCGGCCCCGGCGGAGTGGACGGCGGCCAAGGCCCGGTCGTGGTTGGCCTGGAAGTCGTTCCCCCGCCGCCGCCTCCCCACCCGCGGATGGACCGGGAGGTCGAATCCCAGGTGGGAGTCGGCCAGGAGGAGGACCCGGACACGGCCCGCGGCGTCGAGCATACGGCTCCAGGGCAGGGGGGTCGAGGCGATCGGGGCTCGACGGACAAGATACCCACTTCGGGATTTATTCGGTAGAGCCGAAAGCAAGTCCGCGCCGTCGACCTGGTCCTCAAGCCGTGGGCGAGAGCCGGGCCGGCTCCAGCAGCCGCCAACGCAGCTGCAGGGCGAACCAGATCAATGCGGAGAACCCCAGGATGAGCACGCCAAACACCGAGCTGAGCAGCGCGACCTTGATCCCCCCCCAGACCAAGGACGTAGAGACGTCGCCCATCGCCTCGATGGCCTGGGCCGCGATGACGATGCCCACGAGGGTTCCGAGAACCCCGCAGATCACTGCAAAGCCGCCCCAGAACAGAATGGCGTCCAGCCAGGCTTTGGTGTGCAGGTCCTGGGATGCCCCCGGCCGGAAGAGCTTGAAGGCCGACCACGCCGACAGGGCAAGGACGCTGACGAGGGAGAACGCCAACGGCCACCGGATGAATCCGAGCGAGTACCATATGTCACTGAACACGATTCCTCCCGTCGAAGGGCCAAACCCGGGGGTTCGGGCCGAGTAGATCCAGGCGGGCGCCGGAAACCAGAGACACCCAGTGGGAAAAAACCAACCACGCCAGCCCCCCTGCCAGGGCCAGGATGATGGCAACCGAAAGAAGGGCCGAGTCCCTCACAAGCCAATCCGGAGTGAGGATCCCGGCCTGCTCCGGGCTGCGCTCCAGGACTGCCGCCAGACGGTAGAGGTCGACGATGACACCCCCGATCCCCAGGGCCAGGACGGCCCCTGATCCGGCGAGGATCGGCCGGAGCCCCCGGCTGGGATCGGTGTGGTCTCCCTTCACCCAGAGCTGGAAGCCTTTGGCGAGGACCATACCCAGGAGGAGCGCCCCGGACCCGAGGACCGGCAGGAGGAAGGGCGATGGGTTGCGGAGGAGGTCCGCACGGACCAGGGTACTTGCCTGGGCAACCAGCACCAGGGCTGTGATTCCCACCAGAGCGCACCGCTCGAAAAGCCTCAGCCGGTGAGCGGAGAGATGCCCGGTCATTCTCCGATAGAGGGGCGCATGCAGCCGGCCCAGCTCGCCCAGGGATCTGGAGTCCGGGACCAACGCTTCCAGGGCGCGGCGGATGGCATCCTCCGGAGAGAGACCCTCCGCCAAGAACCGGCCGGAGAGCGCCTCCAGGTCGTACTCGAGCTCCCTCAGGATGCGGATGCGGTCCGGGATGGGCAGGGCCAGCTGACGCTCCACGTCCCGGAGAACCCCTGTGAATGCTCCCTCAGCCCGGGCGCTCATGCACGAACCTCCCCGGGCCCCTGGAGGAGCTGCATGAGGCGGGACACGATCTCCTGGACCCGGTTGGTTTCCCCTCGGAGATGCCGCTCTCCCGTGGCCGTAAGGGAATAGGCCTTTCTTCGCCGGCCTCCATCCCCTGACCAGGATCCCCGAATCAAGCCCTCGTCCTCCAAGCGATGGAGGATCGGATAGAGGGTGCCATGCCGGAAGCGGAAGAGCCCGTTGCTGCTGCTTTCCACGTCGAGCCCGATCTGGTATCCGTGCTTCGGGCCGTCCTGGAGCGTCGAAAGGACCAGGAGCTCGTTGATGTCCCGGGCGAACGCCTGGACATCGAAGTCTCTCTCCGTCACGGCTGAGTCCTCCAAGAAAGCGGAAGAGCGCGAACCTATCGGCGGCCGCTATATCGACACTCTTAATATAAAGGCCGCGCGGATGAAGGCAAGAGTCTTCAAGGATAGGCGCCCTCAAGGCCCTGAGGGGGGGCGATCTCAGAACCCCGAGGGGGCGCCTCAAGGCCCCGAGGGACGAAGGGGGCGCGCTCCCATGAGGAACGCACCCCCTTTCGTGACCTTCTCCGCCCCACCGGGGGCGGGCTTCTACGGGAAGATCTCTCCCGGCCTCGCCCGGTAGCGCTGCAGCAGCCGGTTGAACTTGTCGTCCCAGGGGACCAGCTCACCCCGGATGAACATGGTCTCCACCTGACTGGTGTACTCCACCGGGTTCCCCGTGGTGATGAGGAGGTTGGCCATCTTTCCCTCCTCGATGCTGCCGAGCCGGTCGTCCACGCCCAGGAGGCGCGCCGCATCCAGGGTGAGGGCCCGCAGCGCCTTGTCCAGGGGGAGACCGAAGGCCACCGCCATCCCCGCCTCGTAGGTAAGGCTGAAGACGTTGGCGGTGCCCCCGGAGTAGATGGCGAAATCCACGCCCGCTTCGTTGAGGATGGCCGGCGTGGCGTAGTGCACGTCGTACGGCTCGTCCTGCCCCGGGGTACCGTGAATGCCGCTGAAGAGGACCTTCACGTCGTGCTCCACCAGGAAGTCGGTGATCTTCCAGGCGTCCCGGGCTCCCCGGATCAGGTACCGGAGGCCCATCTCCTCGGCGAAGGTCACCGCCGATTTGATGTCGTCCGCGCTCCGGGCCTCGAAGATGACGGGCACCTCCCCGGTGACCACCGGGATCATGCCGTCCATGCGCACGTCATACTCGAACCGTGGGATCTCCCCCCGGTCCGCCATGGCGACCCGGGCGGCATAGGCTTTCCCTTCCAGGAAATACTCCCGCAGATCCTCTTCCCGATCCTCGGCCCAGTTCACCCGGAGGCCGATGCGCTTCTCCACGGCCATGGCCTGGGGGGTCCACCCCCAGAGGTTGATCATGCTGTCGTACCCGGGGATGGGCTCTCCCCGGCCGCTCAACCCGGTCACCACGGTGGTGAACCCCCCCACCCGTTGGACCCCCAGCATTTCGCTGGTGTGGTCGATGCCGATGTAGGCCTCGATCTGGGGGTTGTAGGGCCCGAGCTCGAAGTTGTCCACCGCCCCGTCCATCCCTCC
>Ga0068714_10006836_pt1 | contig 11400 bp, 8 predicted proteins | sample MTBNYHSulfiMetaG_FD_62988 | JGI IMG/M metagenome (GOLD analysis project Ga0068714, IMG submission 62988) | Enrichment culture microbial communities from rom New York Harbor, USA that are MTBE-degrading - MTBE-NYH (New York Harbor Sulfidogenic)... | ecosystem: Environmental > Aquatic > Marine >... | reverse complement strand
TAGTCGTCTTCCCCGCGCCATTGCTCCCTAAAAGCGCGACGATACTGCCTTCTTGAATCTCGAAAGAAATGCCGTGCAGCGCCCGGATCAAATCATACCATGTTTCGATGTTTTTAACGGCGAGCATCAATCCTCCTCCCCCAGGTAGGCGACAATGACATCGGGATGCTTCTGAACTTCCTGGGGAGTTCCTTCCGTGATCATGACACCCTGATTGATGGCCAGAATTCGATCCGAGATGCCCATGACCATATTCATGTCATGCTCGATGAGCAAAATAGTCACACGATAGTCTTCCTGGATGTCCTTGATCCAGGTCCGCAGGTCGTCTTTTTCCTCCGTATTCATGCCGGCCGACGGCTCATCCAAGAGCAGCACTTTGGGCTCCAAAGCCAGGGCCCGCCCCAGCTCCACCAGTTTGCGCTTGCCGTAAGCCAAGCTGGAGACGAACTGATCGCGCAGTGACTGCAGGTCGAGGAAGTCAATGATGTGCTCCACGATTTCCCGATGCCTTATTTCTTCACGGGCGGTTGAGGAGCGCTTTCCCCACATGCACGCGCCGTCGATAATTCCTGTTTTCATATGAATGTGCCGACCCAGCATAAGGTTATCCATCACCGTAGCGTTGCCGAAAAGCTGAATATTTTGAAAGGTACGGGCAATTCCTTTGCGGGCGATTTTGTCCGGTTTATAACCGAACAGATCTTCATCATCCAATACGACCCGGCCGGAATTGGGTTTATAAATGCCGCTGATCATGTTGAAGATGGTGGTTTTGCCGCTGCCGTTGGGACCGATGATGGAAAAAATCTTGTTTTTCTCCACCTCGAAGCTGACGCGGTCCACGGCCGTAACACCGCCAAAGGAAATGCTCAAATTTTCAACTTTAAAATGTGCCATTTTTTTCAGCAATCCTGATCGCTGCCGCCGTGCTACCCGGCGGCGGCCTTTGTTGCCCTGGAGAAAGGAGTGGTGCCCCGCCCTGTTCCCGCGGGCTATTTTTTCGCTTTTTTCGCTGCCGCCGCCGGTGTTTTTTTCTTCCACGTCGCCAATTCATTGGATGTCCAGTCGGCCAGGGTTATATACGTGGAGTTCGGGCCGCATCTCTGGATCATCACGGAATCCGTTCCCTGATGAACGTTCGGAGACCAGTTCACCACCGGTCCGATGCCCTGGAATTTTTTCATCGAATTGAGCTGTTTTAAAACAGCTTCCGTGCTGAGTTTTGGCCCCGCTTTCTTGATGGCTTCAACCAGCGGCTCGGCAAAAAGAATGCCGGCCATATAAAATGTGCCCCAACGTTCTTCCGGTGCGTATTTTTTGGCGGCCTCCCGGTATTTCTTCAGCAGCGGCATATCGGAATCGGGAGGCAGAGCGAAGGCGCCCGTGATCACTCCTTCCCAAAGACCGCCGGTAATTTTATTCATCAGCGGATAGTCGGAAAGAGTATTGGAGGATAGCCAATGCGGTTTGAACCCGATTGCGGCAGCCGTTTTCAGGGCGATGGCCGCCGATGTCGGATTCACCCACATAATTACCGCTTCCGCTTTGGAATTTTTCAGGCGCAGCATCTGAGAGGAGAGATCCTTCTCGCCCGGCTCCACTGAAACTTCTTCGATAAGCTTCATCTTCAGGGCATTCAATCTCGCTTTGGCGCCGGTCAGACCGCTTTTGCCGTAAGCGTCGTTCTGGTAAAAGAAGGCGATCCTATTTAATTGTAATTTTTCCACAGCGTACTTGGTGAGAATGCTCGCTTCGTCTTCATAAAGAGGATAAACGGCAAAGATGTAAGGATTGACAGGAAAAACGTACTGCACGATGGCTGTGGAAGGAGCAACCCAAATGATCTTATTTTCCGCCAGGTAATCCTTGACAGCCATGCCGCAGGCCGCGCTCACCCCGCCGACAAAGGCAAAAATGCCTTCGCGCTCCACCAGTTCCTTGACGGCCGCCTTGGTCTGGGCCGGATTATACTGATCGTCACGAATGAAGTATTTGATCTTGCGGCCGTGAATGCCGCCGGCATCATTGACCAGTTTAAAGAGAATATCGCTTCCCCTGGCCACCGAACCCCAAGGTGCCGCCGGGCCTGTCTGCGGCCCCCATTGGGCAATCCGGATTTCCTTGTTGTCAAATCCTGGTTTGGCGGCGGCATTGGCCAGGACCGTCATCGAAACAATACAACATAAAACGACTGCAGCGATAAATATTTTTTTCATAAATCCTCCTTTTTCCCCCATGCTTTAATGCACAACACTTTTCTTCTTGTGAGCAAATTTTTCACACCTTATCCGTCACCCTTTATACCAGGTTCCCTTTTCTTTCAGGAAAGTGAAACAGTAGTTGTATATGCTGTTTTCGCCCGTGTCCGTGAAGGTTATCTCCACCTCCACCTGGACCAGTTTGTCCACCGAAGGATAAACACTTTTGTCGTCATTGTCCCGCAGGCGGTAAATATCTACAATCTGATAGGTCCTTATTTTTTTAGGTGCATTTTGTGCCTCCTGTAAAAAATCGTCGTAAGAATTTTTCTGGCGGTAGAGAGAAGAAGGAGCCAGCAGGGCGTATACCTGCCGGTGGTTGTTTTCTTTTTCTGCCTGCAGATAAGCTTCGGCCCTTTGTTCAATCGCCGGTCTTTCCAAAATCAGAGCCACTTGACGGCGCGGAGTATCCCAGAAAAATATCCCGCCGGCTATGACCGGCAGTAAGGCTATGATCAGCGCTATTTTTGTTTTCCTGGGCATGGGCCTACCGCTTTAGCATTGAATCGGTTTTACATAATGAAAAATATACCATTAAACTTTCTTGATAAAATGTTTGGCAAACAAGCCGCTCGGCCGGACGGTGATCACGATGACGATGACGACAAAAGCCACGATTGGCTTCCACTCCGGCCAAATGTATCCGAAAATATTTTCAATGATGCCCATCAGCAAGCCCCCAACCACAACTCCGGGAATGCTGGTCAACCCACCCAGCACCGCTGCGGCAAAGGCACGCATAAAAGGTTCCATCATGAAGTTCGGGTCCAGCACGGAACGGGCGGCAAAGAACATGGCCGCGATGGCCCCGATCAGCGAACTCATGGCCCACGTGATGGAAAAAACCCGTTCCACTTTTATACCCATGATCTTGGCGGCATTGATGTTCTGCTGAGTGGCGCGCATAGCTATACCCAACTTGGAATAGCGGAAAAACAAAAACAGCAGCACCATGAGCACAATCGAAAGCGAGAAAACGCCGATGGACCATTCGTTGAGCTGAAAGCCGGGCAGCACCTGATGTGTTCTCTGCACGGAAAGCAGGAAGGGGAAATCCTTCTGCTCCGCACCCCACTTCCAGCCGGCCAGCCCCATGAGCAGCATTTCCGCTCCCAGGGTGATGATAATGAAGCCCAGAACAGTCGGGTCTTTAGCCGGGCGCAAAAAGCAGGCTTCGATAAGGATGCCCAGTATAATGGCAAACGCCATCGTCAGGAGAAAGGCCAGCCAAAAAGGTACATGATAAACGGTCAAAACGTGAAAAGCCACAAAGGTGGCAATCATGCCCATTTCACCCTGGGCGAAATTGATGACATCCGATGTTTTATAGATGATGGCCACAGCGACGCCGAACAACCCGTAACAGGCACCGATAGCCAATCCCTCAATAATCAGATACTCGATCATATTCTTTCCATACCCGTCAAATTAAAAGGGCCAGGTCTTCCAATATTTCTTGATCCGAATCCAGATGCCGAACATGCCCAGCGGCTCAAAAATAACTATTCCCAGCATAATCATTCCCAGAGCGATGCTGCTGAAATTGGCCAGACCGATTGTCGTAAACCAGCGTTTGGATATTGCGACTAAAAGGCCGCCCAGATAAGGCAAATTTTCCACGTTTTTTAAAAGATCAAACTGCAGGTATGTTATCAGGATGGCGCCCATAATTGCGCCCAGCACCGAACCCAGGCCGCCGACAACGATCATGACCAGAAAAATGATGGATAAAATCAGATTAAAGGTAAAAGGATCAAAAAAACTGACGACGAAGCCGTATAAGCCGCCGGCGATTCCTGCGTAAAAAGCGCTCACGGCAAAGGACATTGTCTTATAAATGGTCAGGTTTACGCCCATCACTTCGGCGGCGATATCATCATCGCGGATGGCAACAAACGCCCGGCCGATGCGCGTCTTCATGAGATTGCGTGCACCGATCACCAGCAGTATCGTGATGATCAAAATAAGATAATAGACGGGAACATCCCCTTTGATAACAAAGCTGAAGCTTGATCCGGGAATACCCAGATCAAGCGGCGGAGCGGTGATTCCCATGCGGCCGCCAAAGATTTCCCAGCGCCCGATAATGTGCATGATCGTGAGGCCGAAACCGAGGGTGGCGATGGCCAGATATGGCCCCTCCAGACGCAGTGCCGGCAAGCCGATAACGAAGCCGAGAAAAGCCGCCAGCATGGCAGCAAGGACAATAGCCAGCAGGAAGGGAAAATGCAAATGCATCATGATCAGTGACGTTCCATAGGCACCCACGGCAAAAAAACCGGCATGGCCCAGTGAAATCTGTCCGGTATAGCCGACAAGAATATTGAGCCCCACAGCGAGAATCACATTGACCATGATAATATTTAAAAGATAAACGTTATAAGATGGCAAATACAGCGGAAGAGTGAAGAGAAAAACCAGAAAAATAACCGACCATACTAAAATGGTCTTGCTGCTGAACAGTTCAATATCCTCGAAGTAGTCGCGCTTCATGTCCATGGGAACACCATGACGATTGATTGATAAGAACTTTCTTTGAGCGTAGTTCAGTATAGGGGGCTGGTGGTTGTGTGTCAAGAAAATTTTGGCCGCAGGATACATGTTATGCCGGAGAGAACCGGATCGGGGCTGGATTATATTGATTGAGAAAACTTTATTTATTAAACATTCCCCTGAAGGATACACTACCCTTTGGCTGATATTGAACTTGACAGCCGCCGTATTTTCCATTGTCCGTTCAACAAAGCTTTATGATTCAATACAGAATCAAATTCCTGATTTTTGATCAATTATTGAATTATACGTAAAAAACGATTTACTAATGAATCAATTTAAGCTAAGGGAATTCGGCAGCGGGCAGCAATTCCAAGGGGACCATAAATCAGCCAGGAAAAACATGAGCAAATAATTGTAAATAAAAGCAAAAGATTCTAATTGTTTGCTTAGATTCATGCCTATTGGCCAGAAGAATAAATTCAAAAAAAACATTTTCTCCGAGGAGGGTATATGAGCTCTATTATTAATCATCTAAAAAGCCAGGTGGATGACTTTTTAAATGATGCCGAATATCAGAGATTTAATATCAAGGTAAAGGACTTCATGTGCCTGAATCCCCCAACTCTGCCGTCGGACGCAAAACTTAAAGAAGCCATATGTTTAATCATTGAAAAAGGCGTAGATGCGGTACCGGTTTTAGACAGCGAAAATAATCTCGTCGGTATTATAACGAAGAAACTGGCATTAAGAGAAATACATCGCAGCGGCGATATAAATAAACCGCTGGCCGAAGTAATGAAAAAAAATCCACTGGTGACAAACCCTGAGGAATACAGCCTAAATTTGCTCCGCATTCCGATTGGCAGCATTCCGGTAGTGGAGAATGGCCGCCTCATTGGAATTGTCAATATCGCCGATACTGTCCGAGCCTGTTTCAGCTCTATCTTACTGTTGCAGGAAGAACTAAAAACCATTTTTCAGTCGGCTCATAACGGCATCATCACCATTGACACCAGCGGCCAGATTTATTTCATGAACAAAGCGGCGGGAATAATTCTGAATGATGCAAACGGATATTTAACAGGTCAACCGATTTCTAATTTTTTTAAACATTTAAAGATACAGGAAATCATCGACGGCCACAGAATTGTGACCGGGGAGAAATTCATCATTGCCAACAAAGTCGTCATTGCCAACATCGGCCCTCTGAAACATAAGGATCAGACAATCGGCGCTCTGGCAATAATTCAGGACATATCGGACATAGAAAACATCTCAGAAGAATTGCAATATACCAAAGACTTGAAAAGAGAAATAGACGCCATCATCGAATCATCCTATGATGGCATATTTCTGACCGACAACGTCGGCAAAATATTGAGCATTAATAATGCATTTAGCCGCATTTTGAACATCAACAAAGATGAAATTATCAACAAAACGATTTCTCAGCTTGCCGACCGGGGAATTTTTAAAAAAGATCTGCCGCTCGAGGATGTATTGACCGGCAAGCCGATTACAGTATCTCAGGAGCTGCGCACGGGTAAAACAATCCTGGTCACGAGCAGTCCTATATATGATGATAACAACAATATCATACGTGTTGTGCATAATGTCAGAAATATTACGGAACTGAACAATCTCAAGAATCAGTTGGAAAAAGCGGAAAGCTTAAGTCAGCATTATAAGGATCAGTTGGAGATTATTAAATTACCCGGCAAATACGTCGCCAAGTCAGCAAAATCAAAAGCGCTGATCGAACTCATCATGAGGCTCAGTAAAATTGATGCGACCGTCCTTTTGCTGGGCGAATCAGGCGTGGGCAAGGACGTTCTCGCTGAAATCCTTCACGAAAACAGCCCCCGACAAGACAAAGTGTTCATGGCCATCAATTGTGCGGCAATTCCCGAAAATCTGCTTGAATCCGAGTTGTTTGGCTACGAAGCAGGCGCCTTCACGGGAGCACTCAAAACAGGTAAAATTGGAGCGTTTGAATTAGCCAACGGCGGCACTTTATTCCTCGATGAAATTGGAGAAATGCCTTTAATCCTGCAATCAAAACTCTTGCGGGTGCTGCAAAAAAAGGAAATAACAAAAGTCGGGGGCAGCACACCGACCAAACTGGATGTCCGAATTATTGCCGCTACCAACCGTGATTTGGAATCCATGATTGCCGCCAAATCTTTTCGCAAAGATCTTTACTACCGTTTAAGTGTAGTACCTGTAATTGTGCCTCCTTTAAGAGACAGGAAAGAAGAAATACCTGATTTTGTTTTTCATTTTGTCAGCCTATTCAATAAGAAATATGGTTTTAACAAACATTTTGACGACCGGGTTATCTATGAATTTTTGGATTATGATTGGCCTGGAAACATTAGAGAATTGGAAAATGTAATTGAAAGAAGCATGATCACATCACTTGACGATGTTATCAGCAATGCAGAATTTATGGGGCAACGCATTGCGTCCTCCCGAAATGAATTAACCCAGTTTCCTCCTGATTTCAACTACAAATACGCCCTGGAAAATTTCGAAAAAGCAATAATCACCAATGCCTTGAAGAGGTTTGGTACAACCAGAAAGGCGGCGGTAGAATTGGGCATGAGCCAGCCGACGCTGGTCCGCAAAGCTGCAAAATATAAAATTAGAAAAAGCGGTCTGCCGGAAGATATTTTCTCCCAGCGATACGGCGTTATATAATATTCTTCAGTCTATTCCGGAGTTTTTTTCCCAGATGGGGATAAACAATGCCGATTTTTACCGGATTAATATGATCTCAGAAAAACCTCGCGCTCGATAAAGCCGCCACAGAGTATCGCCCTTTTAAAGGGATCTTTTCTGCAGTGACCTTACCGATAAGCGAGTAACTGTCTTAATGCAAGTGATCAAAACTTATTTTGCCGCCATGCGGATCGAGCCGTCCAGACGGATTACTTCGCCGTTCATGTACGGATTCTCGATGATCTCGCGGCACAAGGATGCAAATTCCGCCGGTTTCCCCAAACGCACGGGGAAAGGAACCATCTTGCCCAGAGCATCCAAAACTTTTGCCGGCGCCGCCAGCATCAAAGGAGTTTCAAAGATACCCGGAGCAATGGTCATCACCCGGATGCCGTAAGAGGCGCACTCCCGTGCAATCGGCAAGGTCATGCCGCAAACCGCCGCCTTCGAGGCGCTGTAGGATGCCTGGCCGATCTGACCGTCAAAGGCCGCCGCCGAAGCCACATTGATGATCACGCCCTTCTCACCGTCCGGTGCCGTACCCGGGTTCTTCACCATCTGCTCCACCGCCAGACGAAGAACATTAAAAGTACCGATCAAATTCAAGTTCACAACCTTGTTGAAAGCATTCAGCGGATGGGGACCTTCCTTCGACAACACTTTTGTCGGCAAGCCCGTGCCGGCACAGTTGATATCCACATGGATCGCACCAAATTTGTCCATCGCCTTCTTGATCCCGTTTACGGTGCTCTCCTCATTCGTCACATCCACCTTCACGTAAAGAGCGTTCGACTCGCCCAGCTCCTTCACCAGCTTCTGCGCCTTGTCGTCCTGAATATCAAAAATAACGACTTTCCCGCCGTCTGATGTAATGTCCCGGCAACACGCCTCACCTAGACCCGAAGCTCCTCCCGTCACAACCGCCACACAATCTTTTACTTTCATCTTTCTCCTCCTTAAAAGAATTCCTCAATATTTATTTGAATATTGTTTACTTCTACTTTTATCCATTTAGGCAACTCTTGGCCCCAAAACCAATACCGCGGCCATCATAAAAACTGCCCACAGTAAGAAAAATTATCCTAAATTCTCACTAAATTATGTTTTCATAGAATTAAAATTATTTTTTTCTCCAGGTCCAGCTCGGGAATTGAGGCAGTTTGCTGTAAACAGGATCGATCGACCCATCATCGATATGGGCCACTCTTTTTGCCGCGGCCTTATAACGGCTCCAGGGTGAAGTAGTCCGGATGGACATCTCCTGGGCAGCCAAAGATCCTTCGGCATGCAGGGTCAAGGCCTGATTAAAATAGCTGCTTAAATCCCGGACCAGCTTAATGGCCCGGATGCGGTGCTCCGCGGGAATGCCGTCTTTGGCCGATAAATATTTGTCCACATATTTGCCGATTTCAGGACTGAGGAAATCCCTGGCGGAGGGAACTGTCGCTACTATGCCGCCGGCAATGTCAATCAGATGCTTCAAAGCCTGATGGTAGTTGCTGGCAAAAAAGTACTTGGCGCAGTTGGAAAATACGGCATTGGGAATCACCAACCCTGTTTCTTTGTCTTGGTTGGCATCCATGCAGGCCACCCGGCCTAATGCTTCGGTTGTCTCCGCGTACCATCCCAGCCAGGCCAGTTTCTCCTGAACATGAGGCACTTTCTCCAAACCGTTGTATTCGGCCATCAAGGCGGCCGCCCCCACCAAAATTTCGTTTTCGGTATATTTGTAGGCATCGGCGCTGACGCGATGATAGTTGGCAAAGGTGTAGGCGAAGTGACCGGCATATTTCCATTCCCCCTGCAGAAAAACCCGCTCTTTGGGAATAAATACGTCGTCAAAAACCATTAACGCTTCATCTGTATAAATGTGGGCACCCAAGGGATGATCAAAATCGTTTTCTTCATCCTCTTCTTCCGGCTGGGCCATGATGAATTTCAGACCTTTGGCATTGGCCGGTACGGCAAAGGCAACGGCAAATTCCTTCTCGTCTTCCTGCATGGCCCGCGTCGGAATGACGATGAATTCATGAACGGTCGTAGCCCAACTGATATGAACCTTCGCCCCCCGGACAACGATGCCGTCCTTATTTTCATCAACAATCCGCACGTAGTAATCTTTGTGCTGCTTCTGATGCGCCGGACGTAAACTGCGATCGCCCTTGACGTCGGTCACCGCTACGGCCAGACCAGCATCGTTTTTCTTTAAATCATTTCTCAGGGCTTCCACGCGCTGTGTGTAAGAAGTCCCCAATTCCCGATCCATCCGGCGGCTCATGGCGGTAATCGCATTTAATCCGTCTATCCCCGTAAACTTGGAACCGCCAACCATGCCAAAACAGGTGCGCGCCGTCAATTGCACAATTTCACGCTTCCGCAATAAATCGGCGACGGTTTCCATCGGCTTGAAGCAAAAATGATAGGGTTCACCTTTTTCATCATGCTCCACCAACAATTGCTGATAGTTCGGATCCTGGGCCAGGGCATAGTCCATCGCCCCTAATTCGCAGGCCGTGCGTAATATGCGGTGAGTCGTTACATCCTTCACCTTCTCTCCTTCAAACCATACATCCCTGCCGTCTTTCAGACTTTCTATGTATTCTTTTACAGTCTTGATCGCCATTGCGATGACTCCTTTCTCGATATAGTTAATTGTGACGCGTTTATGAAATCTGTAGTTATTTGATTAGATGCGTACCGGTGGTAAGTTTACTTTATTCGCAATATCTTTCCGGAGTTCATTTTTCTTGATTTTGCCGGATGGGGTCATAGGCAATTCCTCGACAATCTCCAATCGTTCCGGCCATTTTTGTTTAGCTAATTTATGCTGAAGCAAAAACTTTTGCAGTTGATCTAAGGTCAGACTAGTTCCTTTTTTCAACTTGATATACGCACAGACCTTTTCTCCCATTTTCACGTCGGGCATAGCCACGGCTGCGGCAGTCTCTACAGCGGGGTTCAGATGTAACACATCTTCAATTTCTTTAACGCTGAGGTTTTCTCCGCCGCGAATGATAATATCCTTTTTCCTTCCCGTAATTTCCAGATAACCGTCAGCACTTATCCGCCCCAAATCCCCAGTATGAAACCACCCCTCCGCATCAAAGGATTCCTCATTTAAAGCAGGGTCGCGGTAACCAACAAAAAGTATACCACCCTTCAGGACTAACTCACCGTCTTGTCCGGACGGAAGGGGACGATTATCGAAATCGACGATCCGTGCTTCATACCTAGAGATGAGTCCGTCCGTTTCCGCGGCTTTATCGATTGGGCCACCAGATCTGATGCCTAAAGTCGCACTCGGTGCTTCGCTGGAGCCGTAAATTCTCATCGCTGTCCAACCTGGCACCCTCCATGCCCTTTTAATCAGTGCCGGCGGGATATAGGCACCACCACAAATAAATTTAAACTTGGTGATATTCCGCTCCTGGAGAGTGGGGGAATCGAGTACGCTCTGTAGAAATGGAGTGGGTGCAACAGTAAGTGTGCACTTTTCTTTTTCAATAAGATCGAGGCCCTTTTCCGGTTGCCAGACATCCATGAGTACGACTCTTGCACCAATAAACATAGATATCTGTAAGGCCATTCCATATCCGACAATGTGGGTGACTGGTGAAGGCATGAAAATAATGTCTTCTTCAGTTAGATCCCAGAATTCGACGGCGTTGAATACCATACCGATCAAAGTATTATGTGTATGCTGAACTCCTTTTGGCTGGGCAGTAGTGCCGGAAGTGTAAAGCAGAAGCTGCACTTCATTGGGATCGATGTTTTCACGCAAACAAATATCGCCAGGTCCGGCAATAAGACCTTCAAAAGAGATCATACCTGTGCTCATTTGTTCACCTACAACAATTATGTGCTGCAGGTAGGGTAAGGTAGGTTTGAGTTTCTCGAACATCTCAACATAGCTGAAACCCCG
>Ga0068714_10006833_pt1 | contig 11405 bp, 11 predicted proteins | sample MTBNYHSulfiMetaG_FD_62988 | JGI IMG/M metagenome (GOLD analysis project Ga0068714, IMG submission 62988) | Enrichment culture microbial communities from rom New York Harbor, USA that are MTBE-degrading - MTBE-NYH (New York Harbor Sulfidogenic)... | ecosystem: Environmental > Aquatic > Marine >... | reverse complement strand
GAAGGAAGCATTGTTCGAGAACCCTGCTCGACCTGCCATGGCACAAAACGGGTCGCCAAGAAAAGGGTTTTGCAGGTCAAGGTCCCGGCTGGAGTGGATAATGGCTCGCGGCTGCGATTGACAGGCGAGGGAGAGCCCGGTAGTTCCGCCGGATATAGTGGTGATCTCTATATTTTCATTTTTGTCAAGGACCATGATTTCTTCATCCGGGACGGGACCAACATATTGTGTGAAATTCCGATCAGTTTTCCGCAAGCGGCCCTCGGCGCAGAATTGGAAGTTCCGACCCTGGAGGGGCACCACAAAATTAAAATTCCGCGTGGGACGCAATCCGGCCATACGATCAAGATCAAGGGGGCCGGGGTCAACCAGCTGAAAGGGTACAGCCGTGGTGACCAGATCGTCCATCTCAAGGTCGTGACGCCTTCCAATCTGACCCCGCGTCAGGAAGAATTATTACGTGAATTCTCCGATATTTCGGGTGATTCGATTGCCTCGAAAAAGAAGAACATCTTCGAAAAATTCAAGGAACAGATCATCTCCTGAAAAATATTTTTCGGAGTGACCGGAGTAATTGACTTCACCTGAGAACAATCCTATTCCTCTTTTGGGAGGTTTTTATGACTGATGATGAAAACTTGAAAGCGCTGATCAACAGACTGATTGAAACGATCCAGGGGGCGATTCAGGATTCATCTGAGGTCAACGACATTTTAAATCAGCTCGAGGATGAAGGCTATACCTTGAATGTGTCGATGCTGATCGGTATTATTATCAAGGACCGTGACGGCGAAGACATGTTTTTCAGCTCACTGCCTGAAGATACAAAAGCCTTTGAATTGTATAAACAACTGCTGGACAGTTCCATGAAAAAAATGGAAACCCAGGCCAAACCACCCAAGAATGCGGACTGGAACAAAGAGGACCGTGATTATCTGAACTCGATTGGCATCGAATTCGACACCCCTCACACCAGTGAAAGTTAGTCTCCCGCGCATTTGACCCCAACTATTACCCTGAAGCGATAAGTAAACATTGATGCACAGGGTAGACAGGATGGCAATCAAGCATCATGCGCATCCTGACCAGCCATGTCAAATATTCTGCGCTGTTTGCGGCCCTGCGGTGAATATTTCTTCTTCTTGCTGGATTAAACGAAATGAGCATCGACCGGACCAGGTCTTTTTGCTCGGTATGTAGTGACGCCTTCAGGCGTTATTCTTTTTCAAGAAATATATTATTTCGCTCTTACCAGTGAATTCATTTGACGACCACGATGGGCCTGTCCCCTTTCATCACATGTCCCCTTCCATTACATGATTTATTTTCACCGCAGAGGCGCCGAGGCCGCAGAGTTTTTTACTCTTTGCTCTGCGCTCTCTGCGACTCTGCGGTAAATATTTCTTCTCCTTACCAGGATTAAGTAGGAAGAAAAAGGGAAAAAAGGGGACAGACCAACAGTTTCCAACACAGGGTGGGAATGGTATTGGTAGTACGAGGGCACAGATTATCAATGAATTTGGACCTTGTGAGGAAGCAGACGAGAATAACTGTAACTACCCATCTCTAGGAATTCTTTGGGGTTTTGAGCATGAGGATAGTTGCTATATAATTGGTGTAAATAAGGTTACAACTTGAGACCATTTCAAGTGAAGGTTGGCTCACATTCATCTCTAATCACGGACATTTGTTACAATATCATTTTCGTCGAAATAATAAATGATTTTGTCAAAACGGTTTTTCCAATAAATAAATTCAGTTGAATTCAAATTTGTATTGACGGGTTTGTCTACTTCACTGCTACCAGGATTTCTGCTTGGACTGCAATATGGCGGAAAACCAACCGCAAAGAACAAACCCTTCCTACTCATCCCTTCATAGACTTTACCATTTGAGATTCCCTTTTTATCGATATCATTTACATTCGTAATCACAGGCGGTGTCTTGCCAAAAATTCGGCCAATTATTTTCTCATAACTTGGCTGGCAATTCCACAATTTGATTTGAAACGTGTCTTCAATTCCTTCAACTCGGAATTTGAGCTTATCCGTCTTCATTTTAGTAATTGTTACTTTTGACCCCAAGGGAATGAATTCACCAGCTAAAATATAATTGAACCAATGAATTTCGCCTTTGTCCCTATACCATACATTGTGCTGAAGATAAAAATCATTACCCTCGTATACTTGTCGGAGTTCTTTAAAATTCATTGCACCTGCCTCATCATACGGGGAAAGGAATAAAATACAAGCCGAAATTAAAAGCATCAGACGCCGACTTTGTTTAATCATGATAATCTCCTCAGAGAATAGACAACAGGGTCATTAATGTTGTTTATGCTCTTGAAAACTTTAGCAAATAAAATTCAACGTTGCAAGCAGAATAAAATTTATGCGGATTAGCCGGAAAAGAAATAGGTGTGTGTGGGGCAGAGCAGATGCGGTCTTTTTGTGGTTGGGCGTCGAGTGGTGCATCTGTTGCGGCTGAGTCGTTTCAGTTTGTGGGAGTCGAAGAAGTAGATTTGTCGAAATGTTATATCCTGGACAATTGTCCAGTGGTTCCAGACAGGTCCTCCGATGCAGATAAGGATGGCCCGGTCCGGGTCTTCTTCGAAGAAATCGATCATGCTTGACCAGAATTCGTCGAGGGGAATATCCGGTTGGGTTTTGAAGGGCATGCGTCGGCTGGGGATCAGGTCTCCGACGACGTTTCGGAGAATACTGCCGATGGTCGTCAGGCCAATACCTTCAGTAAAAATAGTTGAGAGGTGTTTTTTTCGTTCGAGGAACTGCAGGATTTCGTGAAACAGGGCCCGGGATTCCACGTCGGTGATGCGGGACACGATGCGGGCTGCATTGACGATACTATAGATGGCACAGAGACCATCAAGAGCGCCTTGATAATATGGTTTCATGGTCTTTCTCTCTCAGGGCGGAATGACATTCTGATATACTGATCACGAATCAGACTTGGTGACATATCGCGGATGTCGCTGGGCGGCAAAATAGACCAACTGGCGACAGAAATCAGCATGTGAATATCCTTTGAATTCAGCTGCACACACCGGACTGGTATCCGGGCTGATATCAGCATTGGGATTGACATCGAGAACATAAAAAATTCCTTGCCGCAACCTCACATCAACGCGGGCGTAATCGCGAATGCCGATTGCCTGACAGGTCCGGCAGCAGATATCTTCGAGAACAGCCAGCTGGTCTTCGGACAGAGGGGCGGGCAGGATAAGCTTGATCATTTCGTAATGTCGAGAACCGGGGGTAAATTTCGATTCATACGTACACAGGCGGTCCCTGATATTGTTAAAACCGGTGAAATCCATTTCAGCCACGGGTAAAGCGGACATGTCTGAATTGCCCCACACCGTCACATGAAACTCCCGACCGTCAATGAAATCCTCGATCAACGCAGGTTGTCCGAATTCCCGCACAACGTACTGGATACGTTTGCTGAGGTCTTCCCTGGAGAGAACGACGGAATCCTCAGTGATGCCTGTGCTGCAGTGCTCCCGAGCTGGCTTGACAATAGCGGGAAAACAGTTCCAGTCAACACCCTCTGCCGAATTGGCCAAGGTCCATGCCGGTGTAGGAATATTATAACTCTCGAGAATATGCTTCACTTGTGCCTTGTCCCAGCTCAGTGCCAGAACATCTGATGTCGAGCCGGTGAATGTATAATTGAGCGTTTCCAGAATTCGGGCAACATTAACGTCGCTGTGCGGGAGTCCGGGTAATTCTTCACACCAGTTAAAGATAATCCAGTTGTCAGGAGGATATTTGATCAACTTTTTCTCGAGGTCAGAATCGGAAATGATCAAAATTTGGACCTTGTGCCCTGCGGACCGTAGATCGTTTTGCAAGCTCCTGGTGGTCGTTTTTACCAGCTCGATCTCTGTCTGGGGCCAATCCGGGTCGATATTATTTAAAAGCACGATTGCCGGTTTTTTACTCCCGGGACCAGAAAATTGAATGCGTGATGACCGATCCATGTGATCTTGTGTTCTTCCTTCCAGTATGAGATTGCATTTTATGTTAGTAAAGAGAAAGTGAAAAGTCAAAAAATAAATTTCGAGAAGCAGAGGCTGAATGATACAAAGGGAAGTCGGTCCTGTTTGATTGGGGCTGGCCTGGTCAAGCAGGTTTTATCCTGCTTCCACATTCCCCCCCTCGAACACCTCCCAAAGTTTACAATTCGTTCTGCTCATGCTATAGTTGAATCAGTGGGAGCGGGATAAAACCATGTATGCAATGTGCAAGGGAAATACATGAGTCCTACGGTATTCAGAGAAAAGGGATACAGGTTTTTCTTTTTCGCGCGTGAGGAAACGCGAATGCATGTTCACGTGGTGTCCGCTGACGGTGAAGCGAAGTTCTGGCTTGAACCGGACCTCCAGCTGGCAAAAGCTTACCATTACAATCGGCATCAGTTGAGAGAAATCGAATCACTTATCGAGGAGCACTTACATGAGCTTGTCAACACATGGCAACGCTACTTCGGCGGTTGAGGTAACAAATATTTCCAGCCATGGGATCTGGTTGTTGGCACATGATCAAGAGTTGTTCATGCCCTACGACGAATTTCCGTGGTTCAAGGACCAACCCATAAAAGTAATCATGAATGTTGAGGAACCTGCGCCTGGTCATTTTTATTGGCCCGATATTGATGTTGATCTCACACAAGAGATTATCGAGCATCCAGAACGATTTCCAAACAAGGCACGGATCGTATAACGAATCCATTCAACCGACGTCAGAAAGTGGTCGGGTTGATGGGCAGCGTCAGGTGAATTAAGCCACAGATGACACAGAGACCACAAAGAAAGGCCGGCCAGTGCACACATTTCCTGGCGGAAGTCGTTACGGTCGGATGAGTAGTTCCGCGGCTTTTTCGAATTCACTGATCAGCTTGTATCGGGTCACATTAACCTTGATCAAAGCTGTGGTTGCAGAAAAAACAAAATCGCGGAGTTGGGGGTGCCGGTCAAGAAACAAATTACGGTAATAAGTTAACTCCGTTTCCTGAATCTCACAGGCCGTGCCGTAGATGCTGATGGCGGTTGCTGAAAAAAAATCGTCGGGCCGGTTCTGGCGAGTATCGACCAGCAAGGCGACTTCCGGTTCAGCCACAATATTTTTGAATTTCAAGGACGACCGTGATGTGGCAAAAACCAACTGGGTCAAATCATCCGAGACAGTGAAACCGATGAGACTGGGATGAGGTTTGCCCTGATTGGTCGTGGCCAGAACGGCCAAAGCCTGGTCCCGGACAATCACCTGAATACGGTCACGCGTGATCTCACTGTGGGGCATGACTCCTCCTCAATCGCTCAGGGTGTGTCTGATGATCACCTGAAATAGTACGACAAGCCAATGGCGTAATGATGAAACAGGGAAAACGTGTACACTTCATCATTGTCAGCACCGCCCTCGATGATGCGGTAACCGGCACGCAGGGCTAAACGCTGGTCGGGTTTCAGAACGAATCCAAAGAAAACGTCCTCAGCCCGCCCTTGTGGGCCTGCCAGAGCGTCGCCTTCACAGAGCAGACTGGTCCGGGACGACAATTCGAGATTAATCCGAAAGTGGAGCAACGGGACGATCCCGACATTTGATTTTTCGGCATGGGCCTCATTGCTGTCAAGCTCGATCAAAGCGTCTCTGAGCAATGCCGTAAAACCTAGGGTCAAACTGAGATTTCCGGCATTCATCAGAGTATAACGATAGGTCAGGCGATAGGTGTTGAATTGATAGGTCGACTCAAGATCAGTATTGGCCGCAAATTCCGTCTCCTGAAACATGACCGGGCGATCAACTGAACCCGCTGCCGTGACCACGAGAGGTGCTGCGGTGAACATTATTTCATGACGTTCCTTCAAGCGATAGCTCAATCCGGCCCGATAATAAAAACCACTATCCGTGCTTAATTCCTCACTCAGTGACAAATCAGAGCCTGTGTCTCCAGGTATTCGGAGGTCATTGTATCCGCTCTGCACCAACCCCATTTCAAGGTCAATAGTTGTTTGAGCTCGGGTTTCTGCCGGTCGTAACCAGCCGCTGACAAGAAGAATGGTGACAGAAATGAGAACCAACCGATAATTCAAGCTGACCGGTCTGTTGCGGCATGACTGAAAGAAATGCTTATTTTTGAAGATTAATTTTATGGCCATGATATCCTTTCACATGTGGTTCTTCGCATTTCATATATTCTTAGCACATACCCCGAAAAAAACAGCCCCTTGTCGTAATTGATTATGTCATGTTCATGTTGTAATGTAAAGTTCAAACCTCATCTCCGCGTGGCTGGATGTGACTCGGGAACGAGTCTTTTGGCCGGACGGCGATGTGTCACAATCTGTCATATCTCGCAGATGAATGACCAATCAGCAGCTGAAAAGGAGACATCGTTATGGAAAAGAAGATCAAACTCATTACCGCGGAGCACCTTTACAAGATACAGCTCATCACTGGCTTTGACATATCACCTGATGGTCGACATGTTGTTTACAGTGTCCAGCGTATTGATCCGAAGAAGCAGAAAAAATACACCAATCTTTGGGTCGTTTCAACGACGAATGGGTCCATCAGGCAATTTACACACGGCGATCAGGTGGATTATCAACCGCGCTGGTCTCCGGATGGGAAGCGAATTGCCTTTCTGTCGAACCGAGGGGACGAGAAGCAGATGCAATTTTACATTTTGCCGTTCGATGGAGGAGAGGCCAAGGTTCTGACCGCGCTGCAAGGCCTCATCGGTCCTTATGAATGGTCTCCTGATGGGCACGAATTCGTGATGATGTTTTTGAAAAAAGACCGTGAAACGCTTGAACGGGAAAAGGATGAGCTCAAGAAGCAACTCGGTATCGTGTCCCGTCATATCAATCGCGTCATTTTCAAATTTGATGAAAGCGGCGGGTACATCACCGAGGAACGATGGCATCTGTGGACGGTCGATAGCCGCACCGGGAAAACGCGTCAGCTGACCGACGGCCCCACGTATGATGAAGTCTCGCCACGCTGGTCTCCTGATGGGCAGACAATCATTTTTTGCTCGAATCGAAGTAAGGACCCTGATTTTGAACTCGAAGCTGTCGATATTTATACCATTCCTCGCCAGGGTGGTGATATGGTCAAAATCGAGGCACCGGTCGGTTTTAAGAACGCCCCTTCCATTTCGCCGAATGGGAAATTGGTGGCCTATTTTACGCAGGAAGGAACAGAAGAGCCCTGGCGAAATATTGATTTATGTGTGGCCAGCCTGGATGGCTCCGGAACGGTCCGTAACCTGACCCGTCACCTTGATGTAACGGTGGCCGGATCGGTCATGAATGATGTGTGTGGTTATCCCGATGATATTTCACCTGTCTGGTCAACAGACAGTAGCAAACTATATTGTACGGTCGCCCGACTTGGCACCTTGTCATTGCAGGTAATCAATCTCGATGCTCAGGAAACCAGCCTGCAGCCGGTCATTGATTTTCCTGGTGTGATCAGTGCTTTTGGTTTCGACCGCAGCCAGACCACAATGGTCTATTACAGAGCAGATTTTCTGAGTCCGGGACAACTCTGGAGTGACGCTAATACCAGGCAGACCTCGCGTCAGCTGACCGACCTCAATGGCAGCCTGTTGAGGTCATTGAAGCTCGGGGACATCGAGGAGGTCTGGTTCAAGGGGCCGGGCCACTATCCATTGCACGGTTGGATTCTGAAACCACCGGATTTTGATCCTGCCCGAAAATACCCCAGTATCCTGGAAATTCATGGTGGGCCTCGAACGCAATATGGGTATTTGTTCACTCACGAGTTCTATTTTCTGGCCGCTCATGGATATGTGGTCTACTTCTGCAATCCGCGGGGGAGCAAGGGCTATGGCGAAGACCACGCCCGGGCGATCTGGAACAACTGGGCAACCATTGATTATGAGGACCTGATGGCCTGGGCGGATTATATGACCCGGCAATCATATATTGATACCGGGAAAATGGGCGTCACGGGCGGCAGTTACGGTGGTTATATGACGAACTTCATCATTGGACGCACCCAGCGTTTTAAAGCTGCAGTGACCCAGCGAAGTGTGGCAAACCTGATCAGCATGTACGGCACCAGTGATTACAACTGGTCATTTCAAAAGGAATTCGGCGATACCCCACCGTGGGAAAATCTTGACAATTACTGGCGTCAATCGCCCCTGAAAGATATTGGCAACGCCCGCACCCCGACTCTGGTCCTGCACAGTGAACGGGATTACCGGGCGGCGCTCGAACAGGGTGAACAAATCTATGTCGCCCTCAAGAAAGTCGGTGTCGAAACCGAATTGGTCCTGTTCCCGGAGGAGTCGCACGGTTTGTCACGCGGTGGCCGGACAGATCGCCGAATTGTCCGGCTCAACCACATCCTGCGCTGGTTTGACAAATACTTAAAATAGATCTCCGCTCTCATTTGTTATGGAGGGCCCCGGTCTGAGGCGGTGGCCAGACATGAACGGCCATGGTTGACAGCAAGACTCCGGGCAGATGATGGTTCGGGTTAAGGTGGTGCCCGATAAAGGTCGTCCCAGTCGATCATCGTGGCACCGGCTTTTTCGAGAAGGGCGATCATTTCTTTTTTGTCCAGAGTATAGGCCAGGTTCAGGGCTGTCCCGATGTTGCAGGTATAGTCATCGAGGTTGGCCCCGTGTTCAATGAGGATCCTCACCGTCTCGGGGCTATTCGTTCTGATGGCCTGCATCAGCACGGTCCGACCGGCATAATCGCAATCGTTGACCTGGGCACCACGTTCAAGCAACAGGTTGATCATGTCGGCCCTGGTCATAAAAACAGCCAGCATCAAGGCTGTCTGTTGCCATTTGTCACGAGCGTGCACATCAGCACCCGCCTCGAGTAACCTCCGGGCAATGGCCACATGCCCGAGATAGGCCGCCCACATAAGTGGTCGAACTTTTTCAAACCTGTTCTGCCCGGTTTCGAAGGTGATGATCAACGTTGTTTCATACTCGACCGGAGCACCTTGCTGCAGCAGATCATTGACACGGCCATAATCTCCCGCCCTGATTGCCTCGATCAGGGCTGGACCGCGTTGTATCTGTCTGAAAAAAGACAAAAAGGTCCTCATTGAGAGTGTCCTGCGTCATTGTCAGGCCCATCATCGGGAATCATCTGTCGTTCTTTTACAATGAGCGGTCTCATTTCTTTCAGGAGATTTCTTCCACAGTGGCTTCAGATGTCCACAAATTGTGCATATAGTTGAACAGGTTGTTGCTGACAGAGACCTTGTAAGGGGTCGGGTTGAGCAGTCTCAGGTGGTCAGCCCGAAAGTGGCCCATCTGGGTGCGGACATAGTCACGAATTGTTTCCAGCGAGGGGAGAAGACCGACCCGATGTCCGTCCCAGACACAATGGTGCAGTGGCACCACATCGGAGGGCAGAACATTGACCCTCTTTTGCTCTTCGAAAGGGTGTCGGCAGAAAACTTTCTGACCGGGTGTCGGTTTTTCCTCACCAGCCAGGATCATAATGTCGATAAGTGGGTAGCCGTCGGACCCGATCAGACGATACGCTTCCTTTTTGCCCGGGATCGTGACTTTGACGATGTCCTGGGAAAGTTTGATCCGCGGGTGGCCATTGATCTCAACCAGCTTGTAGACCCCGCCAAAAGCGGGTTGGGTCTGGCAGGTGACCAGATGGGTTCCGATGCCGAAGGTGTCAATCTCGTGACCCTGCTGGTTCAGTGAGAGCAGAACGGATTCATTGATATCGTTACTGGCAACTATCGTGCAACTTGTGAGATCGAGGCCGGTTTTGTCACTGACCTGACGGAACAGGTGGCGGACTTCCCGGGAAAGAAATGCCAGATCTCCGGAATCAAGTCGTATCCCGATCGGATTGTAGCCAATACGCTTCAGAGCTAGTGCTACGCACAGAAAATTGGGGACACCTGACTGGAGCGTGTCATAGGTATCGACCAGGGTCAGAAATTTGGCCGGAAATGATTGGGCATAGCTGATAAAAGCGGCCAGCTCGCCTTCATTTGTGGAACGCGCGTTGAGCTCCTCTCGAGCAGCCACAACCAGTTTCAGAAAATCGTGTTCACGACCATCTGGTCCGATGATCAGAGGGCTTTTCAGGTCAGTCAAACGGATAAATGACTGCACAAAAGAGTGAGCGTGTGTTCCACTGACCGGAATATTATGCAGAATGCCCGCTTGAACATTACTGGTCCCGTCAAAGCCACCCATGTAACTGTAGCGTGAAGCGGACATGGCCCCATCGGGTCCCTGTGAGCGACGCAGACCAAATTCGAGCAGTTTCTTGTCCGGGCCAGCCGCGGTCCTGAAACGGGCCGCATTTGTGGCAATCAGACAGGCAAAATTGACTAAATTAAGCAAGCAGGATTCCAATAACTGAGTGATGGCTAATGGTCCCTCGACGCGTAGCATGGGAATACGGGGCATGATGATTGTCCCTTCGCGAACTGCGTGCAGCGTGACCTTGCTGCAATCGATGCCCCGCAGCCATGTCAGAAAATCTGGATGACAGTCCGGCAACAGGGCCGAAATAGACGAGAGCTGCTCTTCGCTCAGGTGAAAATCCTCCATAAAACGGAGGACTTCCTCGAGACCGGCAAAGATGGAGAACTCGCCGGCAAAAGGATTTTTCCGGTAAAAGAGATCGAATGTCGCCCTGTCCTCACTGTGTCCACCCTGCCAATAGGCGTAAACCATGGTGAGCTGGTAAAAGTCAGTCAGGAGCGGATTAACGAAGTTGTTGGCCGGTTTCATAAAGGACCTCTGATAGATGCTGTTTCACGCCCGAACTGGGCGAGCGAAGATTGGGCTTTTACCTGAAATTGCTCCAGTTCCTGGGCATCAAGTTGGCGGATGGGTTCGGTTTTAATCGAATTCGGATTGATCGGTTTTCCATGATAATACACACGATAATCGAGATGCGGTCCGGTGGCAAGACCCGTTGATCCGACATATCCGATGATCTGTCCCTGAGTGACGCGGAGACCTTTTTTGATACCTCGGGCGAACCCTCTCAAATGACCGTACCCGGTCGAATACGGTGTCGAGCCGTGCTGCAGCTTGACATAATAACCGAAACCTTGCTGCCAGCCGGCAAACGTGACCGTGGCATCGCCAACAGCCCGGACCGGCGTCCCGGCCGGGGCAGCATAATCAATTCCCCAGTGTGGCCGGACAATTTTCAGAATGGGATGTTTTCGACGCGAGGTGTAACCTGAACTTATTCGGGTGTATTGGAGCGGGGCTTTCAGAAAGTTTTTGCGCAGGCCTTTCCCCGAGAGATCATAATAATCCTCATGGCCATCAGCCGAAACATGAAAAACAGCGGAATGCGTCGTTCCACGCAAGACCATTGTGGCGGCGAGGACCTG
>Ga0068714_10006832_pt1 | contig 11405 bp, 11 predicted proteins | sample MTBNYHSulfiMetaG_FD_62988 | JGI IMG/M metagenome (GOLD analysis project Ga0068714, IMG submission 62988) | Enrichment culture microbial communities from rom New York Harbor, USA that are MTBE-degrading - MTBE-NYH (New York Harbor Sulfidogenic)... | ecosystem: Environmental > Aquatic > Marine >... | reverse complement strand
GAGAGTTTACCTTCGAATTCCGTGTTCTTTCCCAGGAAGGCGTTGATCTCGTCCTTTTTCTTCATGGCAGGCGTTCCGCGTCAGAATGGGTTTGGATATCATATCGAAAATCCCATTGCAAGCAAAAATCAGCCGGAAAACTCACTGAAACATGAACCGCCTCATACTGATGTTCATCAGCAGTCCCATTCCGATCATGGTGGACAGGATGGCCGAACCGCCGTAGCTGACCATGGCCAGGGGAATCCCCACCACGGGGAGCAGCCCGGTCGTCATGCTCACGTTGATCACGGTCTGCCAGAACACGATAGCCACCACCCCCACGGCAATGAGGGCCCCGAAACGATCCTTCGAGTTCCGGGCGATGCTGATCCCCCAGAGAATCAGGCTGAGAAAAAGCATGAGCAAAATGAAAGTCCCCACGAACCCCCACTCTTCGGCGAGCACCGAGAACACGAAGTCCGTGTGCTGCTCGGGGAGAAAGTGGAGCCGCGTCTGGGTCCCTTTCAGGAAGCCTTTTCCCCACAAGAGACCGGACCCGATGGCGATCTTGGACTGGTTGATGTGGTATCCCGCGCCCAGGGGGTCCAGCTCGGGGTTGAGAAAGGTGAGGATGCGCTTCTGCTGGTAGGCCTTCAGACTCATCCACAGAAAAGGAGCCGAGGACACGGTGACAAAAATGAGGATAAAAAGGGAGCGCCACCTCATTTTCGCGAACAGGATGATGGAGAAAGAAACGATGAGCAGGAGCAGCGCCGTGCCGAGATCCGGTTCTTTGATAATGAGAAGGGCCGGCACGGACATGAGCAGAAAAGGCTGCCACAAATCCCTCAGGCGGTACTCGCTGACCTGGGCGTGATCGTTGAAAAACTTGGCGAGCGCGACGACCATGCTGACCTTCATGAGCTCCGAGGGCTGAAAAGAGACCCCCGCGAAGCTGAGCCACCGCTGCGACCCGGAGCGCGTGTCCCCCAAAAAAAGCACGATCACCAGGAGGGCGACGGAGAAGAAATAGATGGGATAAGCGAACCGTTCGAGCTGGTGGTAGTCAAAGGTGGTCATCCCCAGAAGCACCGCGAACCCGATGAGAAACCAGTAGATCTGCTTCATGAAAACCTGGGATCCCCCCGCTCCTTTGATGGCGTAGGTGGCGCTGTAGAGGTTGACGACGCTCGCCGCGGCGATGAGGAGGAGAATCAGCAGGAGGGTCCAGTCGAAATTTTGGATGAGTCTTCGATCAAACATGGCTATCGCGTCTCCGAGATCCCCCGGGCCACCACCTGCCCTTGGGGAGCTTCCCCGAAATAGGCCCTGATCAGCTCTCCGGCGATCGGCGCTGCAGCGCTTCCTCCGTGACCTCCGTTTTCCACCAGCACGGCAACGGCCAGAACCGGGTTTTCTGCGGTGGCGAGGGCCACAAACCAGGCATGGTCATTGTACTCCGGAGGAATCTCCTCTCCCTTCCCGAAGTACTTCTCCTTTTCGAGGGCGATCACCTGGGCGGTCCCGGTTTTCCCGGCCACGGTACCGTCCTTGATCCTGGATTTCGAACCCGTCCCCCTGGGCTCGTTCACGACGCCGATGAGGGCCTCCCTGATGAGCGCCAGGTGCTCTTCTTTCGCCTTGATCTTACCGGCGGCCTTGGGCGCGAAGCGATAACTCTCCTCCCCCTCTTTCCCGACCCACTTCACCACTCTGGGTTCGTACAGAATGCCGCCGTTGAAAATGGCTCCGGTGAGGCGCGCCATTTGAATCGGGGTGACCAGCACGAAACTCTGTCCGATCGATGTCGATATGGTCTCCCCGGGCTGCCACGGGACCCCGAAGCGCTTCAGCTTCCACTGGCTGGAGGGAATGAGGCCGTCCTTTTCGGAGCCGAGCTCGAATCCCGTCGACTGGCCCAGCCCGCACATCCTGGCGTACTGGGCGATCTTGTCCACGCCCAGGCGCTTGCCCAGCTTGTAAAAATACACGTCGCAGGACTCCACCAAAGCCCGGTGGAAATTCACCCTTCCATGCCCCTGTTTTCGCCAGCAGCGGAACATGTGGTTACCGAGGTGAAAAGCGCCGTCACAGAAAACCTCCTCCTCCGGGTTGATGAGCCCTTCCTCCAGCCCGGCGAGGGCCATGACGATCTTGAAAACGGAACCGGGCGGGTACTGACCCTGGATCGCCCGGTTCTGAAGGGGAGAGTCCTTGCCTGTGGTGAGTCGCATCCACTCCGCCTTGTCGATGCCCTCGATAAAGATATTGGGGTCGAAGGAGGGGGCGCTCGCCATGGCCAAGATCTCGCCGTTCATGGGGTTCATGGCCACAATGGCCCCTTTCTTGCCGGAGAGCGCCCTTTCCGCAACGAGCTGGAGCTTCCTGTCGATGGTGAGGGCGAGATTCTCCCCGGCAGTGGGCGGTTTCCGGGAGAGGACGGCCAGCTTGCGGCCTGCCGCATCGACCTCCACCTGCTGCCCGCCCCGAGTGCCCTGGATCCTGGTCTGCCACATTCTTTCCACGCCGTATTTCCCGATGAGGTCCCCGGGTTTGCAGTCCGGGTACCGTCCGCTGTTCAACTGCGCTTCGCTGATCTCGCCGAGGTAGCCGATGATGTGGGAGGCGAAATCCCCCCGGAGGTAGTATCGCTGAGGCTTGACCTGGATCATGACCCCGGAAAGGTTGAAGAGGTTGGCTTCCACGAGGGCCAGCTCCTCGCGGGAGAGGCTTCGCTTGATCGGCATGGGCCGGAAACCGTAGCGGTAAGCTTCTCCCGTCAGCTTCTCCTTCAGGGCATCGGCGTCCAGCTCGACGAGTCTGACCATGGTCCGCGCCAGGCTCGTCCGGCTTTCAATCTCCTCCGGGACTACGAAAAGGTCGAAGGATGGACGATTGTCGACAAGGAGTTCCCCGTGCCGGTCGAAAATCATCCCCCTGAAAGGAGGGATGTCCTGGAGGTGGATCCGGTTGTTCTCCGACTGGGTCCTGTAAGCCGGCCCGTGCACCACCTGCAGCAGCCAGAGCCGCAGGAGGAGCGCGGCAAAACCCACGACCGCGAGGAGGATGAGGATCTTGAGGCGGGTGCTGAAAACCTCGACGGTCGCCTGCTCAAAGCCCGAAGTTTTCAAAGGTCTCCTCCGCTCATGGGTTTTCCGTTATCGGCCCCGGGAAAAAGCCTGCGAGCCATTCAAAAAGCGAAAAAACGAAAGGTGCGATCAGCGCCGTGATAGCGGCGGAGACGGCGAACTCGATAAAGAGGGGGGAAGAAAAATGGACCCGGTAGGAAAGGGTGTGCAGCAACCCCACCAGGCACATCTCTCTCGAAAGCGCCCCCGCAAAGATCAGAATCATTTGCCCCTTGATCGAGCGGAGGTCGAAAAAGCGGGATCCGAATTCAATGATCAGGAAAACGAGCATGTACAGAAGAGCGTAAAGACCCAGCACGCCGGCGGCAAAAAAATCGAGGAGCATGCCGAAAAAGAAAGCGTAAACGCACGCGCCGATCCTTCCCGAGTGGATCAACAGGTATCCGATCATCACCGTGATGAGGTCGATGTCGAGAAAATAGGAACCCAGCCCGGTCATGACGCTTCCTTTAAAGAGCACCTGAAGGACCCCGACGAGCCAGGCAAGGGCCGTGAGAGCGATTCCTATTCTTCGGTCCTGTCGAATAACGGATCCTCCTTCATGATGACCAGCACATCCTCGATCTTGGGAAAATCCACCATGGGTTTCACCTTGATATCTTTGAAAAACTCCCAGGGGGTGTCTTTCACCTCCACCACCTCCCCCACGGGAAGACCCTTCGGAAACACCCGGTCCATCCCCGATGTCACCACCAGGTCCCCCACCACCACGTCGCCCGCCCGCACCACGTAGTCGAGCTTGCACAGCCCCGACGTTAGGCCTTTGACGATGCCCTTTTCCCTGGACCGCTGGACGAGGCAGTCCACCGCGCTGTTCTGATCAATGAGCAAAAGCACCTTCCCGTAGTTCACGGACACGGAAACGAGGCGGCCCACCACGCCCATGGCGTCCACGACCGGCATGTTCACCTTGAGCCCCGAGCCTTTGCCCTTGTCCACGATCACCGATTCAAACCACCCGGAGGGATCCCGGCCGATCACCTGCGCCTCCGTGACCGGCCAGGCGAGCGTCTCTTTGAACCGGAGCAGATCTTCAAGCCGTTTTGACGCCGCCATCATTTCCCGGTAACGCGCGCTTTCCATGCGCAGCAGGTCGACCTCTTTTTTCAAGGCTTCGTTTTCTTCCCGCAGGTCGATCAGGGCGAAATACCTCATCCAAAACCCTTTGACGGCATCGATGGATTTCTTGGTGAATTCCTGGAGAGGGGCCGTCAGCTCCACCAGGACTTGTTCGACAGGACTCCATGATCTTCTTTTTTTGCCTGCGCTGGAAGAGATAAGGGCCAGGGCAACGAAGATGAAGATGAGATAAATCCAATATGTTCGAATTCGACGCAGACTCAGCGATGACCTCGTTGCGCTGCCTTGGATGGGCGGCCTTTCGGGAATGCGAACCCGGCCACGACAGCCTGGAAAATCTTTTTACTAAAATCTTGACAAAGTTTGTAACATTTGTCTATAAAAACTGTTTTGAACTTTTCAGAAAAAGGAAGTTGCGAGGCGCTATGAAAAGAACATTTCAACCGAGTAATATCAGACGGGCACGGACGCATGGTTTCAGGGCAAGGATGAGCTCGGCCGGGGGCGTCAAGGTCCTTAAGAGAAGACGAGCCAAGGGACGAAAGCGACTCACCGTTTAAGCGTCATCCCAGGCCCCTGCGAGCCGTGTGTATGCGCGCTTTCTCTTTCCCCAAGCGTGAGAGGGTATTGAATCGAAGCGATTTTGTCAACGCAAATCGCGAGGGGAAAAGGTACCATACGGCGAACTTTGCGATCACCCTCCGCAAAAGCAAGCCAGGCGTTTCGAGGTTGGGGATCACCGCCAGCAGGAAAACGGGAAACGCAGTCACCAGGAACCGGGTCAAGCGGCTCATCCGAGAGTTCTACCGACTGCACAAACCCTATCTCCCTCAAGGTTGCGATATCCTGATTGCCGCCAAAAAAGGGGCCGGTGAGCTCGATTTCTGGAAGGTCAGAGAGGAACTGCTTGATTTTTTCACCCATAAGAAGTTCGGTGCACTTCGTTAGATACATACCGATAGGATTGATTGCCCTCTATCAATACCTGGTTTCACCCCTTCTTGGACCCTCCTGCCGCTTCTATCCCACATGCTCGACCTATGCCCGGCTGGCCATCAAAAGGTATGGCCTTTTAAAGGGGGGCATTATATCATTGGTGAGAATTTGCAAGTGCCACCCTTTTCACCCGGGGGGATACGACCCGCTTCCCTAGCCGGGCTTCGGCGCCGCGGAACCGTGTGATGAGATTATTCTAGATCAGGTTTACTCATGGACAAAAGGACGATTGCTGCATTCGTGCTCTCCTTTCTCGTTCTCCTGCTTTGGTCCTGGCTTTTTGCACCTCAGACCGAACAGAGAAGTTCGCCTCCGGTCAGCCAGGAGGAGACGGAGAGAAAAGCTGCACCTGCCCCTGAACCTGCGCCTGCGATGCCGCAGGCCGGCGAGCCGCTTCCAGAGGCTCGAACTTCCGAGGCGACAGAGAAGGAAATCCTTGTCGAAACCCCTCTGTACAAGGCCGTGTTTTCTAATGCCGGTCCTGCGTTGAAAAGCTTCCGGCTGAAGAACTATCACCTAACCACGGATGATCGTTCCCCTCTGGTCGAGCTGGCACACGGGAAAACGGACCTCTTGAGGGTGACGGTCGATCCTCTCCAGAAGGAGGGGGCGGCCCCTCTCCTCTTCAATGCAAGTGAGACCTCCCTGGTCGTTGACTCCGGGTCCTCGCCCAAGGAGCTGGTCTTCACGGCGACCACCGCAGAGGGTCTGACCCTGCGCCAGTCCTTCACGATCGACCCGGATCGTTACCCGATCGAACTCAATGTCACTTCCGTCAACCGAACGCAGAGCACGGTGGATGGGACGGTCAAGACCAGGCTCGCCAACGTCCCTCCCAAGGAAAAAACGAGCTACTACGCCTTCATCGGACTCTCTCTCCTGTTGGACGGCAAGCTCAAGGAGCTGGAGGCCGACGACTTCGAGAAGGGAGAGGAAAAAGCCTTCTCCGGCAACGTTCAGTGGGCCTCCTATCAGGAAGACTATTTCATGGCCGCCGTGATCCCGGAAAAGACCCAGGATGTGCGTTTTGTCGGGCGCCTGCTTCCTTCAGGCATTCTGGAAGGCACTTTGGCGGGGCCGACAGACTCCCTCGGGCCCGGCGAGCAGCTTTCCTCCCGTTTCACCCTCTTCCTCGGCCCGAGGGATCTAGGCGTCCTGAAGGACATCGGGAACAACCTCGACCAGGCCATCAATTTCGGATGGTTTGACATTATCGCGAAGCCCCTCCTCTATGCGCTGCGGTTCTTCAACGACTATGTCCACAATTACGGCATCGCGATCATCATCCTCACCGTCCTCATCAAGATCCTCTTCTGGCCTCTGACACACAAGAGTTACAAGTCCATGAAGGAGATGCAGAAGCTTCAGCCCCTCATGGCCAAGATCCGAGAGAAGCACAAGGGCAACCGGGAGCAGATGAACAAGGAGCTCATGGGCCTTTACCGGACGTACAAGATCAATCCCATGGGGGGCTGTCTGCCCATGCTCATCCAGATCCCGGTCTTTTTCGCCCTCTTCAGGATCCTCGGCAATTCCATCGAGCTGAGACATGCTCCCTTCTTCCTCTGGATCAACGATTTGTCGGCTCCCGACCGGCTGTTCCGTTTCTCTTTCGAGGTCCCCTTCATGTCGCCGCCTTACGGAATACCGGTGCTCACCCTCCTGATGGGTGCATCCATGTTCATCCAGCAGAAGATGACCCCCACGCCGGGCGATCCGACCCAGGCAAAGATCATGCTGCTTCTGCCCGTCATCTTCACGGTCATGTTCATCAATTTTCCCTCTGGTCTGGTGCTTTACTGGCTGGTCAACAACATCCTGTCCATCGGTCAGCAGTACCGCATCATCAAGCGACCAGCGTAGCAATGGAGCAATCGGAGGACGATCATGGAAACCTACGAGTTCGAAGGAAAAACCACCGAAGAGGCCATCGAGAATGCCGCTCGAAAACTGAACCTCCCCGTAGAGGACTTGAATGTCGACATCATTGAACCCGGCTCCGCCGGGATTTTCGGATTGGTGGGCGGAAGAAAGGCCAAGATCAAGGTGACCCTCAAGGACACGCCGGAGATGCCCGAAGCCCGGGCGCAGGATCAGGAGCAGGAACGAGAGACGGAACAAGAGCGGGAGCGGGAACGGGAGCAGGAGCCGGGCGAGGACCTCCGGGTCGCCCGGGAAACGCTCGAGAAAATACTCTCCCTTATCCCGGTGGATGCGACCATCCAGGCCGATCGAGTCGACGGCAAGGTCAACCTCAACATCATCGGGGATCGATCGGGCCTCCTCATCGGCCGGAAGGGAAAAACCCTCGACGCCCTTCAGTACCTCGTCACGAAGATCGTCAACAAAGCCCTCGACAAGAAGGTCAATGTGGTCGTCGACTCGGAAGACTACAGAAAACGAAGAAAGGATTCCGTCACCCAGCTCGCCCTGAAAATGGGCGAGAAGGCAAAACGGATCAAGAAACCGGTGATGACGAACCCCATGAACCCCCACGACCGGCGCCTTGTGCATTTGGCCCTCAAGGAAGATGAAGACCTTGAAACGCGGAGCCGGGGTGAGGGGCTTCTCAAGAAGGTGGTGATCATTCCAAAAGGAAAGTGACGCCCTTGGATCCTTCAGCCAGGGACACCATCGCCGCTGTTTCCACGCCTTTGGGGACGGCAGGCATCGGCATTGTGCGCATCAGCGGTCCCGGCGCCAAACCCCTTGTAAAGCAAGTGTTCCGGCCGAAGCGGGCCGCCGAAGCCCTTCAGAGTCACCGCCTCACCCTGGGGGATTTCATCGATCCCGACACGGGAGAGACCGTGGACGAGGTGCTCCTCTCCGTCATGGAGGCGCCCCACAGTTACACCAGGGAGGACGTGGTCGAAATCAACTCCCACAGCGGGTATCTCCTTCTTTCCCGGATTCTTCACATCCTTTTCAAGCAGGGAGCGCGCCCTGCCGAACCGGGCGAGTTCACGTTCCGCGCCTTCATGAACGGCCGGATCGATCTCAGCCAGGCCGAAGCGGTCATGGACCTGATTCGTGCCCCTTCGGAGAAGGGGCTCCGCCTTGCTGCGGACCAGGTGAAAGGCCGCTTCCGAACGTCGGTGGACCGGCTCCGCCTCAAGGCCGTCGACCATCTGGCCCGCGTCGAGGTCGGTATCGATTATCCCGAAGAGCCGGACACGCTGCCGGCGACCGCCGAGATCGAGGAAGACCTGATCCGGCCTATTCGGGAGATCATCGGCGGCCACTCCCAGAGGAAGATCTGGATGGAGGGCGTCGAAACCGTGATCATCGGTCGCGTCAACACGGGTAAGTCAAGCCTTCTCAACCGCCTTCTCGACGAAGAGCGCGCCATGGTGACGCCCATTCCCGGAACGACGAGAGACGTCATCGAGTCCATCCTTTACATTGACGGCCTTCCTCTCCGCCTTTCCGACACGGCGGGATTCAGGCGCGGAAAAGGCACCCTGGAAAAAATGGGCATGGATCTTACCCGGCGAAAGATGGAGGCCGCGGATCTGATTCTGTTCGTCGTCGACCGGAGCCGCCCCCTCCAAGAAGAGGAACTGGACATGATCGGCCGTCTGCAGGAAAGGCGACGGGTGGTGATTCTCAACAAGATCGACCTGCCTTCGAAGGTCCATGAAAAAGACTTGAAGGAGGCCCTCCGGGGAGGGCCTCTGGTCTCCGTCTCGGCGCTTACCGGGGAAGGGATCGATGCGCTTCGCAGGGTGATCAAAGACCTTGTCCTCGCCGGTGAAGCGCACCCGGGACCGTCCGTTGCTCCCAACGTGAGACAACGGCTCGCCCTGGAAGAAGCTTGCCGGTCCTTCACAGCCGCCGCCGAGCATTTGAGGGAAGGGATGCCCCTCGAGATTGTCGCCGTGGACATGAACGAGGGCTTGTCCGCACTCGGGGAAATCACGGGCCAGACCACCACGGAAGACGTCCTGCACCGGGTTTTCAGTCAATTCTGTCTTGGGAAATAGGCGGAGCGGAGAAATCCACTCTCGTGGATTTCATAGGAAGTCTTTGAAAAAATAGTAGGTCAGCTTCTGATACTCGAGAAGCACCTCCTTGGCGTACTTGCGGTCTTGCCACCAGGCCTCGGCTTTGAACTTGGAATAGGACGAGGGGACCATCAGAACACGGACCCCGTCCTTTTCCATCGCCTTTCTGAAGACCAGCCATGCCCGCCGGCTGTGGGTGGGCGAGGTGACGAGGATCAGGGAGCGGTAGCCGTTTTTTTTGACAACGCCGGACACGATCGTCGCCTCCATGACCGTGCTCCCCGAAGGGGTGTCGCTGGTGAGAATCGCAGACTCGGGAACCCCCAACGCCTTCAGCATCTGAATCATCAGATCTCTGCTTTCGGGGTAGGAGACGCCCCTTCCCTTCAGGATGTCGTATCCTTCCGGGATGAGTTCCCTCCCCACGAAGACTCGGGGTGCAAAACCCCTGTTGTAAAGGTCAGCGGTTGCAAGCCCCCTCTCCACATTGCCGCCGGGCAGACAAACCAGGAGATCCGACTTCACGGGAGGTTGCTCTACGACGAGATACCGCCCCACGCTGGTGAGGATGGGGACGTGATACGCGGACACGAGCACGTAAAGCAGGGCCAAAGCGAAAAAAAGCCACTTCAGGCGGGCGATGCCGCTGACCCTGGATCCTGTGGGTTCGATGGGTGTACTGTCCGTCGCGGTCGTTCGTTCCCCGGAGTCTCCGCCTCGGTCGGAAGGCGAGGACGACCTCTCTCCCGTGTCCCAGGGAAAACGCCCCTCTTTCTTCCCGGTCAGAGCTTCCCAAAGTTTGGATTTCCGTTCCTGCGAATCCATTTTGCTTGAATCAGCCTCCTGGAATAGTGTAGAGAAAAAAAGTTCATCTGTGAAGGACTATCTGATCATGAAGGTCAACTGCGGACAGTACAGCAAAAGCATGGAACTCCTGGCACTCAAAAGAAACCTCGAAGCGGGCATCGCCGACGAAGAGGAGCGAAAAAGGACCGGCGAGCGAATCGAAGTCCTGGAAAAAGAGCTGGAACTCGACTGAGAACGATTCGAATACTCCTTTTTGGCAGGTTGCTCGAAAACGCTCAGATGCAAGGCGCTCGACAGCCCGAGGAGTAACTCGTACAGATTAGTACTTCGCAGCAAGCCTGTCCCGTGCCAGACACGGGAAGGGTTGAGAGCAACGCCGCAGATGGGCGTTTTTCAGCAACCTGTTAGAACGTCCTCTCCGTGTCCAGCAGCATGGTCACCGGCCCGTCGTTGACGAGATGGACCTCCATCATCTCCTGGAACTCCCCGGTCGCCACCGCCAAGCCTTTTCCCCGAATCCGGCGGACAAAATCCTCGTACAAGGCCCTGGCCTTGTCCGGTGGAGCCGCCCTGGTGAAAGAAGGCCTTCGGCCCTTCTGGCAATCCCCCCAAAGCGTGAACTGGGAGACGACGAGCACCCCTCCTTCCACCTCTATGACGGACCGGTTCATTAATCCCTGCTCGTCGGAAAAAATCCGCAAATGGGCGATTTTGTTGGCAAGGAACTCCGCCTCCTGGTCCGAGTCGCCGTGCCCCACACCCAGAAAAACGAGCAAGCCCTTCCCCACTTCTCCCACGGTCCTACCGCCCACACCCACACGCGCCCGGCTGACCCTCTGCACAACGGCCCTCATGCGTGACCCCCAAGCTCATTTCTCATTGCACATTGATCATTGGACATTTATCATTTATCATTTTTCACTTCTCAATGCTAAATGATCATTGCTCAATGTCCGATGTGCAATGATCAATGTCCAATGACCAATGTCCAGTGACCTCATCCTCATCAACCCGTGGATCTACGATTTTGCCGCCTATGATCTCTGGTCAAAGCCGCTCGGTCTCCTGACCCTCGCCACCTTCCTCAGAAACAAAGGCTTCCGCGTCCGCCTGATAGACTGTCTCGACATCCACCATTCCGAAGGCCGGGGGAACTCTCCGCAGGCCCTCCGCCGAGCCTATGGGACCGGCAAGTTCTTCAGGAAGAGGATGCCGAAGCCCGAGGCCTTGAAAGACATCCCCAGATCTTATTGCCGATACGGCATGAGTAGACAACGCTTTATCGATGCCCTGAAGGCCTTCGGCAGACCGGCCGCGGTCCTGGTGACTTCCCACATGACCTACTGGTACCCAGGCGTCCAGGAAGCCGTCCGGACGGTCAAGGAGG
>Ga0068714_10006831_pt1 | contig 11410 bp, 7 predicted proteins | sample MTBNYHSulfiMetaG_FD_62988 | JGI IMG/M metagenome (GOLD analysis project Ga0068714, IMG submission 62988) | Enrichment culture microbial communities from rom New York Harbor, USA that are MTBE-degrading - MTBE-NYH (New York Harbor Sulfidogenic)... | ecosystem: Environmental > Aquatic > Marine >... | reverse complement strand
GGTTCGGAGTTTCATGAGGACACACAAACGGCTTAGCCTGGAATACCTTCCGCCTTATCAGCCGGGACTTAATCCCCAGGAGCGGGTGTGGCGACAGGTGCGATATGAAGCCACAACCAATCGTTGGTTTGAATCGTTGGATATGATTTGGGAAAGCGTTCAAGATACTACCCACTCATGGACAAAAGTTAAACTGAAACGTTTATGTAAAATAACTTAATGCGTTTTTATTAGTCCTAAGGAAATGAAAGAAATACGCTTTCGGGCAATCCAGCAAGTACAGGCTGGAGAGAGTCCAGAAAAGGTCATTCAAATCCTCGGATTTGCACGAGCTTGCATCTAAAAATGACTGGCCAGATATCGAACGGATGGCTGGTATGCTCTGCGAACTAGCAATCATTGTGGGCGGCCGGTAAAACTTATTGGCTTCGTAATTCGGTGGATCTTCCGGACGGTTTGTGAAATGGACCCTCGGCAGCTTATATTTGTTTTTGCCCTTTGGACCCGTACGATAATCTCCGAAATTATTAACCGAAGGTTTGGAATCAAACTCAGTAAAATTTCTGTCATTCGCTTGTTGCATCAATTCGGATTCAGTTGTCAGAAACCGCTGTATCGTGCTTACCAGTAAGATTCTGAACTTGTCAAGCAATGGAATTATCAGGTTTTTCCATAAATGAGGAAACGGGCTAAAAATGAAGGCGCCGATATTTACTTTCAGGATGAATCCGGTGAGCGCTCTGACTTTCTTTAGGGTACTAATTGGGCACTGAAAGGACAAACTCCGGTTGTTGAGTTTACCCTCGCCCGCTTTGCGTTGAATATGATTGCGGCAATATCCCCTCGCTGAGATATGCATTTTATAATTATGCAAGGCGGTATGAAAGACGATCAGATATGTGATTTTTTGAAACGTCTGATGCATGATCGCGACGGTAGAGTATTTTTGATCTGGTATGAACATCCGACTCATAAATATTAAAAAGTAAAACAGTGCATTGAATCCAATGATAGCCGGGTACAGATTTTTGTCTTGCCGTCTTATTCGCATGATCTGAACCCAACTGAACAAGTTTGTAACTATGGCAAATCCAAATAATATCGAACGTCAACCGATCAGCGGTCCGGAAAACCTGAAAAAGGCAGTTATCAATAAATTTTTCCGTCTTCACAAATTGATAATAAAAAATACACTATCTGTGAGGGACTGATTTTACAGGCATTTAGAGCGACCCTATGAAGCCACCAGCAGTCTGTGTTTGCAAATTACTAAAAGAAGCAAATTTACCTACTTGGTACAAACAAGACATATAAGGATTTCTTTCCAGTATCGTATTCATAAGGCTTCACAGCTTTTATGTGTGTTTACATAAAATTTGATGCAAGATCCAGGTATTATATAGACTTTTTGTTTACTTTTGAATCCATTAGTATATCAAAAATATTTTCTTACCTCTTCTTTACCTCAACGTTGCATAAATTTTGTAATTTTTACTTCTTTTTGATCAGGCTGCCTCTTGCAATACAGCCAGAAAGTGAAGCAAATCTTTGCAAACGGCATCATTTACGCTCATCGTAAGGGTAAAAATCGCCTTGGGGTTTTATACCCATATTCCATGGGCTACCGCTTATTAATGGCTTTATTGCTTTATCAAATAGATATCCTTGAAGTTAAAGATTTCCAAGAAACTATGCTAAACGAATGTCTATATGCTTTAGGTATGATAATAATATATAAAGTAATGACTTATGATTCTATTGTTCAATTATGTCAATGTCTTTTTAATATAACAACAAATTAGACATAAAAGTAAATTACTGCATCTGTAATTATTTGGCCTCAGGCGGCACTATCTCTTCAGGTATTTTCATTCCGAGTTCTTTTAAATATTTGTATGTCCCCAAATGCAATGGAATTATAGGCATTTTAACAGTTGCCGCTGCTACGGAACCAAACATGTCTATTGTTTCTTTTGCAATTGAACTTCCTCTTGCTACCTCCTTATAGTTTTCATTTACAGCTTTTGCCATTTGATAGACCACGTCAACAGGTAAATCCTTTTTAACTAACCATGGCATTGTATAGCCTATGCAATCGATATCAATGCTCTGACCTGGATAAGACCCAGCTTTAAGTGTTATGGGAAGGTACTTTAATGCAAGCATTTTATTTTTTTGCTCAGAGTTTAAACCTAAAAACACAATAGGCTTTGTAGCAGCTATCTGATTTATCATTGCATCTCCTGGGCCTCCCGATTTAGCAAATCCTATTATTCTACCATCTAGTACCGCGTCTGTTAGATGCTTCCAAGATGCTGGAAACCACTTTGGTTCTATACCTAATACAGCAAATGTCTCTTTAGTGTGTCTTTCAGATCCAGAACCAACGGCTCCAGCGCTGAATGGTTTACCTGTAAGCTCCTGTAATGTATTTACACCACTTTCCTTAACAATGAAATATTGTTGAATTTTAGGAGCTTCATTAAAGAGTAGCCGTGAATTTGGGTTTGCCTTACCTTTGAATTTTCCCTCCCCATTGTAAAGATCTTTTGACTCGAAACTTGTGGACGGCGCAATTTCAACATCACCTCGACCGTAAAGCATAGTATTCTCGACACCTCCCGCAGTTTCCATAATTCTTATATTTCCAATTTCTGGAACTTTTTCGCTCATTAACTTATTAATAGAAACAATGTGCCCATAGGTGGCTGATGTAGTAGCGCAACTAGCCGAAATAATAAGATACGGTTGGGCAGAAAGAGCAATATTAACTATGCCAATTACTAAAACAAACCCCAAAATCAAACTTAATAATTTGTTCTTAATTCTTTTATTCATTATAAACCATCCTTTTCTAAAGTTGTTAAAGTAATAAAAGTATTTTCCATTTATGATAACAAAGAGTTGTGCGTTACATAGAAGATAATAATCAACGCATATTTTTTATAAGTTAAACATGAAATCCTTAGCCCATGATAATTAATGAATTTGCGTTTTCTATCATACACAGCAAAAAGCATAATCATATTCTTACGTGATAATTTTACCTATGCCGCTTGTTTATGCATGGTTCTTCCAATAATCTCATCTTGTACTGCTAAAGAAAGTTCTACAAAATAAGCGCTATATCCTGCGACTCTTACAACTAGGTCTCTATAACTTTCAGGGTTTTTCTGTGCCATTATTAGTTCTTCAGGACTTAACATGTTAAATTGTATTTGATAGCCGTTTCTTTCAAAGTATGTCTTTAATAACGCTATTATTTTTCTTATTCCTTCATTAGTAGTAAACAATGATTTAAGAAATTTTTGGTTTAAAAGAGTAGATTCAGATGTAATATGATCAACTTTAGCAGCAGAGTTAAGAACGGCAGTCGGTCCTTTTACATCAGTACCCCGCATGGGAGATAGCGCTGCGTCAGCCAAAGGTTCATAAGCGCTTCTACCATCAGGCAAAGCACCCACAGCTTTTCCAAAATAGAAATGTGCTGTAAGTCCTTTCCTAGCTATTCCCCATGGATAACCCCATGGGCTCGTCTGTTGGGAAACCATAAGCTTTGTCCACTTGAATATATCAGTCATTAAACTGTCAGCATAATCATCATCGTTACCATATTTAGGTGCAGACAATAACATTTTTCGGAGTTTTGCATGTCCCTTGAAATTTTCCTTTAGTCCATTAATTAATTCAGAAACTGTAATTATATTCTCTTCATAAATTAACTTTTTAACTGCCGCCAAAGAATTAGCTAGGTTTTGGTGTCCAACAATATCACAATTGGATAGCAAACGGGGGTAACGCATTCCACCTTCTAAAGCATCATACCCAGTTTTTATACAATCATCCGTTAATGCAGAATGAAAGGGCAAGGGATATTCGCGGCCTCGCACAATTTGTCCTACTGACCAAAATTTACATGCATTTTCTATCATATACGCACTATGTTTTTTAACAACGTCATAAAAATCATCGAAGCTTTTAAAAGTTGTCGGATCATTACTATCAGGCCCAAGCTGTTTCCCAGAAAGCGGATCAATACCTTTATTAAGTGCAAGCTCTATCGCTTTTACAATATTCACATTTATTTTCCTGTAACTTCCAGACGCGAATTGTACATACCTTTCTACACAACCTTGGGGCGCCCAGTCACGAGCATCTTCTAAAGTAATGCCCTCTTGACACAAACCTAATATAGTTGGTTTATCATTAAAAAAGGCTGGCTTACCTCCTCCATGATCCCTATTCGTTTCAATTGCCTTAACAAGAAAATTTTCTGGAATGTCAGGATGGTATCGCAGGGTCAGTTGCGGTTGAGGTAGTTTAAGTTGCCGTTCACACTCCAATATTAAGTAAGACAATTCATTAGTAGCATCACCCCCGTCTCTTGTAACTCCACCTATTGTCAAATTTTGTAATTCCGTGCTAAGCGCAAATTCAGAAAGGCTTCCGGGCCTAAAAGTCAAAACTTCATTAAACTTTACCCATAGACATCCAAGAAGTTCAGCTACATCTTGGTATGAGGAATGGTTGTTGTCGATGTCCTTTTTTAATAAAGGGTAAATATATTGATCAAATCTTCCTGGCGATTTCGATTCTGAAACAGACTCTTGAAGGACACTAAGATGTACGAACCAAAAACTTTGTAATGCTTCATGAAAATTACGAGCTGGTTTGGCAGGCACCCAATCACATGCAGTAGCAATTCTTATCAACTCTTTTTTTCTATTTTGATCGGGCTCAGTTTTTGCTAATTCTTCCGCTAATTTTGCATGTCGTTTTGCATACCTGACAACTGCCTCTAAAACAATTATCATAGCTTCTCTATTGGCCCTTTTATGCAATTCTATTTCAGATATTTGCACAGATGAATAAAGTTCTTTTCGTACCTCTTCAATAACTTTTGTTATACCATAATCCACAACCTTCTTATAATTTACAGTCCCTCCTGATGCGGGTTTATTAAAAGGTTTAAAGAACACTCTTGAATCATAAAGTTCATGCATTGTATTCCCATACAATCTGTCTATTTCATTCCAAATTTTATCGGAAACACTTTTACCCATCCAGAAACGAGCTGATTTAAGTATCATCTCTCTATTTCTCTCGTCTGTTTCTGCCTCGTAAAAGTCTTGATCCATACTAAAGCTACTTTTTGTTTCAAACTCTTTTAAACACAGTTCAGCATCCCATTCAGGAAATGCAAAGCAACCGCGAACATGTTCAGTTTGAGAACCTACGATTAACTCGTCATCTCTAATGACGATTGGAATTTCATCGAACATTTTAGCATAACCCTTAGCTCTTCTGATCGGGTTTGGATCATCCCCTGTCTCAATCCAAGAATCTGTCAGAATACGCGCTCTCTCACCTGATATAAATGGCTTTTGATTACGAAACCTTTCAATCCCCTTTTTTATTCTTTTTGTTTGAAAATTAACTTTATCTATAATTTCTAAGTGCTCGTAATCTAATAACATAACTACCTCCTTTATTAGAATTAACCTTTAAGTAATTTTAACTTATCCTTAATTTGACTTCGTAAAGATTATTCTTGTAATTACTTCGGGAATTTACTATAGCCGTATTCATGAAATCAAACCCGGAGAAAGATCCGTAAACCCAGGAGGAAATCTTATGTCACCCCGCAGACGGCATTCCGCCGTATTGGGGGGCGTTTTGTGTCCTTCGTGAAAAGCTACCGTCACCATTTTCAATCCTATCGTCATAATGTCACAGAAAAGGCTCGGCAGTATGCCAGCGGTCTGATGCAGGCGGGTTCGCGCAAGAATATGGACCGGATGGCCGAAGTGGTCCCGGATTCTAAATCGCGTAATCTTCAACAGTTTTTGACTCACAGCAAGTGGAGCGCTCAGGATGTCATCGATCAGGTCGCCGGTGATGCGAATGAACTTTTGGGCGATGAGCAGACCGGCTTTTTCATCGACGAAAGCGGATTTGCCAAACAAGGGCCGATGTCGGCGGGTGTTGCCTGGCAGTAGTTGGGCCGGCTTGGCAAAGTCGATAATGGCCAAGTGGCGGTATTTGGAGTACTTGGCAAAGACCGTTTTGCAGTACCGGTGGATGTTCGACTCTACCTTCCCAAGACATGGATAGAAGACCGGCAGCGGTGTGATAAAGCCAGCATACCCGAATCGCACCGTGTTTTCCACACCAAAGATGCGCTGGCACTTGAAATGGTTCGGCACGCTCGGGCAAATGGTCTTCGGTTTAGCTGGGTAGGTGCAGATGGGGGCTATGGAAAAGGCCCCGGATTTTGTATGGCCTTGGATCAAATGGGAGAGCGGTTTGTCGTTGATCTTCATTCGGATTTTACGGTTTACCTGGACGATCCCCATCCCTACATACCTGAGAAGAGAAATAAACAGGGTCGTCCCTTCACCCGCTATCGAACAGACGCCAGAAGCTATGAGGTCAAAGAAGTTGTAGAGCTTTTTAAGCTTTCGGATCAGCCTGTATTGAAACTGCGCAAGACCAGCCGAGGGCCGCTTAAATTTCGGGCACTGCGCGTACCGGTATATGTATGGGACAAAGACTCTTCTGAGGCGAAACGCACCATTCTGGTAGCCACCCAGACACTGGGCAAGAATCCGGAGACCAAGATATCGTTGAGCAATGCAGCCGAGACGACCCAACTCAAAAGGCTGGCCTGGATGCAGCGTCAGCGCTATTGGATCGAGCGGGCGTTTGAGGACGGAAAAAGCGAGTGCGGTATGGCGGATTATCAGGTTCGCAAATGGAACGCATGGCTTCATCATATGGCTCTGGTAATGATGGCGATGTTGTTTATGCTCACTGAAAGAATGCGCCATAAGGCTACCTGTCCGCTACTATCGTGTTCGGATATTGAAGAATTACTCTCGCATTTTTTACCGCGGTGCGATGTCTCAGAAGCAGAAGTTATCCGCCAGCTTGAAGATCGACACCGCAGACGCCTATCTGCCATAGAATCACACATGCGAACACAACGAAAGCGGCTACAGCAGAATGGCTAAACTATATTTACGAAGTCAAATTAAACAATCTCAGATTATTATTGATGACGAATAACGAAACACCTCCTTTCACCCCCCTTTCGAGGGCCTCCAGTATCCGATCGGTTCATACCGCGCGTTCCACCCAGTCCCATGGGTCCTGGGCTTCTCCTGCTTGTTTAGTCCTTGCGGGCACTGCCGCAGGTTCGACTTCGCGCACTATCAACTTCACGCATCCACCTCCCTGCGTCCCTTGGCTCTGCGGGCATTACCCCGCCTCTTCGCTACTATGGACGATCTGACCCCTGCCCGTTCAGCTTCTGCTTTGCTTGCGCCAAACTGCTGCCGACCTTTGCGTGGGCAGGTCTCCCTGGTTCACACCGCGCGACCTTCCTCGCATTCCGTCACCAAACACCTGACGCGCCCCATCATCGCTTTTGCGCTGCCCGCCCAGCGTGATGGGCTTCCGGGATCATTCGGCTTCCGTGGGACACGCAGTCTTACACGGGGTTGCTGCCAACCTGCCAAGCCTTCGACCCGGTCTGGACTTCGCCTTGAATCCGCAGGCTCGTCACTGCGTGCGGCCGAATCGTGTTCGTCGTTATACTACGGACTGCCAGTTCGCCTCCGGTTGCTCCCCACCCCGCCTCGCGACGACGCAGTTACCATCGGCTACCGGGAGCGGGCATCTCCCGGAGGGGGGCTTTCACCCCCATGATCGCGCCTGCTTCCAGGCGCACGGATTCCGGCTTTCGCCGGAATGATAGTGTAAGGACAATTATGAGATTGTTAATATATATAACGTGTACTATTTTATTTAATCTACATCAGAATTTTGTCCATAAAATAATATCTTTGTTTGTTTTCTGGTCAAAATTTCTGAGCTATTTGTTACAATATAGAGGTCGAATTGTCATAATTGGTGTGCTTTTTTTCAGGGATATTAGTGATTGCAACCAATATTCAGGTTTTCAACCTCCTTCATATGAAGAATTCGCAACAAAAAAGATAACTTGCTAAGTACACAGAAAAGCCTTGAGAAGAATATGAGAAGGAATGAAGTCGGCAGTTTTGTCATATTTATTCACTACTCAGTTAGGGATAAGAATGCCCCTGAATTAAATATAAAACCAACCAACCGGTTGGTTGATAAATAATGGAAGCAAATTCTATTGTCAAGAAAAATATTAAATATTTTCAAAAATTTTTTATCGCCTGCCCGGTCGGACCGAGCTGTCATGCTGATATTCTGTCAAAAACTTCCCAGGAATGCTTGTTTTAAGACCTTAAAACGAATAAGGAATTCATGTTTTGCGAAGCCAAAACATAATTCTCGTTGAACTGAGCCGGTCTGGCTATTTGGATTTTAAGGATGGGGTTTTTAAACTATCCCATAAGGGAAATGAGTTTTGAAGTGAACCCGAAAAGAACTAGTATATTGTTTCAATCATTGCTGTCCAAGATAATCAGAAAAACGTTATTTGGTGTTAATAAATTTAGATAGTTGTCAGCTCCGCCGCTGGCTGCGCGGGGCTGTTAGAAAGTACAAGTAAATAGAAATATACAATAAAGTTTGCTTCCTTTTCATTGAGGCGGCCAGTTTGATCAAAAAAGAAACTTTAGGGTTGTGGCATCAAGCCATATTTTTTATTAAATCGGGCCATGGAGCGGCAGCAGTAAAGGTCCCTTCATCTCTGGAGCAATTATGCCCCTAAGTACACATCGGCATAATTATTATGACGTATTTTAGTTTGCATTTTTAACTTATCCGTGGTATTATCTCTTCGCTTAAAGGAGGTAATAATGCCACGAAAAAGCCCATATAAGGTATTGCTGGATACAGATGAAAAACGACAATTACAGGCTGTCGCACGAAAATATACGTCACAATATCGTGATGTCATGCGAGCCAAGATCGTCCTCCTTGCCGCTGGGGGACTTTCAAACAAGGAAATTGGCAAACGGCTTGATTTGCCTCGACAGATTGTTTCCAAATGGCGCAAGCGCTTCTTCGACCAACGCCTGGCCGGTCTCCTGGAAAGATCACGGCGGGGCAGGCCCGGCGCTTTTTCCCCCTGAGATCATTGTTGCAGTCAAGGCGCTTGCCTGCCAGTTGCCCAAACAGCTTGGGCTTCCTTTTTCCAGATTTACACACGATGAAATTGCCCGGCAGGCGGAAAAACATGGAATTGTCGCTTCCATCAGCGGGAAAACTATCTGGCGTTGGCTGAGCAAGGACGCTATCCGCCCCTGGTGTTACCGAAGCTGGATTTGGCCGCGAGATCCGGATTTCGAACCAAAGGCCGCCAGAATCCTTGATTTGTATCAGGGGATCTTGGAAGGAAAACCCCTGAGCGACCATGATTTTATTATCTCCTCTGATGAAAAAACTAGCATCCAGGCACGTCGCCGATTGATGCCGGTAACCGCTCCGACGGCTGGGTACTGTGGCCGTGTTGAGCACGAATATGAAAGAATGGGAGCTTTGGCTTACATGGCTGCCTGGGACGTCCGACAGGCTAAAATCTTTGGTTTGTGCAGGCATAGCACCGGAATTGATAGCTTTCACGATCTGGTCGATCTTGTCATGAGTCAAGAGCCGTATCGTTCGGCGCGTAGGGTCTTTTGGGTAACCGATAATAGCTCTTCGCACCGGGGACAAACTTCCGTTGAACGCCTTAAGAGCTGGTATCCGAATGCGATTCAGGTTCATACACCAGTCCATGCAAGCTGGTTGAATCAGGTTGAAATTTACTTTTCGGTACTCCAGAGGAAAGTGCTTACACCAAACGACTTTGAAAGCCTCGAAGAGCTTGAAAGCAAAATCCTCAGTTTCCAGACCGAATACGAAACAATTGCAAAACCTTTCGAGTGGAAATTCACCCGAGAGGATCTGAAAAATTTACTATCAAAATTCGATGATAAGCTAAAACTGGCGGCTTAAAAATACGTCACCGAATTTTCGCCCCAGAGCACTAAGGCACACCCATTTTAACCTTGTCCGGGATAGGCAACCGGAGCCGAACACCGGGGACCCTGCCCGGCTTCCCGGACAAACCACAGGGAGAAAGTGAGGGGCTTTATGGCGATATTGGCGGAGTGTCCGACATGTAAATTGAAACAGTCGGTTAAAAACAAAGTCTGTAAATGCGGCGAAAACCTGGACAAAGCCAAGCGGTCAGAGCGGGTCCGGTATTGGGTCAGCTTTCGCCTTCCTGGTGGAAAGCAGCGGCGCGAGCTTGTAGGAACATCGATTGAAGAAGCGAGAGCGGCCGAAGGCAAGCGGCGAGGGCAGAAAAAAGAGGGCAGATTTTTTGAAATGTTGCCGGCTTCCAAAATTACATTTAACGAGCTGGTAAAATGGTATCTTGGCATTGAAAAGGTGAAATCCCTTGCATCCTATGACATTATTAAAATCAGCTTGAATAAATTCAATGCTGTATTTGGCGATATGGTTATCAGCCAGATAAAGCCGGTTGACCTTGAGAACTACCAGGCCAAAAGATTAAAAAACGGCAAGGCGCCGGGGACGGTTGACCATGAAATCAGAAAAGCAAAAACCATGATACGCAAGGCATTTGACAATGACCTGGTCGGCGGGGACACGCTCAAGGCTTTTAACAGAATTAAAAAAACGCTAAAGCCGGGGTCTGATGTCAGAGATAGGATTTTAAGTCATAATGAATTTATTAAAATTATGAATCATTCGAGGGGCCATACAAAGGCGATTATTGCCATGGGTTATTATACCGGCATGCGCAAGGGTGAAATCCTGAATTTGACCTGGGATAAAGTTGACATTGTAAACAGGATGATCCGGCTGGAAGCATCCGACACCAAAGACAAAGAAGCAAGGAATATTCCGATATGTGATGAACTCTTGAAAATATTATTGTCAATTCCGGGCCGGGTAAAGGACAGCACAAAGGATAATCATGTTTTTCAATACAATGATTCAGCGATTAAGGGCGACATCCGGGACGGTCTCAAAAAAGCCTGCAAAGATGCCGGGATCGAGTATGGACGGTTTAAAAAGGGCGGGTTTATATTTCACGATTTACGGCATACATTCAATACGAACATGCGCAAGGCCGGGGTCCCTGAGTCTGTCATAATGGAGATTACGGGACACGCCACAAGAGCGATGTTTGACCGATACAATACAGTTGACCAGGACGACACCCGGAAGGCGATTAAAAACCTTGAGGTGTTTTTCGCAAATGTTGACCAAAACGTTGACCAAGGAAAGAAAAAGCCTTTACGAAAAAAAGCTGAAAAGTCGTAAAGGCTTGATTTTATTGATGGTGCCGAAGGCCGGATTGTACTCAGCCATTGAATTTATTCGATTTTCTCATTACAGCGGCCAAGCCTATTGTACTTAAGATCATTTAGTTGATTTTTGGATATTTTTACACACC
>Ga0068714_10006830_pt1 | contig 11410 bp, 15 predicted proteins | sample MTBNYHSulfiMetaG_FD_62988 | JGI IMG/M metagenome (GOLD analysis project Ga0068714, IMG submission 62988) | Enrichment culture microbial communities from rom New York Harbor, USA that are MTBE-degrading - MTBE-NYH (New York Harbor Sulfidogenic)... | ecosystem: Environmental > Aquatic > Marine >... | reverse complement strand
ATTCGTTTTAGACGTTGTGCTTGTAGAGCCCCCTCCAGTCCTGCGGCCCGGCGGCGAAGAAGAAGCGCACCTTGACCGGCATGACGTCGTTTGTGAACATCAAGCCGGCGGTTGGCGAAGCCACGCTGAAGATCTCGGGAGTGCGTCCGTAGCGGAAGCCGAGGCCGATGGAGGGATAGAGCATCGGATCTGCCACTGCGGCCCAGTTGGTGGCGCTGGTCCAGAGATCGATGACGATGACGCGCTTTCTTGCCGCCTCCATCCTGGCGCTGTGCGAGTTCCCTTCGGCGAAGGGGTTCTCCGCGCTCGCGGCGCTGTCCGCGCTCGGCTGCTGCTCCGAGGCGAGGATCTGCAGGGCGGTTACCTCCAGATCGGAGGGAACGAGCATGTACCGGGGTGCGGTGAGTCCGCCAAGGCGCTCCTCGGAGTTGAGCTCGGTCTGCTGCCGCATGGCAATCTTGGTCGCGCCCCAGGAGGACCACGAGAGCGCGGTGCTGCCGAGGTTGTTGTGGCTGGCATGGAAGAGGACCAGGCCGTCGCTCATGGCGGGGCCGGTTCCCGAGTTGACGGTGAAGATCCCGGCTATGCCTTTTGCCAAAGTGAGGTAGGCGGCCTGCGCGAGAGCACGCGGAGCCGCGCGGAGCTTGTGGGTCTCGTCTTTGTCAACCGATTCCAAGGTGATCCCGAGGTATCCGCCCCTTTTCAGGAAGGCGGCGGTCTCGGTCTGGTCGTCCCAGGTGAGCTCCGTGTAGGCCGCGCCTTCGGCAACGGTGGGGAGATCCCCGATGCCCCCCAGGGTGATCCACTTGATGTCCTGGAGGGTGGTGAAATCGTCGATGATGACAATCGGCAGCCACCATTGCGGGTACTTCTGGAATTCGTTGACCACCCGCTTGTTCAAGGCATTGGCGACGAGCCCGGCCATGGTGCTCGAATTGACATTTGCGAGCATGACCCGGTCGTGGTGGTAGAGGCCTGTCATCTCGTAGTCGCCCGAGAGCAGGTGGTACATTTCACGGATGCCGGAGAGGGGCTGAATCCCGTCGGGCGGACGGGTGCCGGCGAGCAGGGCCTCCAGGGCCGCCTCGACCTGCTCGATGGAGGTCCTTCCCATGGAGATGGCGGGCGACCTCGGCGCGATCCCGCCGACCTGGATCACATTTGCCTCTGTGAGCTCAGCGAGGTACCGGCGCTCGGTCTCGATTGCCGCATGGAGCTGCTCGGGGGTTGCGTAGTCCTGAACGGCCAGGCGCTGCCGCGCGATCTCCGGGAGCCCCGAGGCGAGGATAATGGCCTGCATGGAGCTTTGCCTTACGGCGGTGAGCCAGGCGTTGTCCTCGGGGGTGATGACCTGCCGGGGCCGGGGTGCGGGTTGAGCCGGCGCAGGGGGCTCCGCAGGCGATTGTGCCATTTGCTGCGGCTGCGCAGGGGGCTGAGCGGTCTGCTGCGGCTGTTGTGCGGGCGCAGGAGGCTCAGCGGGCTGAACAGGCTGAGTAGGCTGCCGGCTTAATTGCTCTGGCGCAGCTGCCGGCTCCCGGGGCGGAGTTGCGGGAGGATCTGCCGGGGGAGCCTGCGGCTCGGTTACGCCCTGTTGGTTGAGTTTGATACGGTTCAGCATTGCTTTCATTCTGCCCTCCGCTGCGGGTCCGAAGACCCAGTCGATGGTGTCCACGTGGTTGATGCCTGTGAGAATGCGGTCATAGCCGTTCTCATGCTCCGAGTACTCGAAGCGCGGGTAAAATATGATGGAAAGCCCGACATCCGGGACCGGCTCGCCCGCTTTGGCGTCCTCGAGCAGCTGGTCCAGCAGATCGCCGAACTCGGTAGCCAGGCGTGTGTTGTAGAATCTGATGGCGCCATCTACCGACTGGGCCGTCTCGTTCCATTCCGAGTTGATGGAGAGGCCGACGAGGTCGTTAAGGGACGGGTTGTCCTGGAAGAAGTCCGGGTGGTCGATGAAGGACGCCCGGCTGTTGAACATGCCGGCGGCCACGGCCTCTTTGAGTGGATCTGCCGTTATGACCAGATTGCTTGCCCGGCCTCCCTTGGCCGTGGCGCGGCCGGTTTTAATGAACTGGCAGGGGTACTCCCGGCGCTTTTTGTCTTTCTTTGCAAGTTTGACGAGGGAGCCGGAGAGGATCACCATACCGCTGTTCTCGTCGGTAGGATCCACCGATTGAGATTTTGCATCCTTGCCATGGACCGCGCTTCTGTGCTGCTGCAGGTGATCGATCACCGCCTGCGGCGCCTTTTGCCCGGACCTCCCACCCTGCGCGGCGGACCAGGCGGCATCCAGTCCCCCCTTGTGCAAGTACATGGTGCCGTCCTTCCAGACGCCGTCATCGTCCTTTTCAGTACCGCCTACGATGTGATGGTGGGGATACTTCCAGCTGGACTTTTTGTCCTCCTCGCCCATGTCGGCGTGGGCCTTACGAGGGAGCGCGGACTTGTCGACGCTGCCCCAATCGGGCTCGGAGTCGGCCGTCTTGGAGTTGTGGGTGTGCTTTTTGGCCGCCAACTCCTCTACCTGCGAGCCAGAGAGAGCGACACGGTAGACAATTGGGTTCACTGTTTTCCCTCCTTCAGGTACTTGTCCTTGAGATCCGGCCAGATTTCTTTCCGCGTTTCCTCGGCCTCTTCCATGATCTCCTGGAGGACCTCCTTCCGCTGCGGCTTGCCGGCGAACTCGAAGACCATGTCCATCATGAGACGGGTGAGCTTGGTCGATGGGCCGGGCAGCTCCTGGGCGATGGATTGGAAGGCCCTGGCGAGGCCTCTTGCCGCCCTTGCCAGCCGCTCGTTGTCGGTGGTCGAAAGGTCCGTGGTGACGACTTCGAAAAGCTCCTCGTAGTCGTCGGTTTTGAGTGGTTGAGCCTTGCCGGCCTGAACCGCGCGCTGATAAGCGTGGTGGAGAATGTCGCACAGGATGTGGCAGAAGTATGCCTGGCGGCGCAGCAGGTGCTTCTCGGTCGGGTCCTGCATGGCGACGGCCGTCGCCCGGTTGGCGTCTCCGCCCTCGCCCCGCCAGTGCGCCGGGTAGCCCGAGCCGGCATCGACCATCGACCTTACCGCCGTCAGGTCGTGCTGGGCGTCTGCACCCCGAAGATTGGGGTTGACCGGCTCCCAGGTTTCGGTGCTGTCCTTGACGATGACCGAGCCCGACTCGGGCGGTGACTTGTATTGCTCGCGCTTTTCCTTGAGCTTGTCGGAGGGGACGGTGACCAGCCAGAGAAACGCCCTGATCGCCCAGTGCAGGCGCACGCGGTCTTCGAGCATGCGCGAGTAGCGCTGCAGCCAGGGGAGCATGGAGGTGAGGTCGCCTTCGCCGAGCAATGCCCCGAGGGGGCGGTTGATCGAGTAATGGAGCATGACGGCCTGCGAGCTTGCCGCTTCCGGATGATCGGGCGAGAGCCAGGTGCGCTGGTCCCTGGAAAGGATCGACTCCTCGAAGGATAGCTCGGTCTCCCAGTCGTTTTCGGCCGAGTTGATCTTCTTGATCTGCTCCTTGGTGACGAAGCGGATGTAGCTCATGCCGTCGGCGTCATTTCTGAAGAGTGCGACGAAGAGATCTCCCGCACGGCACAGCTCGTCGCTCATGGATTCCAGCCTCAGGGCCATGCGGTTTTTCCGGTGGCTCCAGAACCTCTTGATGAATGCGTCGAGGTTCTTGTCCGGAGAGCTCACCTTGATCGTTTCGCCGACCGTGAAGTCGGTGGTGATGGCGACGATCCGCTTGGCGATCGGGTTCTTCCGCCAGGCGGTGAGCGCGTCGGCGTAGAGCTTCGCGACGGTCGGCTGGTCGTAGTCGTGGCGCGTGTCCGTCGTTCCGCCCCAGCCGGGCGAGTCGTCCACCCTGGCGGTGATTTGCGCCAGGAGAACTTTCCCGAGCACCCATCTGGCTATGCGCATGCGAATGGAGTCGAGCATCAGGCCTCCCTGGCTGAGCGCCCGGGCGCCGTGCAAACGGGTTTAATTCCGGCAGGGCTCGCACATGGTCCTGACGCAAATCTGACACCGAGGTAGACCCAGCATGCCCTTATGCGGGTCATGCCGTCCTCGATGCAGATGTCGCGCAAGAGTTGGTCTGCAGGCCTGCGATACTGCTCAGGGTCGAGGTACCCCTCGCGCATGAGCTGGTAGAAAGCGTCATGGACCAGCGAGCCGCGCATGAAGTTCGGTGTATCGATCGCAGGCCCCGAGGGACCATCCCACGCGTAGCCCCGCCGTATGCGCAGCAGGCCGTCCGGGGTCAGGCAGATGAACTGCGTTTTGATGACCCGCGGCGGCCTGATCTCCGTCCACACCGTATAGGTCTTGCAGAGCTGGTATTTATAGCCGCCTTTGTACCTGATGTAGTCCATTCCGATCACCCGAAGATTGCGCCGAAAATGTTAGAGAGGAACCCCTTTTTGGGGATGTCCTCGGGGTTCGCCTGCGCCCGCTCGAGAGCGACCTCGATCTGGTCGAGAGTGAAAAGCGCCGGTCTTTCCCCGTCTTCGGTGATGACCATGCAGGGGAAGTACTCGTCGGTCTGGCCGAATCGGAACTCCTTGTTTTCGACTTTTTCCGATAGCTCGATGCGGGATGCTATGGACATGTGATCCTCAATCGTTCTCGCGTGCGAAGTAATCGCGCACGGTAAGGGTTATGAGCGCCACCAGCCAGTCGGGAAGCTCGCCGATGACGAAGAGTGCGGCCGTCCCGGCAGCAAGCAGCACGAAAGTGATGAGGGCGCAAATTGTGCCGTGCGGTAGAAGCAATGTTCTGTGGCGGTCGTCCGTCATAAGCTCACCAGCGATGGATCTTGACTGCAAAAAGTCCCTTGGGCCACGCGCTGTGCTCCGTCATCTCGGAGCCGCGTGAAGGCGTTCGTAACGGAGTGCAGATTCTCTCGAGGAACGCATGTAATGGACGGCCAGCCGTGCGAAAAAAAGATCTTCCCTCTCCCATTGCCGGAGAATGGCGTCTTTTTTGCCGAAATAGACATCCATCGACTGCTCGAGCTTGTCGAGCTGGTAGAGGAAGCATTTCAGATCGCAGTCGGTGATGGGCACCTTGGCCGAGAGTACCGGCATGAAGAGGCCCAGGAGCATGATCTCGCGCCCCGCGTAGTCATTGACGAAGGTGATGTTTTGCTGCGCCAGGGTGAGCAATTCGAAGTAGGACGGTGATCCGCCTGCTAGTAACTGCCTGAGGTTTTTTACCGCGCCCCTGGCCGCCTCCTCGGTGTACTCCGGACAATGCTCGATGGCCTCGATGTTGGCGATCACAAGCAGCGAGCCGATGTTTGCCGGATCGACGTTCAGCTGGGCCGCCGTGTCGTAGATGTAGCTCGGCTCGTCGTCCGCGCAGAAGGACGGCCGGTGTGGAACCGTCCCGCAGCCGCCGAGGAAGAGCATTGCGACGAACAGGATCACGGTTGCCGAAAGAAGGGCGATTGATGCGTTGAGTAGTCTCTTTGCCGACATGGTGTGTGCTCCTCGTGCTGTGGATTCTATCCTGGTGGCGTGCGTCGCCAGATCGTGTGCGATGCTTGCGACATGGCGAGCGGCCGGTGGCGTTAAGTAACTCGTTTTGCTCAGGGCGATGAGGCGGTATTGCACATATTTGATGCCCAGCACCGCGTTGATAATGTCATGTTGCTGATGCAGGTCCACCGCATGGGACCTCCCGCTTAAAAAACCTCGTCCATGCCGGCGAACGGATCGTCGGCGTCTATTACGTGACTCTCGCCCGTTCCCCATTCCTGCTGGTCGAGCACCCAGCACAGGGCCGATGAGACGAGCATGTCGTCGAAGACCAGCTCGCCCGTGCGATGGTCCCGGGTGCCGTCCGGGACCCCCCAGGAGATGGTGCGGTCGGGGCCGGTGACAACCGAGCACTGGCAGTACTCGACCTGCGTCCAGAGCGTGTTTTGCAGCTTGTTTTGCTCAAGCGGCGCATACTCGCGGTAGCGGCCGGTCTCGACCACCGCCAGGAACCCCCAGCCGAGCTGGGATTTTGATTTTCGGGTGAAGACGAAGGGGATCACCTTGCCCGGCAGGGCTTTGTCGAGGAAGCTGACGAGTCCTGCGCCCACTCCGGTGGCGTCGGCGACCAGCCAGCGCGCGGCCCAGTGGTTGGCGATGCCCACCAGTTGGCTGTAGATGGCGGTGTGCTTGTCGCCGATCCACTCCTTGCGCCAGACGGTGCGGTAGGTGGGGGCCTTGACCGTCTCGACCCGGAGCGTGGACATGTCGATTTCGACGATGGTCACCGCCGTGTGGTTCCGGTCCTGGCTGGAGAGCTCGAAGTCGCCGTCCTCGGTTGCAGCCTCGTCCTCGCCGGCGACATCGAGCAGCATGGCGTAGATCTTGTCGGGCTCGGGAGTCTCCCGCCACGAGTGATGCCCCTGCATCAGAGCGCGGCGCTCGGTGGTGAACATGCCGCCTTCGGCGTCGATCTCCTCGGAGAAGAGCTGTGATTTTATGAGCGGGTGGTTTCTGCCCAGGCGCTGCACTTGTGTGTCGACGAACCTGCCGTAGGCCGGGACCTCGGATCTCACATCATCGGCGTTGTAGATGAAGACGCGCCGGATTCCGTCCTCCGCTTCGGCCTGCCGCGCCATGCGGATCTCCCGGGCAAGGAGCGTTTTACTGGTCCACATGGTGCCCCAGAAGACCCGGGTCGCGTTGGTGGAGGCGACCATGTTGACCAGGTCCTTGTCATATTTCTGGATCTGGATGTCCTGGGCCTCGTCGAGCTGCAAAAGGAGATTTGCGGTCTGGCCGACGATGTTGGTGTCCGGGGCTCCCGACAGAAACGCGATGCAGGCCGAGCCGACCCGGAAGATATAGCCGGACTCCTTTTTCCAGGCCGATTTAGTCAGGGGATTTTTCTTCAGGACCCGCTCCAGGCGGCGCATGGCGTTAAGTGACTGCGGCTTCCAGGTGGGGCTGGCCTTCACCATATCTTGATCGCTCCGGCAGAAGCGGCGCAGGAGGTAGCACTCGAGCTGTGCCTGCAGCTCGTTTTTCCCGGATTGGCGAGGCATGACGATGACAATGGTGAGGCCGAGATCGTTCAGGACCGAATTGATGACGGCCCTTGCGGGCGCGATCTGGTAGGAGCGAAGCTTTATCAGCGAGAGCTTGAGGGCGAAGGTGAAAAAATCGCCGAGCAGCCTGATGAGGGCTTTTACCGTCGAGCTGCCTGTATGCCGGGTGCGAGTGTCAGCCGTCATCGCGTGCCTTCAGGTGGAGGTTGTTCATGTGCAGGTTGAAAGCCTGCCAGAGAGCGTCAAGGGCCTTGTCGGTGCGCGCGGAGCAGGCCGCGCAATGGGAGTCGTCGACCTTGACATCGAGCTTCGTCTCGATTTTTTCCGTGAGGCGCTTGTTCTGGGCGGCAATCAGGCCGAGGAGGATGGTGATCACTCCCAGCAGAAAGCTTATGACTACCTCCCAGTGCGCGGTCATTGCATGTTCTCCAGTGCCTCCAGGATGAGCTCCTCGAGGGGATCGTCGGAGCCCCCGTCGAGGAATTGCTGGGTGCGGAGCATGTGGGCCAGCCGGGTGGTCGCTATCCCCAGGGTGGATAGAGCGGAGGAGAGAACATTGAGCTTGGAGAAGGCTTGTGAGTTGTCGCTGTCGGTACCTGTACGGGAAATGAGCTCCTGCTTGAGCTGCTCGATTGCTTCCGCGAGGTCGGTGGAATGGTCGAACACCCTGCGGATAGAGACGCGCAGCATGGCGATTTCATCGACCATACCGGCCCGTATCTGGTCCAGGTCGGCGGCTTCCAGCTCCTGGAACTTGCGGGAGTAGAATCCGTGGCGCAGCGCGTTGGTGTTCCCGGGCTGCCCTCCTTTCTTCCGCTTTTTCTTGCTCATGGCGGTTGCTCCGCAAGAATGTTGCCATATGGTAACACCAAAGGCAAGAAAAAAATGAAATAGTGTGGCGTTTTGCCACATGGCAAAGGGTTCATAAGCTTTTTCCCAGCAGACCGCCAAGGCTGCCGGCTGGGATTTGAGCGAACACGCATTTCCTTATAAATGCTTGAATATCAATGTATTGTGCATTGCTCTCGATCCATTCCAGGAGCCATTTGCAGGCGAAAAAATGGATCGTTATGGTTGTTTCCGGAAGTGGTTTTCCAGGATGGTAATCTGTGCCATATGGCACAGCCGGCTTTGTCATGGATGAGGCGCCGCGCGTCATGTGGCGGTCATCGTCGAGCTTTGGAAGGTTTTGTCGCTTTCGCATTTTGCAACTCCCTCTCGTAGGTACGCATCTGGGTCTTGGCCCACCAGTCGCCGATGCAGATGGCGTCGGCGGTGTTGATGTTCTCTATCGGCGTGCCGGTGATGTCGCTCGCCTTGAGCTGCGAGAGCCGCTTGAGGGCGTCCCGGCCGCAGCGGGAGCCGCCGAGCGACTGCTGCCACTCGAAGGGCTCGGCGAGCACCGAGTTTATGCCGTGCAGGCGGAATATCGCCTGGATGGCGCCGCGGGCCGCGCACAGCTCGGCGATGGACTTGAAGCGGCGTATACCTTCCTTGCTTGGCGGGATGAACTGGGCCTCGATAACGAGCAGCTCAGGCTCGTGGCGGCCGATGATGGTCGCCACCTGGTTGATCCAATGCTCTTTCCTGGTGATGAGACAGTCCCAGTAGATGATGTGCTTGCCGGCGTAAACGGCGAATGCCGGGGTCTGGGTGTCCGGGTCGCAGGCGCAGATGATCATGATGGGCTCCTTTCAATCGTCGAAAGTGCGTACGCGGCTCTGCTCTATGGTCAGCGATACGTAGGTGCGCTGGGCCGAGAGCAGCGGAGCGAAGTCAAGTTCGGGGTTTTCCGATTCGATTTCGAATTGTGCGATGGCGATGGAAACCCCGAGGTTGTTGGTTTTGGTCTTCAGTGCCGCAAGTTTGGCCGTCTCATATTTGGTGGTCTTCATTTCACTCTCCCGGCTGGTATGGGTGATAGCCGTCATGCTCCAGCTGATCCAAATAGGCGGCTGGAATTCCGGTTGCCTCACTCCGTGTGCAGTGTTTGCAGCGAAACGCGTAGCGGTAATGGCAATCGTGGTCCAGGTTGTATTTTTTCACGAAGAGGATGCCTGCGTCGCAGTTAACATCGCAATGGATTGGAGGATCGCGGGTATATTGCCGGCCGGTTGATGAGAGATGGGCCTGGAGTGCGTCGCGGATCGCCATGGGAAGGTTTTTCGGGAAACCTGGAGCTTGCTTGGCGTGGTTGAATATCTCCTCGATTTGCTCCGAAGGTATCCGCATCCTGTCGAGCTCGTCGCACCACATGTCAACGGCGTACTTGCTGGGCAGCACCTTGAGGTTGTAGTAGTAGACCAGCTTCTTGATAAGCTTGCGGTATGCGAGATCAGTCGTCTTTTCCATGCTTCTCCTTTGCCAGCTCGGCCTCCATACGCTCGAGCTCGATTTCCCAGTCTGTTAAGGCGCGCCCGCTTGCCTGGCGCAACGGCTCGTCCTCCCAGCAGGCGCCGTCTATCCAGGTGGCCGGATGCGGCACCTTGGAGGGGTCGCGATGAGCGAAGTCGTTGTCGCGTTGAGCGATGTATGCGGAAAGAATCCGGTCCATCAGATCCGGTGACGGATTAAGGTCATAGATGGCGATCGCGCATTCCTTCTTTTTGACCTTGCGCAGCTGCGCCGACCACCAATCGTTCTCGAACCAGTTGCGGAGACCGTTGCCCAGGGCGTTGACCCATGCTTCCGTTGAGGCCTTTTTGCCTCCCGCAGGCTTTTTGAGACGCACGCCGGTCATCGGCGATGACCGAAGAGTGGTTTTATCTGCTATAGGAGCAGGAGAAGGAGCAGGAGCAGGAGCAGGAGCAGGAGCAGGCGTTAGCTGCATTACGTTAACGGGTCGTTCAACGGTCGTTAACGAATCGTTCAACGCTCGTTCAACGGTCGTTAACGAATCGTTGGAGGGCTTGTTGGAGGCCATTATGATGGAAGTGTACTCGTCTTTTGAGATGGCGGTATAGCCCTGTTTTTTGAGTTGATCGTAGAGCGGTCGGTGGGTCATGGCCATTCTCGATAGCCGAGCACGGTCGCTGCGAGGCTCGCTGCTGTATACCCAGGGGTTGTGGTCGGCCCAGTCGTGGATGGCGTGGACGCCGCTTGGCAGCTGGTCCAGCCAGCCTACCGAAAGGAGGATTCGGACGAACTTTTCGGGGTCTCCGTGGTAGTTTGCGGCATGGGCTATATCGTCATTGTCCATGCCTGTAAGCTCGCCGTGGGGGCGGTTGTCGGCCGTGTAGCACCAGAGCCACAGCAGGTGTTCCGCCGCTGCGTCGCCGATATGCTTTTTTAGCTTCGCAAATTTATGATGCGTGAGCAGTTTGGTCGAAATTCGGATGTCGGTGCTCATGGTTTTGACCTCGTTTTTACTTCGTTAAATGGTCGTTGTAACGTCGTTGATTAGTCGTTGTAACGTCGTTGAACGGTCGTTAACGAGTCGTTAACGAGTCGTTAACGTTTCGTTAGCCAGTCGCGCTTTTTTCTCCCACTTGGACAGGCAGCAGTGGCATACGTAGCGCCACCGGGTCCGGCCCGCGTCCGCGGGTATCCAGTGGCCGTCGAGATAGTCGAGCCGCCGGCATTCGGAGCATAGGGTGGGCATGATATCCTCCTGTGGATGCGTTGCCATATGGCACGGAGTGTGCAAATCGTGTGTAGTGCGGCTGCTTACTTCATGAGATGCTTCGCATCATGCGAGGAATGTCGGCTGGCCCTTGGCGTCATTCTGGCGCCTTTCGGCATCCCGTGCGGGAAGAGGATCTCCTGGACCGATACGAGGCCCTTGGCGGCTGCGCTCATCTTGGCGGCCGTGAGCGGAGTGACCGACTCCCTGCTGCCGGCCAGGTAGCGCGTGACCGACGAGACGGGGACGCCCGCGCGCGCGGCGAAGGCGGCGGCTGACAGATTGTTGTGCTGGAGAAAGTCCTTGAGATTCATGTGTATCCTTTCCGGGATTTGGTGCCATATGGAGATGGAACTGGTAAAGGTCGCCTGACTGTGATAAACGTGGTACGTCGCGCAATCACTGAGGCGTGTGGTGCGTGGCGCGGCTCAAACCGGGAGGCTGGCTGATAAGGAGCCGTTCGTTATGTATGAGGAAAGGCGAGACGAGAGATACTGGAAAGTCTGGGGATACCTTGTGCAGCTCGTGCAGGAGGAGCTGGAACGAACGAACGAGGCTGATGTCGCCCGCCGTATCGGTGTCACCCGGACAACGGTCAACCGATGGGTCCGGGGTCAGCGCGGAGATCGCGTGGACCTCAGTGTGTGTTTGCGGATTATCGCAACACTCGGAGGTGATCTGGTGGAGCTCGCTCGCGAATTGGGGTTTGAGAAGGTGGCTCGCATTTTAGAGCTTAGAGAGGAGAACCAGCA
>Ga0068714_10006829_pt1 | contig 11411 bp, 15 predicted proteins | sample MTBNYHSulfiMetaG_FD_62988 | JGI IMG/M metagenome (GOLD analysis project Ga0068714, IMG submission 62988) | Enrichment culture microbial communities from rom New York Harbor, USA that are MTBE-degrading - MTBE-NYH (New York Harbor Sulfidogenic)... | ecosystem: Environmental > Aquatic > Marine >... | reverse complement strand
GACCACACGGTCCGATGGCAATCGGGCAGCGACGTCAGCGCCCTGGCCGGCCGGCCCGTCCGCTTGCGCTTCGCCCTGCGCGACGCCGACCTGTACGCCTTCGGCTTCCGCACCCGGGCCAACTGACGCCATCGGACGCGGAGACAGACCTTGTCCCTGGGATATGAGAGATGCGATGAGGAAGACGCGTGACGTGAGACTTGCCTTTGTTGTGCTAACCATTGGCGCCGTCGTCCCGCTGGTCGCAGGGATTTCGGCGGCACTCGATGGAGATTGGCCAAGAATGAGTCTCTACTTCTTTGGCAGTGCCCTGGTGGCCTTCATTGAAATGAGCTGTCTGCTGGGGATCAAGATAGACGCTTCTTTCAGACATATGGAACGCCGATTCCTGGGAGAACACACTGCGCCTCCACAACCGAAGTGCGTGGCAGTACAGGTGTTGCTGATATTCATGATCTTGTCTGTGGTGGTTCATATGTCCCTGGCCGCGATCGCATGTCTGGGTGAACACTGGTTCCGGCTCGGTGTCCACCTCATGGCATGCGCGATCACGGTCATCGTGTGCACCGCCGTCACGTACGCAGTCGCAATCGGTGCGCGTTCCAGGCGATTCGAGAAACTGCTTGGAAGGAAAGAGGGACAGGTGGTTGGCCGCTCCGAATAGAGGAGGCGATGGGATGTCAGAAGGCCCGAGGAGACAGACAGTGGTTCGCGTCAGACGAGCATGTGCGTTGGTGGTCGGGGTTATATTGTGCAGTTGCATACTCCTGCCGCTCTCTGGGGTGGTTTCCATACGTTTGTGGCTGTGGCTTCGGAGCGCATTCCTCCTGGAACACCCTGCATGGGCCGTGCTCACAGAACCGCTGTTCGAAGCGACTGCCTGCTGCGTATCAGGTCTCTTGACCGGTCTGATTGTCGGCTTCCTTTGCGCAGACCGAGAGATAAGAACAGCGATGCTTGCGTCTCTGTTGGTCATTGCCTTGTATGCCTTCGAGATCGGGCTCACCCCATATCGTGCCGGCGAGTTCAACAGGTGGTCGGTTTACGTGGTGTTCGGGCAGGTCCTTGGTGCAACGTGCCTGGTTGCTTTCGCGATCTGGGGGGCCTGGCTTGTCGCCAGGAAGCGCCGGAGATCGGGGCCATCATGGGGTCAGGCGGCAAGCGGGATAAGCCAGCAGGGCCAGCCAGGGATAGTCGCCGATTCAGAGGCAACGCCATCTATCTGATGGATGGCGGTCCGTGGTATCGGCGATGGATGTGAATCGCGTGCACGACGGAGGGTATGGCAGATGAGATTCGCGGAAGGGGAAAGGGACCGGGGATGAATACGGTCAGAAAGACACTGAGACTGCTGGCGGTCTGCTGCGTCTGCACGGTGCTGTCTCCCGGCGAGGAGGCAGAGCAGCCGGACACCGCCACGGATAGCGGCGTGACGATCGAGATCACGGACCTGGACGTGAACGATACGTCCCTCGCGCTGACCTATGTCATAGGCAATGGGTCCGATCGCGAAGCTTGGGTCTGTAGCAAGATCGGGCGCATACCCTTCGAGGTGTTCCTGACGCGTGACAAAGAGACCCTCGTGATCAGAAAACGACTGGATGTTCCTTCCAACACGAGATGGCGCAAAGAGCCGGTAGGAACGTACGTACGTCTCAAGCCCGGCGATTCTCTGGCGGAGTCGGTGCAAATCGCTCTGCCGGTGAGTCCATCGGTCCTGTATGCCACCGAATACGCGACAGAGTCGGTTCAACCTGTGCAGCGTCTGGCTCTGGAGATTGGCCATTACGACGAGGATTTGCCCGCGCTGATTCACAGCATCTTCGCCGTAGCGGAGGCGTCCGGCCTCACCAGCCGGGACGTTCCTTCGAATATCTTAAATACCTACTTCAGAGGGTTGAGGGTCCGAGGCAATCTCGGGAGTTTTGATCAGGTGAATCCGGACCCGTATGGTCGTGGGTTTGTCTACATAGGTTATTCCTGGCAGGCCTTGACTGGCGAGAAGACCCTGCGGGCGGACGTTAACGATGTCTCCATTGCCTATGAAGGGTCTGATGGAAGCGAATTCGCCTGGCAGGTGCAGAGGCATTGACGCGCAAAGACGCAAACGAGGAAGAGCCACAAAAGGTGGACGTCTCCTCGTGAGCATGTTGTACGGTCACTCTCGCGGACAGGCAAGCGGCAGTGAAGGGGCGAATGGTTGGCAACGAGTCCCACGGCGGAGCGTCACGGCGGCGGACGGCGTCCGGGGAGATGCCGGCTAACCGAACAGATGTCTCCTCATCTCGTCGAACTGGTCGAGGATCGAGGTGACCTTCATCTGAACGGCAAGGTACACGCCCTGCGGCAGTTCCGGATGATGCGACATGAAGCGGGTCGCCGTGTCGCGCACCAGGGCCATGAACCGGTTGCCTTCCTCGCGGTCGGTCTTGAAGTCGGGAATGTAGCCGCCGTAGTCCGAATCGATCAGACCTCCCAGACACAGCAGACCCAGGAGAAGCGCGCTCTGCGGCTCCAGAAACGCAACGGCATAGGGCATCTCCTCCAGGAGATGCCAGGCCCACTGACGAATCTCGGGGTGCTTGTCTGTGCCGAAGTGGCGCCATAGCGGTCCTGAATCCTTGTCGTATCCGTGAATGGTGAGCACCAGATTCGTCAAAGGCCCTACCCGCCCGGCGCGGCGCGCCAGCTCCTTCTCCGAATGCTCCTGGCGGTCCAGACCGGAGAACAGCTCGCGCAGCTCAGCGCTCCTGCCCTCGACCGCCGCACGGACCAGACCGATGTCCTTTGCCAACACCTCTTCCTTAGATACGACAAGGACGGACCGGGAGACCTGCGAGCCTCGGGACCGCCTGCGCACGAACCGATCCATGCCGTATCCCGCCAAACCATACACAGCGCCCCAGACAAGACCCGCTGCCATCTGACTGCCGGGAGCCACCTGCCTGTGCACGTGCTCGATCCTCTCCACAAGCGAACCGAGACGCGGCCAGATGCGCCAACTGATCGGCCAGACAGATGCACATGCCGGAATGATGACCAGCCCCAACGTCAGACCGGCGGCGCGCCATTGCCGGCCCGGCCAGAGGAACCGGACCAGGACGAACACCACCAAGGGGGCAGCGACGAGCAATACACCCAAATCCTTCATGGCAGCCCCTGCGAAATCATGCTTTTGCGTCGGACACTCCACACTACGGACCGGGGGAAGGCAGACCAGCATCATGAGCGCGTCCGCGGTCTCCGGCCCCCGTTCATTCCCAGAGGAAGCGCGTGGAGCCACAGGCGGGGCACTGCAATCCATTCTCGCCAAACCCGGCGCCGCACCGTATGCACTTCCTGGTCTTGCCCACAACGCTCTTGGACTTCGGTTCCTCTGCCGTCTCGGCATGGGCGACAGACTCTCCCCTGTCGGGGCCAGCTCTTCTACCGACCATCGCGGCCAGTCGGTTCTGATTGTAGAGAAGCTGAAAGGCGTGGCTCTGACTCAAGCCACCCGTGTCACGCACCTCGTAGGCGAGGGCGATGATATCCTGGAAGCCGCCGGCCATGGCAAATGCACTGAGCAGACGGCCGGAGCGTTCCGCATCCGCCAGCAGCGCGTGGGACTGCGCCAATTGCACGATGCGCGCCCGAGCATGTTGCAGCTCATCCCCGTCGAAGCAGGTGAATCCGGCCGTCGGCTCGTAGAATCGCACGTTTCGCTGTTTCGCACGGCGTCGGATCGCCTCACGCACGGTGGCCAGGGCGAGTGGATTGGCCCCCATGGCCTCCACTTCGGCCAATCCGTCCCCGAAGACCTCGTCGACTCCACAGATGAGCTTGCGCAGGGTGTCATCCGCACAGGGCTCTTCGGCCATCTCCGCCTTCTTGCGGCCCCTGAACCAGTCAAGAAATCCCACGCCGCACCTTCGATTCTCCGGCTTGTGTCAAGGATAGGCTTCCGGAACGCTTGCTGGCCATGGTAGCCGGCGCCGCGCTGAATGTCAACAATTTCCGCCGCCAATGCGGGGAATCCCGACACGTCTACAGGAGGCTGCGCCGAAGTGCCCGACAGCCGGGTGCAGACGATGTCGGCTTGCGCGGTCGTGGTGAGATGTTCCTCCACATCGACGAGATGAAGCGGCTTGTGCGGCATCGGCCGATGGATTACAGTTGCCAGCGGGTGCACGGCAGCCGGAGCTATGTGACATCGGCTGGCTTGGCGGAATGGCGTCGTGAGGCGCACGGTACGAAGCAGTAGGACCCCATGCGAAAGAAACGCGTCAAGGTGTTGCTCGGATCCATCGCCCTTCTGCTCGCCCTCTGGATTGTGTTGTCCTTCTGGGCCAGGCCCATTCCCGACCATCCCTTCTTCGGGGACGACAGGATTCTGGTGATAGCCCACCGAGGCGGCGCAGGTCTGTGGCCCGAGAACACGATCTATGCCTTCGAGCACGCCGTGGAGCTTGGCGTGGACGTCCTGGAGATGGACGTGCACAGTACGAAGGACGGCGAGCTGGTCGTCCTCCACGACGAGACCGTGGACCGCACGACGAACGGCACGGGCCGCGTCGAGGAACTGACGCTGGCAGAGATCCAAGGCCTGGACGCAGGCTACACCTGGACGCCGGACAACGGCGCGAGCTACCCGTTCCGGGGTCAGGGTCTCCGGATTCCCACCCTGGCGGAGGTCCTGGCGGCGTTTCCAGAGGCGAGGATGAACATAGAGATCAAACAGGGCCCCATCGCCGCTCGTCTGTGCGGGATGCTGCGCGACTATGGGATGGCCGAGCGGGTTTTGATCGTTGCATTCGACGCCCACACGATGAGCCAGTTCCGCCGGCTTTGTCCGGAGGTTGCCACCGCCGCGGCAGAGGAAGAAATCCGGATGTTCTATGGCCTGAACCTGGCACACTTGGGGAGGTTCTATCGACCGCCTGCGGAGGCCCTGGAAATCCCGGAGTATCACGGCGACCGGCGCGTGCTCACCCGGCCTTTCATCAGAACCGCCCATGAACGCAACATGCAGGTGCACGTGTGGGTGGTCAACGACATCAACGACATGCAGCGCATCGTGGACTTGGGGGTCGATGGCATCATCACGGACTACCCCGACCGATTGCAGGCCGTCTTGGGAAGGTCCGGCCCCCCGTGATCGAGCTGCCGGTGCCCTCGCGCCGCCAGGATAACGTCAACAAAGGGCACAGCCGTGGACAGGCCCGTCTTAAGGCTGAGGACGAGGCAAGGGTCACACGGGCCCGAGGCCGGAGCGGGAGGCGAATCGAACGTGGCGATCCTGCTCGTCGCGCACCCGGGCCAGACACCCGATCTTCCAGGTCCAGTTTCCGCCCCAGCCCTCGTCTCGCGCCTGCTTGCAGATTTCGATGGCCTTGCTGTACGAGCCCTCCTGCTCCAACAGGACGGCGAGCGTCAGGTAGCCCATGTGGTTGGGCAGCGGCTCGCGCGGGTGCAGTTCCCTGAAGGCCTTTGCGGCCGCGACAGACAGGGTGATCTGCTTGTGACAGGCGCCGTAGATCAGGTCCAGAGCGTCGAGGCTGTAGTCCCGCCACTTGCTGTGCAGGCGGATGATCTCCTGATAGACCAGGTGCAGGCCGATGATGTCGTCTTCGGCTTGCGCCCTTTCTTCCGCCTTGGCGAGGACTTTGGCGGCCAGGTGCCGGTCCTGTGCCTCGTTTCGCAGGCAGCCGGCCACCACGCTGAGCAGGACGGCGACGCTGGGGAAGTAACACGGGCCTCGGCCCCTCGTCAGCGGCCGGCTGCCGGTCGGCACGCTGGGGTGATGGAAGGCGGCCTCGATGTGGTCCTGCTCGGCCCTGGTGAAGACGGACGACCACCAGGGCCCCAGGCCGAAGTAGCCCAGTTGGCCCTCTGTTTCGTGGCGTCGGTGGCAAAGACGTGCGATCAGGTCTGTAGCGGTTGCCATGGGCCTTGCCCGCTTTCTGCATGGGGCGCCCGAGTGAACTGACACCAAATCTTCTAAGGAAACCCAAACCAAAGCCTACGAAACGAAAGGCCGCTTGCCAAGCGCGTGTTCTGCCGTCGAGAGGCCGACCTTGCGGAGGTCCGGGCGGATGGCGCAGAGGTTCACCGATGCGGCAAGCCGGACCCGATGCGCCGCAGGAATCCGCACGGGAATCGGCCCGTGGGAACACGGTGGGCTCTATTCGTTCTCTTCTTCGACGATCTCGCCGTCGACGGTGAGCTTCAGCGTCATCGGCTTGCCGCCCTTCCGGCCCGAGACCTCGTAGAACGCCTTGTCCCCTTCGATTTCGACGGAGGCATCGAGACCTTCGGCAGAGCCAAAGTACCTCTCGGAGGCGGTGCGCACCGCCGGGGGAATCGTGGCGTATGGCACGCTCTGCTCGCTCGTCAGCACCGTCCCATCGGCGGCGACGTCATACTCCACATCCCGGCCCCCCACCGTCGCCTCGACGTCGTAGACGGTCCTGCCGTCTTCCTCCGCCTTCTCCAGTTCCCGGATCTGTCCGCCGGCGGTCAGTCTCTCGATCGTGGCCCGCGCAGCCGGTGGAACCTCGGCCAGCGACACGGCCTGGGCCGGCGCTTCGTCTTGAGCCGGTTTGCGGAGCGCACTGCATCCAAACATTCCTGTGACGACGACGATGATCCCTGCACTCACAAGCACGCGGTACCACATGGCGTCATCTCCTTCCCTGGTTTCTTCTCATCGCGGACAGAGACGCGCGTGCGCCCTGCCGACGAGCACCCTGATTGGCGATCTTGCGTTTGCCCCAACATACCAAGCCCTTGCGCGGCGCACTCCATGATGCGCAGGCGTCGCGTCGGATTGCAATAGCTCCGGCCATCAATTCTCGCGCGGCGCGCCAATTCGCCCTGGGCCGGCGACGCAAATCGCGGCACGAGACGCGAATTGACAGAACGACGCGGTCGGTCTATCGTACACTTCCATGAGAATGGGCCCGTTTCGGGCGTGGTGCGGCCGCGGCGCCGCAAGGAAGCAATCGAGTTCAAGGAAGGAGAAAGACCATGAGAGTACGCATTTGTCTGATCGCCCTGCTGAGTTCAATCGTCCTGTTGGGGCTGGGCTGCAAAACCACCATCATCGACCCCAACTCGCAGAACCGTGCGACCTATCAGATGGGCAAACTGACGGTCGAGGAGCCCCGGGATCTCAACGCGGTCTACGCGGCCACGGAGAAGGCGATGTCCGACCTCGGATTGAAGGTGGTCCAGCGCACCAAGGACGAGCTCCAGGCCGAAGTCGCCGCGCGGGACGCGCAGGACAAGAAGGTGCTGGTTCGCCTGCTGTCGATCACCAAGGACACCACGAAGGTGAGTATCGACGTCAGTCCGGTGGAAAAGGCGCAGCGGATCTACGAGGCCATCCACGACAATATCGGGATGTGACCTCCACTCATACGACTCCCGGCGTGCGGGCTGTGACGCCCGCGCCGCAACCCGCACGCCGATTCGTGCCGTCCGGCGGACCAGTTCAGGCCTTCGACCGGCGTGGCAAGGTGTTTGGAGATATCCGATCTGGCTGTCTGCTTGTCAGACGGCCAGATCGTCAGACTCCTTCTTCTCCGGCACACCCGAGGGGAGGAACAGCGCTATGCCAAACGCCAGCGGGCCGAGCCGTCCGATGAACATCATCCCCGTGACGATGAGCTTTCCAATCGGTGTCAGGTCGGCGGTAATCCCGGTACTCAGTCCGACGGTCCCAAGGGCCGAAGCTGCCTCGAAGAGCAGCCCTTCGAAAGGAAAGCTCTCGGTGAGAGCGAGCAGATAGCAGCCGAGGATCAGCGAGACGCTGTAGAAGCCAAGCGTGGCCATGGCCGCCCAAATGCGCTCCTCCGGAATGGTGCGGCCCCAGAATGTGACCTTACCGCGACCGGTGAGCGTGCTGCGAATCACGGCGAAGACAGCCGACAAAGTCGTGGTCTTCAATCCGCCTCCTGTCCCGGCAGGGGACGCGCCGATAACCATGAGCATGACAATCAGGAACAGAGAGGCCTGAGAGAGCTGAGGGATCGGCACGGTGTTGAAACCGACGGTCGTCACGGATGTCATCACCTGGAACACGGCGGTGATGAGCCGGTCGTGGACGGGTAATGTCTGAATCGAAGGTTCCCCGACGAAGAACAGCACCACCCCTACGACGCTGACCCACGCGGTCGTCACCAGGATGACACGACTGGTAAGGGTGAAGGCCGACGTCTTGCCGATCAGGCGACGCCACACATCAACGAACACGATGAATCCGATTGCTCCGAGATAGCTCAGAACCGCGAGGATGACATTGACAGCCACATTGGCGCGGAATTGCTCAAAGCTGTTGTCATACAGACTGAAACCGGCGGTACAGAAGGCCGACACGCTGTGGAAGACGGCCGACCACAGGGCATCCGGCATGTCCAGGCTGGAGAAAACCGCAAAGAGCGCCGTGGCTCCGACTACCTCCGTCAGAAACGTGAAGACGGCAACGCTTCGAATGAATTTGTCGATCCGGAATTCCTGCGGCAGATTGAATACGGTCGATCCGATGAGCTGTCTCCGCTCTGACAAGGTCTGACTTCGCGAGAGGATGACGAAGGAACCGAACGTCATGTAGCCGATGCCGCCCAGTTGGATGAGAACGAGGATCACAGCCTGACCGAAAAGATTGAAGTCCTTTCCGGTGCTGGCCGTGGCGAGACCCGTGGTGGACATGGCGGACGTGGCCGTGAACAGGGCATCCAGAGCGGACACACGTTCGCTGGCGTGCGCAAAAGGCAGAACCAGCAGAATCCATCCCGCAAGGACGTACGACAGGTATCCCAGCGTTACCAGGCGCACGGGGTGAACCTCCCGAATGAAGCGCGAGAAGCCGTGTACAATCTCTCTCATAGCCGATCCACTTTCACAGGTCCTGCAAACCCAATCCACGCCGCGCCCCCGCGAAGGGATAGCTCATGGCGCGCAAGTTTCGTTCCGATTCGTCATCGCCTACTCTCGACAAACCCAAGTAAGTGTATTGGATGAAGGACACAGCCGTCAATATGCCAGCGCGCAGGTGGACGCCGACGGATACCAAGAGAAGCAGCAGAGCGCCGCGCTGGGAGGAGCCTTTCGCAACACCGGCCGGTTTGGGGCTGGTAAGCTGGTGGCGCGTGAGAGCGCGCCTTGGGCGACGGTCGCAGGTCCCCGATGTTTTACAGGGGACTGTGCGATGATCCGTCGGACGGAGCTGTTGATTCTGTTTGCCGCCCTGGCGGCGGGGACTGTCTGCCATTCGCCCAGGGCCGGACATTCTCCATTTCGCACCAATTCTCTCGCCGTTCGTGCGTCTATGTCCATGAGGCCGGGTGTTGTCCCTTCCGGCATGCCCGGAAAACACGTAGCATGAGACTCTCAGAGGTGCGGATGGGCCGAGGCAGTGTTGTGGCCACCGCAGTCTCGATGTGGAAGGAACTGGAAATGGCGGAAGCACAACACCATCAATTGAGAATCGGAGAGTCAATTCAGGTCAAGCGCGGCTTACTGGGCTACACTGCCCTGCTCTACGCCGGCATGCCCAACGACCGCACGCTCTCGTTCGCGGTCGTCGCGACCCAAGGGAACCGGGGCTGGGCCTACAATCTCTACCTCCCTACGGACCAACGTCACATCGACATCGCCGGCGTCGCGATCACCATCCACAGCACCGGCCCCGCCGCCGTCCAGCTCTCCACCGATTAGCCTCACGCGCGGGTGCCAACCCCAGGGCGATCCCCATGCATGGCGGGGATCGGGAGCTGCCGCAGTCATCCGTGTCCGCGCGGCCTTGGGCATGGCCGGCGGGTTTGCTATGGTTTAGGAGGGGGGCTGTGCGATGATCAGTCGGACGGAGCTGTTGATTATGATTGCCGTCCTGGCAGTGGGGACCGCGATCATTCTGCTGATGCTGGCTTCAGGCTGTATTAACGGGCCGGGCCTGCCGTGAACGCTGGGCGCACCTTATGCCATGCGGTTCGCGCGACCGTTCGTTCGCGACGTCCCAAGCTGTTTCGCGTCGCACGATATGCGCGACACAGAGAGCGCTCGCTCCGGCAGCCTCTCTTCACCTCCCGATTTGGCTGCGGTGCCTTCATCTGCTATAGTTTAAGGGGAGGTGGGCATGAAAAGCTTCTGGCTGCACCGCACGGGGAAGCTCTATGCGCTGAAACACGACGCGTTCGGCCGCATCGCCGGTGTCGCCGGCCCTTTGGCCTGGGACGACCTGCGTGATCCGGATGACTACGAGTACCATACGGAGTTGACCGCCTGGGCTGAAGGCGAGATCGAGCGGCGTGCGATGCATCGCATGCGTCCGGCCATGGCCTCGTAGCCCTTGCGGTCCTGTCTGCCGCCCTTTTCGATCGCACCATGGCCGCCTCCGCGCGCCGGCCAGCCATCGGATGCACCCTCCGCAGACGAGGCGAAACGCCAGGTCCTTGCCTCGATCGCGTTCGTTTTCTATGGTTTACGGGGGTGCACTATGAAGGACTTCTGGCAACACGACAACGGCAAAGTCTATGCGGTGCGCAGCGACTCGTTCGGGCGGATCACCGGCGCCGCCGGGCCGTTCGACCCCGACAACCTCGGCAGTCTCGAAGACTTCCACTACGGGCCCGGCATCGTCGAATGGGTCAAGAACGCCATCGCCGAACGCAAGCTTCGCCGCATCAACACCGCACCGGTCAAGCAGGTCCTGCCCAATCACTGAACCGACGACCCTCAGCGACGGACGGGACTCTTTGAAGGCGGTGGGCCGTGGCCCGAGGCGTCTTGCAATGCCGTCACGAATGCCGGCGGGACCGCGCAATCGAGGGCCTGTAACCGCTCGACACTCTCCCACGCCTTATCGTACTGCCCCATGGCGTAGCAGGCCAAGGCCCGCAGGAAGTGTGCTTCGGCGTGTCGGGCGTCAAAACCAATCACCTGCTCGAAGTCGGAGATCGCCTCGTCATATTGGCGCATCTCCAGGTGCAGACGGCCGCGATTCTCGTAGCCTTCCACGCCCTGCGGCACGATCTGGATCACCCGGCTGAAATCGGATACCGCTTGCCCCAAATTGCCGATCGCGACGTAGACCAGCGCCCGGTTGTGACAGGCGTCGACGAACACGGGGTTCCGCTGGATCGCGCGAGAGAACTGGGCGATGGCCTCTTCGTAGCGGCCCTCCCGGGCCAAGGCAATTCCCCTGTGGTTGCACGCGCCGGCGTCCTCGGCCGCCGCGGGAAGGACGAGAGGCTCACTCCGGAGCCGGTCCTGCCACGGGCGTGGCGGCCCGTCGAGCGAGCCGGCGAACTGCGCCTGCCATCGGCGCATGTCCTCGCGCCGGCGGCCCATCCAATGGGCCTCGAACTCGCGGCCCGAAGGCAGGTACCCCCTTCGCTGAAGCGCCTCGCAGCCGAGCGGATACCGGATTT
>Ga0068714_10006826_pt1 | contig 11416 bp, 7 predicted proteins | sample MTBNYHSulfiMetaG_FD_62988 | JGI IMG/M metagenome (GOLD analysis project Ga0068714, IMG submission 62988) | Enrichment culture microbial communities from rom New York Harbor, USA that are MTBE-degrading - MTBE-NYH (New York Harbor Sulfidogenic)... | ecosystem: Environmental > Aquatic > Marine >... | reverse complement strand
CCCGGAAGATGCGCTCCAGTTCATACTCCCGCATGTAGCCTCTTCCCCCGAAAATCTGGATGGCATCTGAGGCATTTTGTATAAGCGCTTCCGTCACAAAATTTTTCGTGATAGACATAAACATCATATCGTTGATGCCGCTGTCTTTTTGCCAGCTCAAATGATAGACAAGATTTTTTGCCGCTTCGAGGCGCGTCTTCATATCGGCTAATTTATGCTTCAGCACCTGGTGCTGCCCGATCGCTTTGCCGAAGGCAATCCTTTTGCGGGCATATTTTATCGACCGGAACAGAACATCCTCGGCCAAGCCCAAAGCCCCGCCGAGAATGCCGGCCCGCTCCCAATAAAGCGCATGGCGCATAACTTCCCAGCCTTCACCTTCTTTGCCGATTCTGTTTTCGACAGGCACTTTACAGTCGGTAAACCTGAATCCCCCTGTCGCGGATGCCAACTCACCCATTTTGCTGGGAGAGAAGGAAGGGTCACGCGAAAAACCGGAAAATTCATCCGTCACCGCAAAAGCCGACATTCCCTTGTGATGACCTTTCGATTTATCGGTGTAGGCAATAACCAGCGCGAAATTACTCACCGGTGCATTAGTGATAAAAGTCTTTTCGCCGTTGATAATATAATAATTTCCTTTTTTCTTCGCCATCGTTTCCAGCATGGAGTTGTCTGAACCGGCATTTTCTTCGGTCAAGGCAAAAGAGCCAATACGCTCCCCGGTCGCCAGTGGCCGCAGATACTTCTTTTTAAGATAGTCGCTGCCCATTTCCAGCAAAGACATGCCGCAATCACCGGTGTGCGGAATCATACAGGCGGCTGTACCATAAGCGGCTCCACCCAACATCAATCCCTGGTAGGCCAGCATGACCTCCAGAAAATTCGCTCCCCGGCCGCCGTATTCTTTGGGAAAGGAAAGGCCAAGCAGACCTACTTTAGCCATTTTCTTCCAGTTTTCCCAGTTGAACTTAGCGCTCTGATCAACGGCAATAGCGGTAGAGGCAAGCTCCTTTTGTGCAAATTTCTGCATACTGTCTCTCAAGGCAATTTGTTTCTTGGTTAAAGATAAATCCATTTTCTCATCCCCTCTTTTAATAAAGTTTTTTTATAGGAGTTATTAATCGTCCAATAATAGTAACAACATCATGCAGCATGCTTCGTGGTTTCATTTTCTAAGTATGAGCGGACGCGAGCCGGGCTCTTTTGTATCGATCTTATTTCCCGCATAACCGCGCGATGAAAATATTTTAGCTTCGTAATCATCTGTCGCCCTAAGGCGTTGTTCTTATTAATGATCGCAAAATAAATGAACATGTGTAAGAAATCTCCCCCCATTCCATCTTTACAAAAGAAGGGCATGCCTCCCTTTCGTAAATGGAGGTCAGGAGGGATTTTATAAAATAAATGTCATTTCTAATATGAGACCTTTAATAATATTGCTCAGCGCCCTGTGAAGCGCGCTTCTCTTCTTTCAATAAAAGATTTCACGCCTTCGGCGGCATCCTCACTGCGCATGATCGGCAGCATATCAGGCAGCAGCCGGGCAATGGCCAGCTTTTCTCCTTCGCTTTGCACCCGCCGGGCAGAAAGCAGGGAGGCGCGGACTCCCAGCGGAGCCTGCTTTGCTATCGTTTCGGCAATTTCCAAAGCCCGGTCGAACTGTTTGCCGACCTCGGTTACCTCCTGCACAAGCCCTAAACGGTAAGCTTCAGCGGCATGCAGTTCATCACCGGTCAGCAAATACCTCATGGCATTGCCCCAACCCATCTGCTGATGCATCCGGATCGTGGCTCCTCCCACCGGATAAATACCGCGCTTAATTTCCAGCATGGCCAAACGGATATCCTGCGCTGCAATGCGAATATCCATAGCTAAAAGCAGCTCCCAACCAATGGTGAAACATATTCCCTGCACCGCCATCACCACCGGCTTTTCCACATGTCTGGTATCCAGGGAAAGCCGGAAGGGATCACATGCCCCTTTGGGAAAGGGCATGGGATAGATGCCCTTCTCCAGCAGGGGCGCCCACTTTGTCAGCTCCAACCCACCTGTGAAATTTTTGCCGTTCGCATACAGCAAGCCGCAGCGCAATTCCGGATCATCGTTTAGCTCGCCCAGAGCCAGCGACAGTTCCGTCAACATATCGGGATCAAACGCATTCATCTTGGCCGGGCGATTAAGTCCCATGAGCAGAACATGACCTTTTCTCTCCGCCAACAGTTTTTTTTCTTCCATACAAGACACCTTTCTCGTAAATTTTTCAGCTGACTCTTTTTATTGCTTCTACTGTTCTTGCGCTGTTCCTGCTGATTTTTCAGCAGGCACAGCCACATTTTACAGAGTCAGATTTTCCCAAACGACGGCGACACCCAGCCCTGAACCTATACAGGCGCTGCTGACACCGTATTTGCATTTCCGGCGGATCATTTCCTGCAGCAGGGTGATGCTGATCCTGGTGCCGGTGGCGCCCACCGGATGTCCCAAAGCAATAGCGCTTCCATTAACATTGACTATGTTATGATCCAGCCCCATCTCTCTTTCACAAGCAATAACCTGGGCAGCGAAGGCCTCATTGATTTCAATCAACCCTATATCGCTTAATTTCAGGTTCGCCATGGCCAGAGATTTTTTGATCGCGGGAACAGGACCGATGCCAAAAATATGCATTTCCACACCGGCCGAGGCATAACCAACAATCTTGGCCACTGGTTTCATCTTCAGCTCCTGCGCCTTTTTCTCGCTCATGAGCATCATAAGCGATGCTGCGTCATTGATGCCGCAAGCGTTGCCGGCCGTAACCGTCCCGCCCGGAATGATGGGGGATAACTTGGCCAGCCCTTCCAGTGTTGTTTCCGGCCGCGGATGCTCATCGGTATCAAATATTTTTGTTTCCTTCTTGCTGACTTTTACTTCCAGGGGAATAATCTCCGCTTTGAACTTGCCTTCTTTAATTGCCGCCAGGGCTCTCTGCTGGCTCTGATAGGCAAATACATCCTGTTCTTCCCGTGTAATCTTGTACTTCTCGGCCAGATTTTCTGCGGTCTGGGCTGCCGGGCGCTTCTTAGGGTCGGGATTGTCGGCCAGAAGCTCGGTTAAGGTATCGACCAAAACATCATTTCCCAAACGGTATCCGTAGCGGCCCTTATTGATGGCATATCGAAATCCGGTCATGTTCTCCACACCGCCGGCCAAAACGATATTCTGACGCCCCACCCTGATGGCATCAGCCGCCGTGTGCAGAGCTTTGATGCTCGAACCGCAAAGTTTATTGATGACATAACCGACAACAGATACCGGCAAGCCGGCCCGCTGCCCTGCCCATCTGGCGAGACATGAGTCATTGCTCCGGTTTTCCGCGTTTCCCAGAATGACTTCGTCCACCATTTCGGGATCAAAGCTGACCCGCTTCATAAGAGATGAAATTATAAATGTCGCCAGTTCCAGAGTCGGCACATTGGTGAGGCCGCCGCCCATTCTTGCCACTGCCGTTCTACCCATTTCCACTACCACTGCATCGTTGGACATATGCAAAAACCTCCTTCTATTGAACAGAAAAATATTTTTATTTATTGAATTTGATCTATTTTTTGGTCTTGTCGTTTACTTTTTATCTGTTTCTTTTTTAATTCCGGCGATATCCCGCGCCAAATTTTGCTTGGCATCCAGGTTGGAATAACGGGAAATCATCACCCTCTGAGCTTGGGGCGACCCTGCGCCATGGATTGATTCCGTAAAGAAGGCCACCGCTCCTGTGCCCATGGTGATGTTCTCAATGAGTCGAATGCAGCGGACTTTTTCTTCCCAGGAAATATCTGCACCTCTTAAATACTTCTTCAAAAGTTCACCAATTTTACCGGGAATGGCCATATCCTTTTCGGAAGGGGTTGTCCCCACCACAGCACCTGCCAGATCCTGACTCAGACGGGAAATCTCCGCCGGAAAGCGGGTAATATTCAATTTGCAGACATTAGCCAGCAAGCCATGCACAAGATAGCCGCCCGAGCTGTGGCGATTTCCTTCGGTCTGGGCCGACAGCGCACAGGAGTAACATGTTTCGGCCAGGTGCACCATTTCCACCAGCTTGTCCTTGACATGGGAAGCCTTATCCGTGCCATTATATTTCGTGAACAACGAGGTCGCGCCGATCAAAACATCGGCAACCCCGATCTTGCAGCCGCCGTAACTGGTGCGATGATAATTGGCGAAGATTTCCACCAACCTACCGGCATATTTGTTCTCACCGCACATGAGAACATTTTCCCAAGGCACAAAAACATCATCAAAAATAATGTAAGCCTCCTGCCCACCGAAGTTGAAATTACCGACATCGATCGATCCACCTTCCATTTTACGTGTATCGCAGGATTGGCGGCCATAAACATAAGTGATACCTTTGGTGTTCGCAGGGGTGACAAAAGCAACGGCGTAATCCTTATCCGCATCTTTCATCGCCGTCGTCGGCATGACCGCCACCCAATGGGAATTGACCGCCCCGGTCTGATGGGCCTTACATCCTCTCACGACAATGCCCTTGCCGTCTCTTTTCACAATATGCAAATATAAATCAGGATCCTTCTGCTGGCTCGGCGGCAACGAACGGTCGCCCTTCGGATCGGTCATCGCGGCATCGCAAACCAAATCTTCTTCCTGGATAATCTTCAAAAAATTCAAAAAACGCTGGTAATACTCGGTTTTAAACTCGGCATCAATCTCATAAGTCGCAGCACTAAGTGAATTCATGCAATCGAGGCCAGCGCAGCGCTGAAAGCAGGAAGCCGTCTTTTGCCCCATCAGTCGGAGAAGTTTTATCTTCTTCCGGAGATCTTCGATGCTCTGATGAATATGTGTAAAACGATTGATCTTTTTGCCCGTAAGGTGGGAAGTGGCTGTAGCCAGGTCCTCATATTGCGGGTCCTGGGCCAGATCATAAGTGACGCCCACGCTGTTGATAGAAGGCCAAATAATGGGATGATCAACATTCTTCACCTTCTCTCCCATAATGTAAACAGGCAAATCCAGCCGCCTGATACTTTCAAAATATTCTTCTTTTGTTTTTAAAGTCATTCCTTACCTCCAACTTTTTCTTAAATAATTGTTTATAAAAAACCATGCGTATTGCAGTGCCATGCTGTTGCTGCAATACGCATATAGCGGTAAATATTCAGTCGGACCGGCAATTGCCCGTCTGCATAAATCCCGTCTGCTATTTTTTTGTATAATCATAAACGCCTTTGCCGGTTTTGCGCCCGTAGCGGCCTGCTCTGACCAGTTTGACCAAAAGCGGCGCCGGCCGATACTTATCGCCCAGTTCGGCATGAAAAGTTTCCATGACGTGCAAAAGCGTCTCCAGTCCGACCAAATCAGCCAAAGCCAACGGTCCCATCGGATGGTTCATCCCAAATTTTACCGACTTATCAATATCCTCTGCGCTCGCAATACCTTCGCCCAGCGCGAAAAAGGCTTCATTAATCATCGGGGAGGTTATACGGTTCACCGCAAATCCCGGCGAATCAATAACAACCGCAATCTCTTTGCCCAGTCTCGTTCCCCAGGCCAGCGCAACTTTAACGGTCTCTTCGGAAGTTTCATATCCCTTTACCAGCTCCAACAGTTTCATCACCGGCACCGGATTAAAGAAATGGGCGCCAATGAATTTATCCGGCCTGTCCGTCGCCGCCGCCATCTCGGTCACACTTAAGCTGGATGTATTGCTGAAGATATAGGCATCCGGCTTGACCAGCCCTTTTAATTCCGCAAACACTTTTTTCTTCACTTCCATAACTTCCACAACAACTTCCATCACCAAGTCCGCATCTTTGACCGCCTCTTTCAGATCAAGAGTCGTTTTTATTCTGCTAAAAATCGCATCCGCTTCTTCCTTGGTGCGCTTTCCTTTTTCCACATCACGAATTACGTTTTTCTTGATCGTATTCATCCCGTTGTCGATGAAGCGCTGTTCGATATCCCGCATGGTCACTTCATAGCCAGCCTGGGCGCATACCTGCGCTATACCATTACCCATCAAACCCGCACCCAACACACAAATCTTCTTAAAATCCATTTTAACTCCTCCTATAATTTAATTTAATTTTTTATAACTACCAAATTCTTCCATATCATTCAGTCGCTCCAAGCCAAGTAGCGTCATTTTTACCCAATTCTTTAAAGAGCTCAAACACCGAATCGATGGCCAGCTCAATGCCCACACCTGTGCCGCCTGCTTCCGCGCCGCAAAGATAAAGTCCAGGCAGATCCGTCTTTACGCTCAAACGCTGTTTGCCGACCTGATCAACACTCTGACCCAGACCGATAATGGCGCCATCTTCCAAAACAACAGCGTGCAGATCCCTGGGTGTCGTTACATATTCCCACATAACGGCGTCTTTGAGTCCGGGCAAAATCTTGTAAGCCGTATTGACCAGTATATCCTTCAGTCTATCCAGATCCGGGGTTTCAAAGGGAATCCAGATGCCGGCCGTCAGCAGTTGCTTTCCTTCCGGAGCACATTCCGGCGAAAAATTCGAAGGCACCGGCATGAAGAGATTCACCTCCTCCGGGAACTTCCCGGCAACAAGTTTTTCTTCATACTTCTCGGGATTCAGATCGGCAATGTGCGTGATCAACCGTAAATCGGTAACCGGATGCTTAAGCGCCATGCGGACAATCAGCATACTGTAAGAATAAGTCATCTTTTGAATCCGCGCCGACTGGCTCTGCTTCATGATCCCTTTGGGCAAAAGGTCAAGCAGGGTGCGGCGGCCGTCGGCATTGGAAATAATAAGGGGGGCGCGATATTCTGCATCTTTTGTCCGCACTCCCACTGCCTGTCCATTCTCGACAATGATTTCTCTCACTTCCGAACTGGTTTGAATCGAGCCGCTTTTTTCTCTAATGCCGTTGGCAATCGCTTCTGAAATCGCGCCACAGCCGCCTGCCGGGTAGCCACTGGCCCGGGAACGGGCTTCGTTGCGCAGACAGCGGATGAATTCGCCGGCGCTTGCCCTTTGATACGGGACGCAAACATAAACCATATTGACATTATTAATACAGGCCAGCGCCAGCGGATCGTGCACTCCTTTGTTTAGTGCATAGTTACGCAAGTCCACATCATCCAGTTCATGCGATGCGGCATCATCCATCAATACGATTTCGCGGAAAAAAGACATGAGCGCCGCATATTCAGCAGGGGGGATTCTCCCTTCTAAGCCGCGGGGAAAAGCAAACAATTCACCCTGATAACTGGTCATTGGACGCACATGCTGCCAGGATATTGATCCTTCCTTATTCACCGCACGCAGAATCGGCCCTAAAGGCCCTTTTTCGCTTTGCGATATCACGTGCGCCCCGATATCTAAAGTGAAGCCTTCCCGCTGAAAGGAATAAAGTCTCCCGCCCACGGCATTGTTTTTTTCCAGTATTAAAACCTTTTTCCCCAGACGGCTGCAGGCAAGCGCGCCAAAGGCCAATCCGCCGATGCCGCCGCCGATTACTATCGCATCATAATTCATCTTTTCCCCTCGGACGCAGGAAGGAATATCCTCCCCGCGTCTCACCGATACTATTTATCATTCAATGTCAATAGGCACGGGCGGGTTATCGGCAATCGGGATGGGTTTGAGAAATTTGGCCTTACCGTCCTGCAACTGGACTATCCACATTTCCGAGACCGCCTGCCCGCTGGGAACAAAGGAATAAGAACCGCTGATCCCTTTGAACGCTTTGGTATCGGCCAGAGCATCGCGGATTTTGATCGAATCTATGCTGCCCGCCCGTTTGATGGCATCCGCCACCAGCATGATGCCGTCATAGCCCAGTTTGCTGTGATTCGTTCCGATTACACCGTATTTCTTTTCGAAGACCTTATCATACGCGAGCGACTCGGGTTTCGTCGGCCCGCCGTAATAATAAGTGTATACTCCATTAAGCGCCGGGCCGCCGATTTCCACCGCTTTTTTGTTGACCAATTCATCGCAGCTGATAATCGGGCATTTGATGCCGATTTCCCGGGCTTGTTTAATCAACAATGCATCCTCAGCCAAAAGCACCGGAAAGATGAATTCGGGATTGGCCATTTTTATTTTCGTCAACTGCGAATAAAAGTCCTTGGATCCCAAGTCATAGAATTCTGTGGCTACCTGCACTCCGCCCCGGGCTTCCGTTCTTTTTCTTAACTGTTCGGCAACTGATTTCCCCCATGCATCATTCCGGCCGATATAGGCGGATTTTTTCAGTTTCAGATCTTCATAGGCAAACCTGCTGACGGTTTCCGCCTGCATCGCGGCCTGTGGGCAGAGGCGGAAAATAAATTTATGCCCCATACTGGTGACTTTCATGCTGGCCGAAAGCGTCGTAATCATGGGAATCTTGTGTTTTTCATTGAGCTCCATCACCGCCAGGTTGGCATGGCTGCAGGTGGGAGATATTAAAACATGCACTTTATCGTTGTTGATCAACCGTTCGGCGATGGAAACGGCATCTTTCGCCGAACAGCGGTCGTCGTAATTTATCGCTTCTATTTTGTATTTCTTTCCGCCAACGGATACTCCTCCCGCCTTATTGATGTCTTCCACCGCGAGCTGCTGACCTTTGAGCGCCATATTGGAAAGATGAGCGGCGGGACCTGAGATTGAGTAAATGGATCCGATTTTAATCACGTCCTCGGCATAAACCGAAGCCCCCAGGAAAAAAACAGCAATCATTCCGGCAATAATTACGCCATATTTCTTTAACATGCTCATCACAATTCCCTCCTTTTGTAATGGTTTGTTAGTTATAAAAATATTGCCTGCTTACGCGCACACCAATTTCTACGTTTTCAGCTCCCGGCGGCCCATAGCTGCACCGCCGGGGCTGATCATATACCATCCGGCGCCCTTCCCGGCGCCGGCATCACTTTTATTTTATTCGCGATCCACCGGATACGGCGGATTTTCGAATATTTTTATTTCCTTGATGTAATGGACTTTGCCGTTTCTGATCTGGCCTGCGTACATATCGGATGTCGCCTGTCCGCTTTCCGAAAAAGAAAGAGTTGCCTTCATCCCCGGAAACTTCTTTGTTTTGGAAAGGGCATCCCTGATGGCCACCGGATCGAGGCTTCCTGCTCTTTTCATGGCATCGGCAATCACCATCACCGCATCCCAGCCGCCTTTATCCATCGTCAGGGATTGCTCACCATATTTCTTTTCATACATTTCTTCATATTTTTTCTGATAAGGTTTGCTGGGGCCGGTGATCAGATAAGTATATAATCCTTCAATAGCCTTTCCCGACAGTTTCATGGCCTTTTCGTTAGCCAATTCGTCTGTGCTGGCCAAGATAGCCTTGATCCCCAGCTCTCTTGCCTGTTTGAGCAGCATGGATCCATCCTCGGTTAGAGAGTTCATGTAGATGAACTCCGGATTAGCCATCTTTACCTTCATCAGAATGGAATAAAAGTCTGTCGAACCCAATTCATAAAATTCAGTCGCGACCATTTTACCCCCCCTTGCCTCTACCCGTTTTTTCATCTGGTCAGCAACGGATTTCGACCAGGCGTCGTTGCGTCCGATGAGAGCCATTTTTTTCACCTTCAAATCTTCCATCGCATAACGGGTGATCGTTTCGACTTGCATTGCTGCCTGCGGACCGGTGCGAAAAATGTATTTATATCCCAGACTGGTGATTTTCATGCTGGCCGAAAACATGCTGATCATCGGGATCTTGTTTTTTTCGGTTAATTCCATTGCCGCCAAAGTGGCATGACTGCAAACCGGGCCGATAATAGCCGGCACTTTATCACTGTTGATCAGCCGTTCCGTAACCGTCACGGCATCTTTTGCCGAACATTTATCATCATAATTGATCAATTCCACTTTGTGCATCTTTCCCCCGACAGATATGCCACCTGCCTTATTGAGTTCTTCGACAGCCAATTGAATTCCTTTTAAACCGACGATTCCCAAATGAGCTGCCGGACCGGATGTATTCATGATGCATCCGATTTTTACCACATTCTGGGCATAAGACGGAGCAGCGAGAAGAAGAGCAGCACTGATGACCATGACAAAAACTTTAAAACCTTTTTTAACTGTTTTGAACATGCTTAACCTCCCTTTAAATATTTATGAATTTGTATCGCCTTTAAATCGGCTATTTTTTCTTATCCATCCAATAACGATCTTTTAACAGACGCTTCAAGAGTTTGCCGTTGGGATAACGGGGCAGTTCGGCATCAAAATCAATGCTGCGCGGACATTTCATTTTGCTTAACTTCTGCTGGCAGAAAGCAAGAAGCTCCTGCTCCAGCTCCGGCCCGGCAAAAGCCATATCCGTCGGTTGCACCACGGCCTTTACTTCCTCCCCCAAATCTTCATTGGGAACGCCGAAGACAGCCGCATCGGTTACTTTCGGGTGCGTCACCAATATTTGTTCCGATTCCTGAGGATAGATATTCACGCCTCCGGAAATGATCATGTCCGATTTGCGGTCAGTGAGATAAAGGTAGCCCTCTTTATCAAGCATGCCGATATCACCCACAACGCTCCAACCTTTGGAGTTGCGAGATTCGGCTGTTTTTTTGGGATCATTATGATATTCGAAGACGACACCGTCTTCTACGCAAATAAGTCCCGACTCCCCTATCGGCAATTCGTTTTCATCATCGTCCAGAATATGAATTTTGCCGAAGATGGGGCGGCCAACCGAGCCTTTTCTGGCCAGCCACTCCTTGGCATCGATCATCGTCACGGTGGGGCTTTCGGTTGACGAATAATATTCATAGATAATCGGGCCCCACCATTCAATCATCTGTTCCTTGATGGGGACCGGACAAGGGGCGGCCGCGTGAATGGCTACTCTCAGACTGGAAACATCGTATTTCTTCCGGATCTCTTCCGGCAGCTTCAGCATGCGGATAAACATGGTCGGCACCCATTGGCTGGCGGTAACCTTGTATTTTTCGATGAGCGATAAAGCCCATTCGGCATCAAAGTTTTCCATAATGATGATGGTGGCGCCTACACGCGTATTCCACATGCAGAAGCGCAGCGGTGCGGCATGATAAAGCGGCGCGGGTGACAGATAAACAGTATCCTGATTCAATCCATAGAGTTGAACCATTTTCACGTTTATCGCCGGTATCTCGCCAAAATTATAATCCTGAGTAGAACTCATGATGACACCTTTCGGCCGGCCCGTCGTCCCCGAGGAGTAAAGCATATCTCTGCCTTCAATACCTTCCGGAAGAGGGGTGGCCGGATAAGCCGCCACCGTTTCTTCATAGGAGGCATATCCATCAATAATACCGTTGACGCAGAGGCGATGCTTTACACCAGGAATATTTCCCGAGAACTGCTGGACGATATCGGCCTTTGCAGAAGATGTGATCAGCAGCTTTGCACCGCAATCGTTGACGATGTACTCGGCATCGGCC